>Ga0247741_1000483_pt1 | contig 22825 bp, 14 predicted proteins | sample UWRJL213509R2_FD_180945 | JGI IMG/M metagenome (GOLD analysis project Ga0247741, IMG submission 180945) | Plant litter microbial communities from Arlington Agricultural Research Station in Wisconsin, United States - UWRJ-L213-509R-2 | ecosystem: Environmental > Terrestrial > Plant litter >... | reverse complement strand
GTGTATTCAATGTTTTTTTTCGTATCCCATCCCCGGAAAATATTAAAATTCAGTTGCTTTTTTTCAACCAAAAAAATTTTCTAAAAAATCATCAGGTGTTTAAAAATCAATTATTTTTTATTTTTAAATTCCGTTAATTTGTTTGATTTTCTTAAATCTTCATGTTTTTCATAGGCTTATTTTTTTTGGTACAGGCTTTGCGTTAGGCGCTATCTCGGTGCGCATTGGCGATATCGTGTGTAGTTGCACTCCGTGTAACATTTCTGTTCCAAATTCAACTATGAAATTATTGGAGTCTTAGTATGTCGGTTATTCCTGAACTAGATTCATCTTTAGCTAAATCGGATGTAGGAGATCAACAAACAGTTTCTCTCGAAGCGAGTCGCACAGACAATAAATCTTCGCAGCAAAAAAATACTCAGCGCGGTGTAAGCCGACGTTCTTTGTTGGGAAAGGCAGGGCTTTTAACTACGGCGAGTGTCGCGGCTCCATTGTTAGCAAGCGTGACTCATGCGCATCCTTTAGATGATCATAACGATCATGATGAGGGCCCAAACCCGGGGCGCGACTATTCAGAATTTTATCGCGATGATCAATACGGTACGCTACACGCGAAAGAACTTCGTAAGCGAGCCTATAAAGCAAAAATTAAAGCAGCTGAATTGGATTACAAAATAGATACACCCCCGCATCCAAATAACGGTGATGAGGCGCGTTATCCCAATAAAATTGGAACTGCCACTAAAGGATTAAAGCATGATGCAGAAGGTCATGTTGACCCACAATCCTACGCATCATTTTTAAAAGCTGTCCGTACTGGCGAGCACGAAGATTTCGAAAAAATTATATTAGGTGGCACCGCAAAACTTGCTGACCCGCAAGGTCCGCTCAGTACAGCACTAGAAGGTATTAATAATTCACAGCTTGCCATTCCCGTTGCTGCGAGTCTGGACAGTGCCGCGCTGGCTGCAGAGCACATTGAAATTTATTGGCTGGCGTTATTACGCGATGTGCCTTTTACTGAATATCGCAATGACACTTCTCATCCCTTGGTGTTGGCGGCTGTTAAAGAATTGAATCGTTTACCGGAATATCATGGGCCAAAAATTAACGGACAGGTGACACCGGAGTCGCTTTTCCGTAGTACCGCGCTTTATGTGGATTACAAAGCTGATCCTAGCGGAAGAAAAGGCAAATATGTTGTGCCGCCAGAAACATTAAAAGGCCCCTACATTTCTCAATTTTTATTACGGTCTATACCAGCTTGGGGAACCTTCGCAGCGCAGCCGCAGTTGCGCCCGATTCAAACAGCGGGGGAAAGTTTTGGAACAACGTTCGAAGAGTGGTTGAATATTCGCAATGGCGTTAGTACAGGTAGAAACATCACAAACGAGACTGGTCGCCGCCACATAATTAATGGTCGTGATTTGGCGGGGCTTGCACGTAATTCCGGTCCAACTTATTTGCATGCGCTGCAAATTTTATCCACTGCATCTGTTGCGGGAAATCCGCTCGCGGGTGGAATAGGAGCGCCCTTGAATCCTGCGAACCCCTATGTGAATTCGAAAACGCAATCAGGTGGATCGTCATTTTCGAGTGGCTTCTTTCAAGGTTTAATTTCGCTGGCAGCTTCTTTAGCGATTAAAACCTCTTACTACCAAAATTGGTATGTGGACAGGCGCTTGCGCCCTGAGGATTACGCAGGTCTCGTACACAAGGTCTTGGCTAAAGGTGCAAAATATCCGATTCATCGCAATGTACTTGAGTCGGATGCGGTTGCGCGCACCTTCGCTGCAAATGGAAGTTACTTATTACCGCTAGCAAACAATACCGGTGCCCCAACTCATCCTGGCTACCCGAGTGGTGCAACCATTTCTGCGGCAACACCTGTAACTTTATTAAAAGCTTTCTTCGATGAAAATTATGTAATTCCCAACCCGGTACAAGTTGACCCAAATGACCCAACGCGTTTAATTCCTTATGAAGGTGAACCGCTCACCGTCGGTGGTGAATTAAATAAATTGGTAAATAATGTTGGCTTCGGTCGCAACTTTAATGGTTTCCACACCCGCGCGGATATTTCCGCCTCTCACGCGCTAGGCGAAGCTCTCGCAATCACTCTCTTGCGTGATCATAGATACACCTATAACGAAACTTTTGAAGGTTATACCTTCACCAGATTTGATGGTTCTAAAGTCACTGTGTAAATTGTAATCGTGTAAATCTGCAAATTTTGCCGCAGGCTCTGTTATGGAGCTTGTTGGCGATTAATTACCTGGTATTAATTTTTATTTTCTTTTGCTCGCATATCCTCACGCTTAGTTTTTTATTTAACCTTAAAAATTTTTAAGCGGTCTTTGAAATTTTTGTCGTGAAATTTTTCGTGCAGTCGTGTACAGGAATTTGCTCATTCATTCCATATTGGTTTTTCGTTTGTAGACTGAGTTGGTTAGAGGCACGAGAAAAAGTAGAGCTTGATTTTATCGTGTATATTTAGGTGCCTTCAAATATGAGTAATTCTTCTCATGCTGAATAACTAACATTTATTTTTGTCATTGGTCTCTAGTATTTTAAGTAAATGATTGTTGAAATGAACAACAATTTTTACGAACAATCGTTTAATTCAAAAGAGACTATAGAATGGCAAACACAGGTGTTGATTTGATAGCTGCAATTACCGGAAATGCGACATTAAGGGGGCTGGATAATTGCCCAGGTGTGCCGGTTCAAATGGGGTACGCTGTTTATGGTGGTGTGCAAAGTGACAAAGGAACTGACCAGATTACACACACCTCCACAGAACAAGATATTGTAAAAGCCATCGCATTCAGTGGTTCGCCATCAGATACGGCGGTATGGCATTTCAGTTCAGACTCTCCCGTTCATCACTTTGTGGTAATGCCCTGGTACAAACACACAGCTCCGGTTGGGAACGTGTACACAGTCTTTATGGCTTATGAAAACAGATATAACTTCAGACAATACGTGGAGGGTAGTGGTGGTATAGCACCCACGGGAGCGCTCGGCTTTAAAACAGCTTGGACTCTAAACGAACTTAAGACGATGCTTTATGACTTGGTAACCAGTAACACTGCGTGGCAGGATTATTTTGGTCAGGTTGGACCTGCGCGAACTATGACATTGAATTACTACAAATATAATACCCTCCGCCTCTCCACCGCGTTAACAAATGTGGTGAGATATAATCGCGTTAGATAATGAATACATAATCAATGGGGTTGGGCCTCATTGATACTTAAAAAATCTCTTGAGAATTGTTACCGCGATAAATGATGCGCTGCGATTGACTGTGGGTCATGTATGACAATTCATTATCGTCATAACAAAAATGATGGTGTGATTGCCGCAAATTTTTTTTAAAAAGCTAGCATATGCGTGCTTGCTCAGTGATGACAAAAAATTTACGGAGGTAAAATCGTTTCACCTTTTTACCGTCCAATACAGAGCTCTCGCAAGACGTTGCTTCAAGGTAGTATGTGAAATAATTACCAAATTGGTGTGCCAAAAATACTTGAGACCTTCGCGTTACAAAATTATGCTGCGAGCCTGAATATCAGGTAGAGATCGCAGCCAGATAATAATGTGTTAGTCCTTTCTGTGAGCCAAAAGCTTTTACTAGCGCTTGATTTATGTTTTCATACCTGCCTCCGATGAAGGACAGTTGCCATTAAGTTGTGCTTCAAGCATGGCATTCTTAAATAATAAGTAGTAAAAGCTCAGTCATTGTTTAGTCATGCGCTGTTTATTTTCGTTAAAAATTAATACAAGTTCTCGTCCAATCTGGAGCAAGGAATCCAAGCTATGAATTTCTTTAATATAATTGCAAAAATCTGTGTCACGAGTGCTTGTTGTAAGCACCAAAATAACGCTTTTCTAACGCTTTTTTATCGTGTCTCAGTATCTGCGATTACGCTGCTGGCATTTTCCAGTAGCGCCTACGCTGCAGCACCTAGTGCTGTAGATGATAGCCGCACTATTCCTGTTAATAGCAGCATCACACTTAATCCAATTGCTAATGACTTTGATTCGGATGGCGATGTGATTGCTGTTGTGCGTGTGGGTACATCCAACAATGCGACTGTGACGCTAAATTCCGATGGCAGCGTGTTCTATGTTCCGAAAAAAGATTTTCAGGGCGCGGACACTTTTACGTACACAATTCAGGAAACTCAAACTACAGAAGCGCTTTCTGTCACCGGCACTGTGACGGTCAATGTTTCTAATAGCAATTTTGTGGATGCTTCTACCGGCGAAAACAATCGCAGTTTGGCGGAGGCGATGGATATAGTTTGTACCAAATTAAGAGCGAGTTCCGACAGTGAATTGGGAGCGGGGCGTCGCAATTTGCTGGAGCGCTGTAATGGACTGGAAGCGCTTGCAGAGAATAATCCAGAGGCAGCTAACGAAGCTTTCAGGCAAATCGCCCCCGAAGAAACCATCGCGTTAATGCGCGTTACAGCTGAATCGACTCGCACGCAAACTTCGGCGGTATCGCAACGTATTGGCCAACTACAAGCTGGCAATAATGGTTTCACGTTAAATGGGATAGCGTCTCGCAATTCTTCCGCTGATGTAGGTGGTGGTGGCGCGGGTGATGCTGAACCTATTTGGTCTGCAATGGGATTTTTTGCGAGCATCCAACATGAAGCTGCGGAGCGAGATGTGACCAGTATGGAATCGGGCTATAAGTCTGGCGGTAATACGCTGACGCTCGGTGCGGATTATCGCTTTAACGAAAAATGGGTAATGGGCGGAGCAGTCGGTTTTAGTCAAAACGATCTCGATTATTCTAAACAAAGTGGCAGCCTGGATACTGAAGTTACTAGCTTTATTATTTTTAATTCGTACAGCATGGCGCATTCATCTTTCGAAACTCAATTGGGTTATGCCTCCACCTCGTTTGATTCTGTTCGCAACGTGGAATATGCGGAAGGCGACGCAATGGTGAGCGACATCATGCGTGGTTCTACTGGTGGCACTCAGCTGTTATTGAATTCCCAATATCAATGGGAGTGGAATAAAAACGCGTTAAGTATTTTTCCATTTGTGCGCTTCGATTATTTGCAAAATAAAGTTGATGGCTACGGTGAAAATGGCGGTGGTGGTTTACCAATGATTATCGGTAAGCAATCCACTGAACAAATTACGCTTGGCGCTGGAGTGCAGTCTACATATGTGTTTAATAAAAATTGGGGTGTACTTATTCCTTCATTGAAAGTCACGTTTTTAAGTGAAGTCAGTTCCGGTTTTGATCCTGTCACATCAAGGTTTGCTTATGATCCCGATCCAGACAATGTTTTTACGCTGAAAAATGATGGGGAGGATAAATCTTTCGCGCAAATTGGTGTTGGTTCTTCGTTTATTTTTAAAGCGGGCGTATCAGGTTTCCTCCAGTACCAACAAATGGTTGGATATAACAATTTATCGGCATATCAAATTCAGGGAGGAATTCGCTATGAATTCTAATTTTATAAAATTTCCACAATCGAAAATATTTAGTGGATATATTCTCGCGTCTTTTTTTGCAGCTTTTTTAACAAGCTGCGGCGGCGAGTCTTCAAAGGCATCAACCGAAAATAATTTGTCATCACCTGTAGCGAGTGAAATTAACGGTGAGGTGCTTGCACCGGGAACCAAGGGCCAGAGTCCTGTGCCTCCATCGACGTTGGAATTATTGCCGCAAGTCACGGTGGGTCAGCGGCAATTTGCTGACCCTAATGTGCTGTTAAATTTACAAGGCACAGCAGTTGCAGCGACAGGCTCGCAAATTGTAAAAACACTATGGACACAGGTAAGTGGCCCGCAAGTTGTCATTCCATCACCGCAGGCTTTGAACAACCTAATTGTCGTGCCCGATGTAAGTATTGCGACTAACCTTGAATTCCGTTTAACCGCGCAAGATAGCGAAGACAGGATAAATTCCGCTACAGTCTCTATTCTTGTAAAGCCAGTGCCAACTTTTGTAAAAGTTATCGGCGGTGTATTCAATGAAGCGGATGAGCAAGCGGTATTTAAGATTCGTTTGAATGCTCCGAGCACAACACCGATTACTATTTCTTACCTTACGCAAGATGGAACCGCAAATAGCGGTTCAAGAGATGAGGATCTGGATTATGTTGCAACCTTTGGAGATATTGTTTTCGAAGCGGGTGAGGTATTAAAAGAAATTCCAGTCACGTTAATAAACGATGTTGCTGAAGAGGATGATGAAACTTTTAGCTTACAAGTAACCGCTATTGATGGCAGCGCAACTCATGCCAATAAAGGCGTAGTTATTATTCGCAATGGCACTGAGCCGCAGTTGTCACAATCTATTGAATTTAGTGAAAAAGGCCACCTGTCTGTTTTGATTGGTGAGGAATACACGAACCCAATAAATCCTGCGCCACTTGGAAGCGGTGACATTATGTATTCTTCCTCGGATTCATCAATCGCAACGGTTAATGCAAAAGGTGTTGTAACCGGCGTGGGTGCCGGCACAGTATTAATTACCGCAACAAAATTGGCTGATGAGAATTATTTATCCGCAACCGCTAGTTATGCCTTACAAGTGATTTCACGTGGCACCCCGCCTACAGTCAACATTTTCGCGCCCGAGCGGTCAAGTGCCGATGGTTATTCGGTGCAGATGGGTGAAACATTAGATTTGTGGGGTAGTGCTTCTGACCAGGAAGACGGCGAGCTTCCAACGCAAGCTCAAATTGACATAAGCGAAAAAACTGACACCCCAATCACTTCATTGACATGGGTTTCAGATATTGATGGCTTTTTGGGTTACGGCGATACGCTTGATATAAATTGGTTATCGCAAGGTACTCATTATATTACCTATTCAGCAACTGATAGCGATGGCAATACTGGTTCTGCTACGGTGCGTATTCTGGTCGGTAACATCGCGCCTTTTTTCTCATCGGTGTTTGCGGAATCAACATATTGTCCCGACCCAAATGATCGCGAGAATTGCTATGACGCAACCCATGTTTATGACACTAGTTTGAGCGATGAACCCAGTGTGCTTGAAAGTTGGGTGAACGATGACTCTAGCAACACAAAGCTGCCACAGTCAGTGTCTATCAATTGGGATTCACTTGTTTCAATTGATAGCGTTGATATTTATTCATCAAATGGTTATGTGATGCGGGATTACGATATCGAATATTTAGATGGAGAAAGTTGGATTACGCTTGCATCTATTGTCGACAACACTGAGGTTCATCGCACACATGCTACACCTACTGTCATGACCTATGCATTAAGAGTCGTTGCAAAAAAAGGTTCAGTGAAACAACCTCAATACGCTCGAATAAATGAAATAGTAGTCTTTGGTACTCTGTCATCAGAATTCGGAGGCGGCTTTTAATTCGGAATCATTGATCAGCTTTTATAATTTTTGTAAAAGCTGATCAAATTTTATTTCGTCGGTAACGGTTAAGTTTTCTAATAAGCTTTCGCTTCACTAAGTGTAATCCTCAATTTTCTATCCAGTCCGCATTAAATAAAATCTTCTTCTCGATACGATCAAATTCTGAAATTTCCTATCTTGTTTTTATGACTATAAGGATATAGTTTATTTGACAATAATCGTGTTCGCGGCTTATAAATATTGTTAGATGTTAAAACTCGCCAACTTGTAAATCACCATAACTTGTATAGTCTTTAATCAGTAAGATCATCAATCGATCACACAAAAATAATAGTGAGGAAAACCGTGAGTAACTCTTTAGGTTCTATCAAAACTGTTGTCATCGCCACTGGCACAGGGGCGCTTTTGACGTGGGCTGCCCTCACGTTAACGGCCGACGACTCTCTTCAGCACGATCAAATTGCTTCGTTAGAAAATCGCATCGAAGAATTAGAGTTATCGCTTGCGCGGAAGGATGAAGCATTAGCCAGGGCGCTTTCAAGGCCGTCGAATACTGCTGCCCGAACGAATCCTAATGCGCAATCCATGACTGCCAGTAATACTCCATCTACAACTAACACAACTATCGCCGCTGCGACGCAATCCGATGACATGTCCAAAGAGCCGGTTCCTGATAGCCAGCAAATACTAAGAGAGTTGAGCACCAAGTCTGATCGGGACTCCCGATCTTTTTCAGCAAAGGTAAACGATCTTCTTGCTACCAACCCCAGCCCGGAAAACGTTGCCATCGTCAGTCAGGGCATTATCGATAAGGCCGCAACGCCTGACTTATTACCCGATCATGAACTTGAAGTTCTTTATCAAAGTCAAACCGATGCCGACGTAAAACGTATCGCAGCACAAGTTTTATCAATGCGCGGCGATAATCGTCTTATCGATAAACAAATCAGTGGCGCACAGGCGGGTTTACGCAGTGAAAATGCGGCGGAGCGCCAAAAGGTATTGGTGGAACTCGCTAAAACTCGCTACGCAGGAGCCGCGAGCGTGATTACACCTCTACTGCAAGATGCCGATACCGGCGTTAAGCTGGATGCGCTGCTTGCATTGCGTTCTACCGGTAATCAAAGTCATATCCCTCTCATAGAAGGCCTGACTCACAGCTCTGACCCTGCAGTTAGTTGGCTTGCGAATGATGTGATAAATAGTCTGCAAAATCTTAGCGATAAAGCAAGAACTCGCGTTAATAGCGCTGACGCCGCCGCTGAATTGCCGGTAATGCCCGAGTAGCGAAGAGCGTCACACTTAGAAAAAAATGTGGCGGCTAAATAAAATCGCTCATTTTGTCGCCAAAAACAACTAAAAGTGAGTAAATATTAACTTTTTTGTGTAAAAAATAAACTATAAAGTTATTTGATTGGGTTTTTTATAGTTATTTTAACTATAAGGATATGGTTATTGTGACCATATTTATCTGCCTTACTTGACAATAAGATAATATCATCATAAAAATGACGTCAGCGAGATAGCTACGCCGTTTTCAAACAATAACAGCAACGCAGTATAGCTCTCGTGAAAATGCCTGTTTTCAACGAGCAGGTCAGTCCTAGTAGTTCCTCGCCTTTTATAAAAATTAATGGTTGAGAGACTTAAATCCCGGAGTCTAATAATGAAGTTATTCAATAAGCTTTTACTTTCATCTGCTGTATGTGCTGCTGCCCTTTGTGCAACAGGCGCAAGCGCACAAACCTTGACCAGCAATTCAACTGGTACAAATAATGGGTTTTATTACTCATTCTGGAAAGATTCAGGCAATGCATCCATGACTCTTCAAGGTGGTGGTCGTTACCAGTCTCAATGGACTAACAACACTAACAACTGGGTTGGTGGTAAGGGTTGGAAGCCAGGTAACAGTACTAGAAGTGTTAGCTATACAGGTTATTACGGTGGCAGCAACAGTCAGAACACTTATGTTGCTCTTTACGGTTGGACAAGAAGCCCATTGATTGAGTACTACGTAATTGAGAGCTACGGTTCTTACAACCCTGCCAGCTGTAGCGGTGGTACCGACTATGGTAGCTTCCAAAGTGATGGCGCTACCTACAACGTGCGTCGTTGTACTCGTACCAATCAGCCTTCTATCGACGGCAACACCACCTTCTACCAATATTTCAGCGTGAGAAATCCGAAGAAAGGTTTTGGTAACATCTCTGGTACCGTAACGTTTGCTAACCATGCAAACTTCTGGAGAAGCAAAGGTTTGAATCTGGGTAACCACGACTACCAAATTTTGGCAACCGAAGGTTATCAAAGTAGCGGTAACTCAGACTTAACTATCAGCGAAGGCGGCAATAACAACGGCGGTGGCGGCAACTCCAGCTCTAGCTCTAGTTCATCAAACGGCGGTGGCGGTGGTGGCAAAACTATCGTAGTTCGTGCTCGTGGTACAGCGGGTGGTGAGACCATCAATTTGAAAGTTGGTAACACTACTGTCGGCTCATGGACCTTGGGTACTTCGTACAACAACTACACAGTAAATACCAGTCTTTCAGGTGGTTCACTGGTTGAGTACACCAATGACGGCGGTAACCGCGACGTGCAAGTAGATTACATCAGCGTTAACGGTAGCGTTCGCCAAGCTGAAAACCAAACTTACAACACCGGCGTTTATCAAAACAACGCATGTGGTGGCGGTAGCGGTAGAAGCGAGTGGTTACACTGCAACGGCGCTATTGGATTCGGCGATTTGTAATTTTATGCAGTTAGGCAATTGGATTGCTTAAAAAATCGGGGTAGATTATCTACCCCTTTTTTTTGAAAAAAATAATAGAGAACTAACATATCAATATGAGCACGCCTAAAAAATATCTGCCACTGATCTCTTTGCTACTAGCCCTTATCGCTATCGGCTTAGCTGCGTCACTTGTAGTTTCATATCGTCATGCGAGCGAGCTTAAAAATAAAATCCACGAACTTGAGTCTCAACAGAGCAGCCAGGGTCAAAGCAGTGCTGGAGCGCAACAAATTGCAGGACCAGGCGTGGCAAGTTCGCCAGCAGATCGAATTATTAAAGACTTGAGCACACGATTTATAGGTGATGCCCGTTCCATTTCAGAAAAACTTCACGATTTTCTCAAAGAAAATCCAGACTTTCAGAGCTTGGCCATCGCATGCAAAGTCGTTGCAGACATGAGCGACAATCAGCAGGCGCTGAGCGATCAAGAGTTAGATTGGTTATACCAGCAAGAGTCTAAACCTGAATTCAAACGCGTCGTCGCTCAAGTGTTATCCCTGCGTGGAGACAATAAGTTGCTGGATTCTTACGTCGTGCAATATCAAACAGAATTAACCAGTAGTAATCCCGAGGCGCGCAGCAAGGCGTTGGCAGAACTAGCAAAAACCCGCTACGCCGGAGCCGCAAAATTTGTAATCCCCATATTGGATGAAAAAGACCCTTCCATAGTGCAAGAGGCCTTACTAGCCCTCCGCGCAACTGGCAACGAAAGTAATATTCAAAAAGTAAAAGGGTTGGTAAATAGCTCGGATGAATCAGTAAGCTGGTTAGCAAAAGATACGCTTAATACTCTTGAGATGTTAAGCAAGAAGGCTAGGACCAGATTAATTAGTGCGGATATCGCTGCTGAATTACCGCCAATAACAGATCAATAATTTACTGAATAATTAATAGGTTTTTTAAGAATTAACTTCTCAAGTGCGCAGTAGTTTGGGAAGTTAATGGGATGCTTAAATGTTTTCTTGAATAAATGATTCACTTGTTTATGTGTTAATCGATATCTCTGCAAACCACTGTTCGACTTTTCCTGCCCACTCATTTCAATGAATCCCGAATTCAGAATAATCTTCACATAGCGATTGCTAAAAATTTATGAACTTGTACACCTGGCGCCGTTTGTGATTCATCTCTACTTAGATCGAACTTAATACTGCGCTATAAAATGAAATTTTTTAATATCTTGTTTTATTTTGTAAAGTAGGTCCGTAAGCCAAGTATGCAGCTCTATACTCTCAATTAGCTTGACGATTCAACACGAGTTGTTGCGACGTATTAAAGATCTATAACTGTAGATAAATATTCATAGATCGAATCCTTCTCGAATAAAAACTTTACGAGCAATAAATAACATGAAGATAAAATTATTTTTATTTATCCTGGCGGCTTGCAGCTTAATTAATACTGCATGGGCGGAAAAAGTATCCATTGTTTATGACGAGTTGTCACCTCAAGCGAGCTACGCTGCGCGTAAGTTAAGTGAAGCACTTAAAAATGAAGGTTACGAATTACAAAACAAACATGTGGGTTACGATTATTTAGTTAGCATTGCGACCCATCCCGAACGATTAAAGCCAGAAGCTTTTTCTATTATTCCCGAAGGCAAAATTATTACCGTGCTTGGCGGCGATAATCGCGGCATGATTTACGGTGCCTTATCGCTTGTAGAGCAATTACGCAATCATATTCCGCTAGCAAAAGTAACTCCCGAAAATCAAGCGCCGCAGCTTGAATTTCGCGGCATAAAATACAATTTGCCGTGGGAGACCTACAGAGCTAGCACATCGCTTTCGCAACACATACCGACCGTTCGCGACCTGAAATATTGGGAAGCCTTTTTAGATATGATGGTGGAAAACCGCTTCAACGTTGTAAGCTTGTGGAATTTAAATCCCTACACTTTCATGGTTAAACCTAAGAATTTTCCTGAAGCGAGCCCATGGTCAGAAAAAGAAATGGCGGAGTGGCAAAAGCTTTATCACGGTATTTTTAAACTAGCGAAAGAGCGTGGGTTGGATACCTATATTGTTCATTGGAGCATATTTGTCAGTAAGGAATTTGCCGAGGCGCACGGCGTAGCCAAGCAAAATTTTTATCCACATTATTATGTTCCGGGTGATACCTCAGAAATTGTGCGCCGCTATTTACGTGAAAGCGTTAAGCAAACGCTGGAAGAATATCCCGACCTGGATGGCATTGGTATTTCCCACGGCGAAGGCATGGCAGAAATGACACCGACGCAACGCCAGCAATGGATGGACGATGTATTAATTGCAGGTATGCTCGAAGTAAAACGCCCGGTAAAATTAATTCACCGCGTTCCTTTTTCGTCTGGCTTATCCTCAGACCCCGGCGTAAGCAAAAGCGTTGAGCAAGTCACGCGCGCAGCCATGGAAAAATTGGAAGACCGTTTTGCCGGACCAATTTGGGTGGAAATGAAATTCAATTGGTCTCACGGCCATTCCACGCCTAAATTAGAAAAAGTCCACGGCGGAAAATTGGGTGACACTTATTTTGTTCCGCAACCCAAAAATTACAAAGTGGTGTGGCAAGTACGAAACGAAGATTTCTTTGCTTTGCGCTGGGGCGTGCCTGAATTTATCCGCAGCCACATTAAACTCAACGGTCATGAAAATTATGTGGGCGGGTATTTTATTGGCTCTGAAACCTATATTCCAGCGCTGGATTATTTCACAGCGGTAAAAGATCCAGTCGATTGGAAGTGGGCATTCCAACGGCAATGGTTATTCTACAAATTGTGGGGTCGTTTACTTTACGATGCCAGCACACCAGACAGCGTGTTCCAAGCCGAATTTGATCGTCGCTTCGGTACAAAAGGCGATAACTTATTGCAAGCCTATTCATTGGCTTCAAACACGCAGCTACGTTTAGCATCCCTCTATGATTCAACCTGGGATTTCATGCTATACAGCGAAGGCTTTTTAGCCTTGCAAGGCGACACCACAAAATATATTTCAGTTGATCAACTCATCAAACAAAAAACAATGGCCAGCGAATACGTTTCCGTTAGCGACTACGTTGAAAAAACAAATAAAGGCGAAAAATTTACTTCAGAAAAAATAACACCACAAAAACTTATTGAAATGTTAGAGCGCGATAACAATCAAGCTTTACAACTCGTCAACGCAATAGACACAAAAGGCAACACAAGCCTCATGTACGAAGTCGCCGATATCAAAACCTGGGCAAACCTAGGTTTGCATTTATGCGAAAAAATAAAAGCCGCCGTAGCCCTAAAACAATTCCGCCTCACCGGCGACCCCGAACAACAGCAACAAGCCATTAAACATTTAGAAAAAGCATTAGCTTACTGGGATGAAGTTATTCGCATAACACGCCCCATCTACCGTGACATGCCACTAACCCATTACAACCATATTTCTTACGATGAAAATAAAAATAATTTATTTCACTGGGTGCTAATCCGAGATCAGGTGAAGGCGGATATTGATATTGCGAGGAATAGTGTCAAGGTTAAATGAGTAAAGTCTCAACCTATAAAAGTTGAAATGGAAATCATGGCCTATTTAAATCTGCTCATGATTTTGATATCTGCCAAACATTGTCTCCGCACTGCGGAGACAATGTTGTAATAAGTAAAAATTTATGCAAACAAAAATATATGAGGCAGTCTTTTTAAATTGGGTAATCAAATTCCAAAGACAATATATCAAAACTCCCATTTGATAAATGGAAAGTGAGTTTTTGGCGTATGTGGTGGGAAAGGGTGAGGGGGGAAGTTGGGTGGGAATTTGCCGAGGTTCAGTTGCGATCGGTTAAACTATATTTCTGCAAACGGCTGTTTGGCTTTTCGGAGATTGTCATTTCGATGAGCCCTGCGTTAAGGGCAGGCTTCAAATAACTTGCTGCAAAAGATTTGCGATCTTGTAAACCTAAAGAGGTTTGCAATTCATCGTGGCTCATTTCATCCTTTAGGCAAAACGCAACTCTTTACCTTGGGAGTCAATTTAATAGTGTTCATAATCATTTTTGGCTACATTCAAATACCTTGCACTTAGGTCACTTAGCATTGCAAATCATGCGCATTTAGTGATTTTAGGCTAACATTCGCCACGATTATTATTAAATCCTACCGACGCTAAGTATTTCTTGGCTGCCAATAGTATTGAACATCAGATTTATTTTCGCATGGAATGATAATGACGCCTGAATCAAAAGCAAGACTAATAATTGATCAAAAACTTAATCAAGCAGGATGGCTAGTCCAAGATTATCGCCACACTAATCTTGGTGCTGGGTTAGGCATTGCAGTGCGTGAGCACCCAACTGATACGGGCCCTGCAGATTATTTACTTTATATCAACCGTAAAGCTGTTGGTGTTATTGAAGCTAAGAAGGATGAAACAATTCTTACCGGTGTTGAGTTGCAAACAATTCGTTATGCAAATAGTGTCATAAAGTGGAATAAAGAAACTAAACCACTTGTATTTTTATTCGAAGCAACAAGTCAGGTCATTCGCTTTACCGATGGCCGCGATCCTGTACCTCGCGCACGCGAAATTTTCCATTTCTTTAAGCCCGAAACGTTACAGCAATGGTATGAGCAGCCGGAATCTACACGCTACCAAATTCGAAACAACATGCCGGAGTTGCCAGCTGCTAATTTGCGTAGCTGCCAAATTGATGCAATTCACGGGTTAGAAAAATCACTCAGTAATAATCGCCCCCGTTCGCTTATTCATATGGCAACCGGTGCGGGTAAAACCTTCACTGCAATCAATGCGGTGTACCGTTTATTAAATCACGGTGGTGCTAAGCGAATTTTGTTTTTAGTGGATACTCGTAATCTGGGTAAACAAGCCCAGCAAGAATTTCATGCTTTTAAACCGCCGGGGCGCGAAAGCTTTTTTCACGAAAACCATATAGTGCAGCGCTTAAACAGCAACACTATTGATAGCGCGGCGGAAGTGTGTATTTGCACCATCCAGCGCATGTACTCCATATTAAGTGGTCAACCGATAGATGAAAGTGCTGAAGATGTGTCTTTGCACGAAGTTAAACAACTTCAAAAACAAGCGAAGTTCGTGCAATACAATCCAGCAGTGCCTGTAGAAACTTTTGATTTTATTATTGTGGATGAGTGTCATCGCTCTATTTATAACCTGTGGAAACAGGTGCTCGATTACTTTGACGCGTTTTTAATAGGCCTGACCGCAACACCAGATAAGCGTACATACGGCTTTTTCAATGAAAATATCGTAGCTGAATACAGCTATGAGGATTCCGTGCTTGATGGCGTAAACGTGGGTTACGATGTTTATGAAATAGAAACCGATATCACCCGCAAGGGCGCAAAATTACAAGCCAAAGAATGGGTTGACCATCGCGATAAACTAACACGGAAAAAACGTTGGGATCAGACGGAAGATGATACCGACTACAATGCAAAACAACTCGACCGTTCAGTAGTGAATACGAGCCAAATACGGCAAGTAATCAAAGCGATGAAAGAAGCGATGGAAACAAAAATATTCCCTAGTCGCCAGGAAGTACCTAAAACACTCATTTTTGCTAAAACCGATAGCCACGCCGATGACATTATTCAAAAAGTGCGCGAGGTTTACGACGAAGGCAATGCGTTCTGCCAAAAAGTCACTTATAACGCAAAAGATCCAGATGCCGTGCTCAGTGATTTTAGAAACGAATACAATCCGCGTATTGCCGTGACTGTAGATATGATTGCCACTGGCACCGATGTAAAGCCCTTAGAGGTTTTGTTGTTTATGCGCGATGTTCGCAGCAAGGGCTACTACGAGCAAATGAAAGGTCGCGGTGTTCGCAGTCTAAGTTTTGAAGAGCTGCACCGCATTAGCCAAAGTGCTACTAGCGCTAAAGATAAATTTATTCTGATCGACGCAGTAGGTGTAGAAAAATCCCTGAAAACTGAAAGTCGTCCGCTTGAGCGAAACCCAAACCTTGCCCTAAAAGATTTATTGCAAGGTGTTGCCATGGGGCACCGTGATGATGACACTATCCAAAGTTTGGCTAACCGCTTAACGCGGTTAAATAAGCAGGTAGAACCAAAAGTATTAAACCAGATTGAAAAAGAGGCAGGTCAGCCCGTTGGTATATTGGCAAAGCAATTGCTCAAGGCCATTGATCCAGATGCTATTACTCAGCAAGCCCTTGCTAATTGCAAACTTGCAGGTATTACTCGTGATGAAAATTCGCTCACAGATCAAGAGCGCAAAACCGCACGCGAACAATTAGTTGCTGCGGCCTGCGCGCCCTTTGATAATCCGGTTCTGAGAGAAAAAATCGAAGGTGCACGCCGTGAGCGGGAACAAATAATCGACCATATTAATTTAGATCAGGTATTGGTATCGGATTTCAGCGAGCAAGCGCTACAAAACGCGGAAAAACTCATCCAAACCTTTGTGAACTTTATTGCAGAACATAAAGACGAAATTGAAGCCTTAAGCTTTTTCTATCAGCAGCCATACCAGCGCCGTGCGTTAACCTTTGACATGATCGAATCTCTTTACGAGCAGTTGCAAAAGCCGCCGCTGCTACTAACGACAGAAAAACTTTGGAGTGCATACGCTCGCGTCCAGCCTGCTAGCACAAAAGGGCAAGATCAAAAGCGCCAACTTACGGATATTATCGCGCTGGTGAAATTTGCTATTGGGTTAGATAACGAATTAAAACCTTTTGCTGAGCAAGTGGATGGTAAATTCAAACATTGGATCTTCCGTCACAATGCCCAGCGTGCAACTGCTTTCACGCCTGAGCAAACCGAATGGCTGCGATTGATTAAAGATCACATAGCAGCAAGCGCTGGTATAGGGCGCGATGATTTTGATTACAGCCCATTTTCCGATAAAGGCGGCTTACAAAAAGCTTGGGGCCTAAACTTAAGGAAGAATAAATCCCATGCGTTTGATTTCATTAAAAATTGGCTCTGAGAAAGACGGTGAAAAACAAAGGTTTAAAAACCTGAAAAACGTCTGCATCGATTTTGACGAAGACGAGTGGATCACCGTTGTTATTGGCTGGAATGGTACTGGTAAGTCAAATGTGCTGGAAGCTCTGGCTACTTTGTTTCGCGATCTGATTATGGGTAAAGATCAATGGAACAATAAAGACAGGCCGAGTTTTGCGTATGTTGTTCGCTACTTTTGTCACGGCAAAGAAATCGAAATAAAATCCGATCCCGATAGCGCTGGTAACGTTTATGAAGTCAGTTATCGTGAATTAAATCCCAAAGGAAATGCTCAGCCCGAAACTCAGCAAGATCTTTTACCCCGAGCTGAAACTGACTCCACAGTCCTATACCCAATAAAATTTTCCGAATTTAAAAAACGCCAAGACGAATTTATTCCTAATTATATTTTTGGTTATTATTCTGGGCATAGTGATCGAATGCAGGCAGTGTTTCGGCCTTATTTGCAACAATACGATAAGAAATTACGCAATGCCAAATCAGAAGACCCAGGCTTGCGCCGCCTTTTTTATGCATTACCAGTGCATAGTCAGTTTGTACTCTTGGCATTTGTGCTTCAGCAAGATGAGCTAATTCAAGGCTTTTTAGATTCTCAGCTTGGACTAGATACCAATAGCGAATCAGAAAGTATAGATTCTGTTTTGTTGGTGCTTAATGAACCATCGTGGAGTTTAAACAAGAGCAGCGAACCCAAAGGCGAGCATGGCGCATGCAAAGCTAATCCAGATATTTTTTGGGGGGCAGAGGGCGTAGTGCGTAAGTTCCTGGATCGTGTGCATAAAGTGGCATTAGCTCCTATTCGTAACACTCGGAAAGACGACTCGAGTTTTTGGAATAAAAAAAGCCGAGAGTATGTTTATCTATTTATTAAAGATTTGGAGCAACTAGCCAGTTTAGTTGGAGACCAAAAACCTAGGCAGTTTTTTAGAGATTTAGAAAGCACTTATGTATCAGAGCTGATAAAAGAAGTTCGTATTCGAGTCAAACTCAAAAAGAATGATGGTAGTGTAACTTTTAGAGAGTTAAGTGAAGGCGAGCAACAATTATTAACTGTGCTTGGTTTGCTGCGTTTTACCGCAGAAGAGGAAAGTTTGTTTTTATTAGATGAACCTGATACACATCTCAACCCTAGGTGGAGTGTTGACTACATTGATTATCTGAATAAATTTGTCACCTCTGGCTCCGAAAAAGAAAGCTCAAGCCATATCGTATTGACTACCCACAACCCAATTGCAATCGCTGAGCTTAAAAAACAACAAGTCCAAATTCTTCAGCGCGATAAAGAAACTCGCGTTATCACATCTGACGAGCCAAAATTTGATCCCCGAGGTATGGGATACGCCGGCATCATGACAAGTGATATGTTTGGTTTGGCTGCTGCTTTGGATTCTCATACGTTTACGTTGCTGGAAAAGAAAAGAGAGATTTCATTAAAAGAAACTGAGCTTAGCTCTTCTGAAAAGTCTGAACTTGAAAAAATCAATCTTGAATTGGATGGTTATGGATTTAGATATTCCTCACGCGATCCTATTTTTGAAGAATATTTAAAGGCGCGTTACGAAATAGATCATAAGCGCGAGAAAACTTCGAAATTAAACACGCTTGAACAGGAAGAACGCAGGCGTTTAAGTAAAGATATTATTGCTAATGTAATGGCCAAAATAAAATCTGATGGAGGTGATAATGAGGCGGATTGATCTCAATAAGCTTCCTGTAGATGCTAATTGGAATGCAAGAGCTACATTAGCCCAACAAAATATCGATAACGGTACTAAAGCTCCTAAAGATGCATCTTCAATTTGGGGTGATGCAAAGCCACACCTTAAAGAGCTCTCAAATAGTAAGTGTTGGTATTGTGAATCGAGAGAAACACGTTCTGATAATGCGGTAGACCATTTTAGGCCAAAGAGCGTATATCCGTGGTTTACATGTGATATAAAAAATTTCCGTTTTTCTTGCACTTTTTGTAACAGTATTAGAAATAATCCTGATAGTGGGGAAAGTGCCGGTAAGGGTGATCATTTCCCTTTATTGAGTGGTGTTCGCGCGCATGATGCATTAACTAGAAACACAGAAGATTATGTTTTGATAGATCCCTGCGTTGCTGCTGATGTGGGTTTATTAGATTTTAGAGATGATGGTTTGCCTTGCGCCAAATACCCTCCTGAGCAAAAAATTCGAAATAGAAGGGCTGTAGATTCAATTAAGTATTATCATCTTGATCATCCAGACTTAAATGAAGCCCGTAGACAATTATCACTTCAAATTTCTGAGTGGGTAGAAGGTGCCGATGCTATATATGGCGATGCAGATCAGTTAGATGCTAAACAACAAAAAGCTTTTTCTATTTTTGTAGAGTCTATTGGGCGTGCGATAGATAAAAGTTCTCCATTTTCCGTTTTTGCAAAAAAAATGTTGAAAGGCTATCGAGCTCGTCCGTGGGTGGATGATTTATTGGATTGCGCATAATGAATAAATCCCGAAATTTGAATCAGAATTTGGTTCTTGAGATTCGCTCCCTTGTCGTCCAAGCCAAACAACAAGTAACCGTTGCTGTTAATGCCACCCTAACTCAACTTTATTGGCAAATCGGCCAACGTATACATCAAGAGGTGTTAGGTGGAGAGCGAGCTGAATATGGCAAACAGATCATTGCAACGCTTGCACAAGAGCTAACTAAAGAATTTGGCCGGGGCTGGAGTAGCCGAAATGTGGCCTATATGCTCCAGTTCTACGAGGCATTCCCTCAAACCCAAATTGTGCACACACTGTCTGCACAATTGAGTTGGAGCCACTTTAAGCAGCTAATCACTATGGCTGACCCGCTACAGCGCGAGTTTTACGCGCAAATGTGCCGCATAGAGCGCTGGAGTGTCCGCGAATTGGCAAGCCGCATCGACTCCATGTTGTACCAACGAACGGCATTGTCTAAGCAGCCAGAGGCATTGATTCAGCAAGAGTTGCAAAGCTTGGCTAAAAAAGATCAAGTCTCCAGCGCTATGGTGCTAAAAGATCCTTATGTTTTGGATTTTTTAGACTTAACCGACCATTACCTTGAAAAAGATCTGGAAGACGCTATTCTGCGCGACCTCGAAAACTTCTTAATGGAATTAGGCGCAGGTTTTACTTTTATCGCACGGCAAAAACGCATTCAAATTGATAATGAAGATTTCTACATTGATTTGTTGTTTTACAACCGCCGCCTGAAACAATTAGTGGCAATTGATTTAAAAATGGGTGCGTTTAAAGCCCATTACAAAGGCCAAATGGAATTGTATTTGCGTTGGTTGGATAAACACGAGCGCCAAGCTAACGAGAACCCGCCATTAGGTATTATTTTGTGTGCTGAGAATCGTCAGGAACAAGTTGAATTACTGCAGCTGGATGCAACTGGAATTCATGTGGCTGAGTACCTAACCGTATTGCCTGAACGTCAATTACTGCATGAACGTTTACAACGCGCTATAGATGCAGCGCAACAAAAATATGTGCTTGGCAATAATGCTGACCACAACTCGGAAAACCAAGAATGAACGCATCAACCTTAGTGCAAAAAGTTTGGAATTATTGTCATACCCTGCGGGATGACGGTGTGGGTTATGGAGATTATTTAGAGCAGCTTACCTACTTGTTATTTTTAAAAATGGCTCATGAATATGCGCTGCCACCTTACAACCGCGATACCAAAGTTCCTGCAACGCATAGCTGGCTAACGCTGTGTAATAAAACCGGTGAGAAATTAGAAGAGCACTATCGTAAGGTGCTTAAAAGGCTCGGCGGTGAACAGGGCATGTTAGGAGCAATTTTTTATAAATCTGAAAATAAAATTCCAGACCCTGCCAAGCTTGCCCGTATTGTTAAAATGATCGATGAAGAAAATTGGATCAGTTTAGATGCAGATACCAAGGGTGATTTATACGAAGGCTTGTTGCAAAAAAATGCGGAAGATGCGAAAAGTGGAGCGGGACAATATTTTACACCACGCCCTTTAATTGATGCGATGCTCGCTTGTGTTCGTCCTGAGCCGATGAAAACTATCGCGGATCCTGCGTGCGGGACGGGCGGTTTCTTTTTGAGTGCGTACAAATGGATTTCTGAAAATAATAAATTAGATAAAAAACAAAAATCTTTTTTGCGCGATAAAACTTTTCATGGCAATGAAATTGTTCCTTCTACTCGTCGTCTGTGTTTAATGAATTTATTTTTACACAGTATTGGTGATATTGATGGCGAGCCAGAAGTTGAGCGCGCTGATGCTTTATTAAATAAACCAACGAAGTTCGTAGATTATGTGCTGGCCAATCCACCATTTGGCAAAAAAAGCAGCATGACTATTACCAATGAGGAAGGTGAAGAAGATAAAGATTCGCTAACCTATGAGCGTCAGGATTTTTGGGCAACCACAACAAACAAACAGCTTAATTTTTTGCAGCATATTATTACCATGCTTAAAGATACTGGAAAGGCTGCTGTTGTATTGCCAGACAACGTATTGTTTGAAGGCGGCGTAGGTGAGCGTATTCGGCGTAAATGGTTAGAAACCTGTAATGTACACACTATTTTGCGTTTACCTACAGGAATTTTTTATGCGAACGGCGTAAAAGCAAATGTGGTTTTTTTTGATAACGCCCCACGTGATGGAAAAATACATACCAAAGGTATCTGGTTTTATGATTTACGAACCAACAAACATTTCACACTCAAACAGCGCCCATTAAATATTAATGATCTGCAAGATTTTATTGCGTGTTATCACGCTAAACGTCGTCAAGAGTCTGAGAGATTTAAATTTTTTAAATATTCAGAATTGATTGCACGTGATAAAGCTAGCCTGGATATTTTTTGGTTAAAAGATGATAGTTTGGATAATCTAGATAACTTGCCATCACCTGCAATTTTGCAACAAGAAATCATTGAGCATTTAGAGGCTGCGTTGCAAGCATTTAGAGATGTTGCAGCAGGATTACCAATGTCAGGGGATATTTAAGCTTGAGAACGGTAACAAGCCTAACTTGAATGCTCGAATAAACCTTTGATCTGATCCGTTGGGCTTCTGAGCATTTCTTTCCTCGCTTAAATCGCATTCGTTTTTGAAAAAAAGCTTCGTTAGCGAAGATACAACTCCTGAAAAAACTACCGCATGTTAAGTAGCGAGATACAAGTCGCGATAGTCACCTATGACGGGAAGGGATAGGTGAGATTTTGTACCACCAAATTACTCGCGTGGCGGAACTGTTTGAATAAAGTCGACTACATCGTCTAACACAGGCGCTACACGTTTAAGCGGAGCAGAGAAAGCGCCAAGCAAAGTCGTGTGACTTGCGTGTTCGTACATATGCAGAGTGACTGGTGTTCCGGTTGCGCGGAGTTTGGCGGCAAGTGATTGCGTGCTTCTTGTTGGGCTTACGAGTTTGTCGCTGATACCAGAAGCTAGAAAAGTCGGAATGGCTTTTGTGGAAGCGAATTCAATGGGCTGTGCGTTGGCGGGGTAGTTTGGGTGCGAGAAAACCGGTTGTGCGTCTGGGTTAACTATAGGGAAAAAGTCGTAAGGGCCTGCCAATCCGATCAAACCTGCAAGCTCTTTGTTGGAATGATCATTCATTGCTAACCATCGCGGGTCGAGCGCCAACATGGCTGCGTTGTATGCGCCTGCGCTGTGGCCCATCAC
>Ga0247741_1000481_pt1 | contig 22915 bp, 22 predicted proteins | sample UWRJL213509R2_FD_180945 | JGI IMG/M metagenome (GOLD analysis project Ga0247741, IMG submission 180945) | Plant litter microbial communities from Arlington Agricultural Research Station in Wisconsin, United States - UWRJ-L213-509R-2 | ecosystem: Environmental > Terrestrial > Plant litter >... | reverse complement strand
ATCTGCGCGGCCGACTGTCTGCTGGAGCCGGTGTGACCCGCGACCAGACCGAGGTAGACGTCTTCGAGGCTCGGCCGGATCACCTCCAGCCCGTCGGGCTCGCCACCGAGCTCCGAGTAGAGCCGGGCGACGACGCCGGCGGGGGCGAGGGTGCGCTCCTCGTGAGCTCCGGATGCATCGCGCCACCGCACGACGGGGGTGCGGGCATCCGTTCCCCCGATCGCGTCGATCGCCCCGATGTCGATGAGCTTTCCGCCCGCGATGACCCCGGCGCGGTCACCGAGCTGCGCGGCCTCGTCGAGGTAGTGGGTGGTGAGCAGGATGGTGGTGCCCTCGCGCTTCAGTTCGCGGATGAGTGCCCAGAACTCGTGCCGCGCCTCCGGGTCGAAACCGGTGGTGGGTTCGTCGAGGAAGAGCAACTCGGGTCGTCCGATGACGCCGAGCGCGACATCCACTCTCCGGCGTTGTCCGCCCGAGAGTGCCTTGATGCGCGTCTTCGCCTTCTCGGTGAGGCCGACCGCGGCGATGACCTCGTCGACGTCGCGCGGGTTCGGGTAGAAGCCGGCGAAGTGGGCGAGCTGTTCGCGCACGGTGACGTTGCCGCTCTCGCCGCTCGATTGCAGCACGATGCCGAGGCGCGCCTTCCACGCGAGACCGCCGTGCTGCGGGTCGACGCCGAGCACGGTCGCCTCCCCGCCGGTGCGGTCGCGGTAGCCCTCGAGGATCTCGATCGTGGTCGACTTGCCCGCGCCGTTCGGGCCGAGCAGGGCGAAGGTCTCACCGCGCTCGATGTCGAAGCTGATGCCGTCGACGGCGGTGAACCCGCCCGCGTAGGTCTTGCGCAGGTCCGTCACGATCACGTGCTTCTCGCTCGTCATGAGTACATCGTGGCCGCGTCCCGCCCGTTTGTCTCCCCGCGGCTGCACTCCCCTTGCCGTGAGTTGCATGTTCGAGTGGTTATTTCGCGCTCAGAACCACTCGAACATGCAACTCACGGCCGGCTTGCCAGGATTCGGAGGATGCGGCGGCAGAGTTCGTCCGGGTCATCCAGATCCGCAGCGCCCACCTCCATGACGTACCAACGGTCGGCCTCGATGCGGGACTTGCGCGTGAGGTCGGCCCTCCGAACTTCGTGGCCATGGAACTGGTCGCTCTGATACTCGATCACGAGCCGCTTCTCAGGGATGGCGAGGTCTGCGCGGTAGCGGAAACCGTCGGTGGTGACGATCTCCAGGTTCGCCACCAGGCCGCCGATGCCGCCCAGCGTGAGCAGTACACGCAGGCGAGACTCTTGGGGCGACTCGGATGCGGGGTCGAGGAGGGGCGCTGCAGCAGCGAGGTTTCGTGCTCCTCGTCGTCCAGGCCACCGATCGACCTCGCGGGAAATCCGGTCGATCGTGGTGTGCGGCAGGCGATGATGGACCAGGAAATCGCCCGCCATGACGAGCTCGACCAGCGTCAGGTCACGGGCAACTTCACACCAGATTCGCTCGGGGGAACTGATCCGCAGACCATGCCAGTCGCGGGTGTCGCCAGGGGTCGGGAGAAAGGTGTGACCCCGGATGCCCGTGCCGACGAGAGTGCGATGTCCTCGGGGGACCGCCACATGGACTTCGGATGACCACGCCAGCCGAGCGGGGAGCGGTACGCCGACCAAGCGCGCAGCGGTGAGTCCGCAGAAGCGCGCGCCTGCGGGCAGTTTCTCCTGCAGGGCACGGCATCGGGACTCGAGCTCGACCGGCCCTGGAGACAGCAGATTGATCCCCCGAAACGGATGCTGAACATCCGCGCTCCTCAGTCGGTTCTTGCCCACTCCCGCGGAGATGGCTTGTGCGGTCGTGAAACCGCGACGGGGGAGCGCGAGAGGGAGGTCGCCGGGTTTTCGCATGCCGAGATGATGCCGCGCTGGGGCGTTTCCGCTCGAAAGTTATTCACAGGGCTCGCCCTCGCCAGTGAGTTGCATGTTGGAGTGGTTATCCGGACGAAATAACCAGTCCAACATGCAACTCACGGCGGGATGGGAAGCGATGGGCGGGAGGCGGTCAGCGGCGGCGGAGGCGGCGCACGAAGGCGAGGGCGCCGACGATGAGCAGGATGGCCCCCGCCACCAGCACCACGACGAGCCAGCCCTGGCCCGGGGTGAGGTGCACCAGCCACCCGATCACGGCATCCCGGCGTTCCGCCGAGCCGAGCACCGCGAGCGTTGCGGCACCGACCGCGATCACGATCAGCCCCCAGACGATCGCGCCGATGCGCACCTGAGGCCCGCGAACGGATGCCGCGGGCGGCTCGATCAGGATGGTCTCGTCGGTGCCAGAAAAGTCGGTCACTGGTTCGTTCCTTCGTTCGGAATTGTTGCGAGCGGCTGACGGATCGTGATGGTGCCGGCGCCCTGCCATACACGCACCGTCACCTCGGTCGGGCCGGAGCCGTACTTGTGGTCGTACGTGTGTGCTCCGCGGTAGACGTCGGGGTGGAGCGGTTCCGCCGTCGTTGTTGTGCCGTCAGGGGCGGAGAGGCTGAAGACGAGGGAGCTCGATGACGTGCCTTCCTGAACCGTCTCGATGCGCGCCGTTACGTCATTCGGGATGTCGATGCTCACATCTCCGGCCCCCTGCCAGAGGTCGATCACGATGGGGGCATCGGTTTCCATGAGGCTCAGGCTGACCCCTCCGGCCAATTGGGCCCATCGCCCAGATTCCGAGGTCACCAGCCCGTAGCCGTCGATCGAGGCAATGACCTGCCGATCCCGCGGAACGAACCCGACGATCACCGTCGCGAACACGAGCAGCACCGACACGAAGCCGAGGAACCCGGCCTTGCGCTTGAACGCTCCGGCGACCACGATCCCGAGCCCGACGGTGATGGTGGCGACGGCGAGCCCGGTGGCCACCTCGGCACCCTGCCAGTCGCTCGAACCCGTCGCGATGACCGCGGCGATCCCGCCGGCGAGCAGGGCCACGCCGAGCACCATGGCGGTAAGCGATCCCCCCAGTCGGGGATTGTTCAGGCGGCGGATGCGGCGGCGCTCGGCACTCGCGGCCGCGGCCTCCGCGGCTCGGGTGCGGGCCTCGGCCTGGCGACGGAGTCGCTGCTCTTTCGCGTCCGCTGCCTGTGCCGCCTTCCAGGCATCGAACTGGATCTTCCACGCCGCCTGCTGTTCCCGCCAGGCGCTGATCTGCTCCTCCGAGGCGCCCGCCGCGGGCGCGACCGGTTCGGTGGGCGCGGCGGCGGGGGCGCCCGCGGTCTCGCCGGTCGGGATCGTCTCGGGCCGGTCATCCGTTGTGGCAGGCGAGGAAGCGGGAGAAGCGGCGGGCGTCGCCGGGGTCGCAACCGGCGCCGCGGCCGCAGCCTGGGTGGCTCGCGCGATCCAGATCGTCGCGGCGATGGCGCCGGCGATGATGATGAGCGTCCAGAAGGCGCGCTGCACCGCTCCGAAGACCGACGCGTCGCCCCAGTAGCCCGCGCTCAGCGCCCAGAAACCCTGCGCCACCGGCAGCAGCCCGACCACGAACACGGCGACGATGCCGACGAGCGCGCGGTCGAAGATGCCCTCGAACAGTCGCTGCAGATGGATCCGCCCCTCCAGGTCGGGCAGCAGCAGCCACGCGGCGGAGTAGAGCAGAAACACCGGGCCGCCGAGAACGGCGATCACCACGGCAATGCCGCGCACGATCAGCGGGTCGATGCCGAGCCGGTAGGCGATGCCGGCGCAGACGCCGCCCAGCCAGCCGGGCCGACGCGGGATGTCGAGCATCCGCATCCAGGTGAAGAAACGGTTGCCCGGCGGTGAGGCCGGGGGTGTCGTGGGAGGTGCGTCGGATGCTGTGGTTGCCATACCTCGATCGTGGCGTGCCCGAGGGTGCGGCTGCCATGGGGGATGACCCTGAGCGCACCCTGACCTTCAGCCCTGAACCCCCACCGAACCGTGCCACTCTGCTTGGATTCAGACATGACCGCAGTGACAGAACGCCGGATGACGCGCCCGCACCGCGTCGTGCTGAGCGGTGTCAGCGCGGCTCTCGCCGACCACCTCTCCGTCCGCGTCGGCTGGGTGAGGTTCTGGTTTGTGCTCCTGACCCTGCTGAGCGGCTCCGGCGCTCTGCTCTACCTGTGGCTCTGGGCCCTCACCCCCGTGCGGCAGGACGGCACCGACCACATGCAGCGCCGCGTGCCGGTCACGGTCATCGCCCTGTCGCTGGCCGTCGTGAGCGCCCCGTTCGCGGCCGCGAACATCGGGCGCGGCCTCAACCCGTTCATCGTCTCGACGTTGTTCTTCGGGGTCTTGGCCATCGTCTGGGCCTCCGTCGTCGATGTGCGTGACGAGCGCCGCACGCCGCAGCGGGCGGCGGTGCTGAGTTGGGTGGCCGAGGGCGTGCTGGTGCTCGCCGGGGTGGCTGTGCTGCTGCAGCCCGAGCCGAAGCTGATCGATGGCATCGCGGCGGTGGTCATGATCGTGGTGGCCGCGATCGCCTTCGTCGTCCCCTACGCGGTGCATGCCTGGGCGGAGCGGATGGGCGCGCGGGCCGCACAGGTGCGGGAGGTGCAGCGCGCGGAGATCGCCGCGCACCTTCACGACTCGGTCTTGCAGACCCTCGCGCTCATCCAGAATCGCGCCGGTGCCTCGAGCGAGGTCGCGCGACTTGCCCGCGCACAGGAGCGGGAGCTGCGCGATTGGCTGTTCGCGGGAACGACGCCGGCCGGCAGCGACCTCGCGTCGGAGCTGCGCGACACGGCCGCTGCCATCGAGCTCGACTACCCCGCCCGGGTCGAGATCGTCGTGGTGGGCGAGCCCCCGAGCGTCGCGAACGCCGCCGTGCTCGCCGCAGCCCGCGAGGCGATGGTGAACGCCGCGCGGCACGTCGGCGGCGAGATCTCGGTGTACCTGGAGGCCTCCCCGGCGGCGGTCGACGTCTTCGTGCGGGATCGCGGGCCGGGTGTAGACCTGGCGAGCCTTCCGGATGACCGGCTCGGCATCCGCGAGTCGATCATCGGCCGGATGACCCGGGCCGGCGGCACCGCCACGGTGCAGCCCGGCGCGGGCGGGGTCGGCACCGAAGTACACCTGCACCTGGAGGCAGCGAATGACTAGCGTGCTCATCGTCGACGACCACTCGATCTTCCGGTCCGGGCTCCGGGCCGACCTCGACGACACCGTCGAGGTGCTCGGCGAGGCGGCGGATGTCGACTCGGCCGTGGCGCAGATCGCGGCGCTGCGCCCCAGCGTCGTGCTGCTCGACGTGCACCTGCCCGGTGGCGCGGGCGGCGGTGGGGCCGAGGTGGTGAGCCGCAGTGCCGCGCTGCTCGAGTCGACGAAGTTTCTGGCGCTGAGCGTCTCCGATTCCGCAGAGGATGTCGTGGGCGTCATCCGTGCCGGCGCTCGTGGCTACCTCACCAAGACCTCATCTGGTGCGGAGGTGAGCCGGGCGGTGGCCGCCGTCGCCGCCGGCGATGCGGTGTTCTCGCCCAGGCTCGCCGGGTTCGTGCTCGACGCCTTCGGCGCGGCGGCGGGGGAGCAGGCGGAGTCGAGCGATGAGCTCGACAGGCTGTCGGCGCGCGAGCGCGAGGTGATGCGGCTGATCGCCCGCGGCTATGCATACAAGGAGGTCGCGACCGACCTGTTCATCTCGGTGAAGACGGTGGAGACCCATGTCTCCGCGGTGCTGCGCAAGCTGCAGCTCTCGTCCCGGCACGAGCTCACCGCCTGGGCCCTGGAGCGCAAACTGCTGTAACCCTCTTCGTGAGTTGCATGTTTGCGTGGTTATGGAGGGCGAATAACCACTCGAACATGCAACTCACGTAGCCTGGGGTGGTCACCCGAGTGGCCGACGGGCAATCCCGTCTTCGGTGAGTGACCGGTAAGGCTCTTTCGTGGCGATCCGTGTTCTGGGTTCCTATTCCGACATCCTGCGGCGGCGGGGAAGCGTGCGTTTCGTCATCGCCGGCTGGTTCGCGCGGCTCTCCCGCTCGACCACGGGCATCGGCACCGTGCTGCTGGTCTCGGCGGCGAGTGGCAGCTACGCCATCGCCGGTGCGGTTTCCGGCGCGATAGTGGTCGGCATCGCACTCTCCGGCTGGCTCTGGGCGAGGGCAGTGGATGCCCGCGGGCAGACGGCCGTCGCCACGATCAGCCTTGCCGCATCCGTCGTCGCCGCCACGGCGCTCGCCCTCTCGGTGGTGCTCGGCGCACCCACCTGGACCTGGTTCGTCTCGGCTTTCCTCGTCGGTGCAACCTCGGTCGACTTCGGCACCCTCACCCGCGCGCGCTGGTCGGCGATCCTCGGCAGACCGTCCGAGCGGCACACGGCTCTCGCCCTCGAATCGGTCGCCGACGAGTCGGTCTACGTGATCGGTCCGCCGCTGGTCACCGTGCTCGCCGCGCTGGTGAGTCCGCTGTTCGGCTTCGCCACCGGCGTCGTCATCGCGCTGCTCGGCGGGATCGCCCTGGTGCTGCAGCGCTCCACCGCGCCGCCGCTGGTGCGGCACGAGGGAGGCCGCCCAGCGAGGTCCGGCCTCTTGCCGCGGGGCGTGCTCGGCGTGCTCCCCATCTACGCGGGGGTCGGGCTGCTGTTCGCGTCGGTGGATGTCTCGGCCGTCGGCATCTCGCGCGAGCAGGGCATCCCGTTCCTCGCCGGGGTCATCGTCGCCTGCTTCGCCTTTGGAAGCGCGCTCTCCGGCTTCCTGTTCGGCCCGCTGAGCGCGCACTGGCCGACGGGTCGTCGCGTGCTGGTGGCCACGCTCGCCTTCGCCGTGGTCGTGCCGACGATGCTGCTCGTGCACGACGTGGTCATCCTGTCGCTGGTGATCTTCGCCGCAGGGCTCGCGACCTCGCCCGTGCTCATCTCCTCGATCTCGTTGATCGAGACCCGCACCGAACGCCACCGGCTCACCGAGGCGCTCACCTGGCCGTCCGTCGGACTCGCGGTGGGCATCACCCTCGGCGCGACCCTCACCGGCATCGCCATCGATGCGGCAGGCGGCTATGCCGGCTACCTGGTCGCCGCGCTCGGAGCCATCGTCGTCGGGGTGTTCGGCATCCTGGGCGCCCTCGTCGACCGTCGTTCGACCCCCGCGCCCGAACCGGAGTTGCAGACCCAGCACTGACCGGCAGCCCGGCGGACGTGGCACGACCGTGGTCGCGGCTATCAGGACCGTGACCGCGGCCGTGCCCGCCGCAGGGAGAGAGCCCGGCCGGTGCGCACTATGACGCCGGATGCCGAAAAAAGTTCTCGGGGCGGCATCCGCCCTGTCCGGGGGCGGCTTTGCGGTGCTCGAACGGGTGACCTACACTGGATGCTGGTAGTTGAAATCTGCCATCCTTTCCTATGCCCATTTCGAAACTTTTCGAGCGGGCGCAGTCATCTCAGGTGATGGAACGGATGGTTTCGACTCCGAAGGGCGGTGGCTCAATTGGTAGAGCAGCGGTCTCCAAAACCGCAGGTTGCAGGTTCAAGTCCTGTCCGCCCTGCAGCTCGGTCGGTACATCCCAGTCCCGACCGGCAGATGGCCTCGTGATCGTCATGAGCACGATTACCAGACCAGATTCCGGAAGGTAGTAACAGTGGCGAGAAATGTCATCGACGAGCCGAGTGAGGACGTCGTAGCGAATGCCAAGAAGGACCGCGGCAACAGCCGGGGCCCCTTCGGTCGCATCGCGCTGTTCATCCGCCAGGTCATCGCCGAACTGCGCAAGGTCGTCACCCCGACCCGCAAGGAGCTGGTCAGCTACACCGGTGTCGTGCTGGTCTTCGTGATCATCATGATGGCGCTGGTGTACGGCCTCGACATGCTGTTCGCCTTCGCCGTGAACTTCGTGTTCGGCAACGGCACGGGTTCTTAGACCCGCACCTCCGGCTGCGGCCGACAGGGGATGTGATTCCCCCACAGACAACGTGATGGTGCCACTGAGCGCCGAGCAACACCCAAGAAATGGAATGGATTCAAGTGGCTGGAACAGAGCGCGACGACATCGACCTCTCGACTGCGGCCGAGCAGTCCTCCGAAGAGGACGAGGCGCAGGAAGGCAGCTACCTCGCTGCCGATGAGGCGTCGATCGATTCCGCAGAGAGCGAGGCGCTCCACATCGTCGACCAGGACGGCGTCGACGACCTGGACGACGAGGCCGTAGACCTCTCCGCCGCACAGGACGCCGTCGAGTCGGCAATCGACCCCGAGCGCGACGCGATCATCGAGGACGCGTCGGACATCGACAGCGCCGAGGAGGCTGAAACCACCGTCGTGGCCGACGACCTCAGCGACGTCGAGGTCGAGGAGACCGAGGTCGACCCGTACGAGGAGTTCCGCAAGGAGCTGAAGTACGCGCTCGGCAAGTGGTACGTCATCCACTCCTACGCCGGCTTCGAGAAGCGCGTGAAGCAGAACATCGAGAACCGCAAGGTCTCGATGACCATGGAGGACTACATCTTCCAGGTCGAGGTTCCGATGGAAGACGTCGTCGAGATCAAGAACGGCCAGCGCAAGCTGGTCAACCGCGTGCGCATCCCCGGCTACGTGCTGGTGCGCATGGACCTCAACGAAGACAGCTGGTCGGTCGTGCGTCACACCCCGGGTGTGACGGGCTTCGTGGGCAACTCCCACAACCCGACGCCGCTGCGCTTCGAGGAGGCCTTCAACATGCTGAAGAGCCTCGTGCAGATCGTCGAGGCCCCGGTGAAGACCGGCGCCAAGGGTGGCAAGGTCGCCCAGCGTTCGATCCCGCAGGAAGTCGACTTCGAGATCGGCGAGACCATCACGATCAAGGAGGGCTCGTTCGCGGGTCTTCCCGGAACGATCAGCGAGATCAAGCCGGAGAGCGGCAAGCTCACCGTGCTCGTCTCCCTGTTCGAGCGCGAGACCCCGGTCGAGCTGTCGTTCGAGCAGGTCACGAAGCTCTAGATCTCTTCGTCGGATGCCGTCCCGCTGCTGCGGGGCGGCATCCGTCGGTTAAGGGCTCGGCCGCGCGAGCAGCCGTATCGAGCCCCGTGAGTTGCATGTTCGAGTGGTTCTGAGCGCGGAATCACCACTCGAACATGCAACTCACAGGGGAGAGCGGATGTCGGCGGCCGCGGCGCCGTCGTGGCGGCGAGTGACACCGCACCCCAGACCGTGTAACCTGTATAGGTTGCCTGGACACCTCTGTGTGCCCAGAACCACCCACCGCATCCCAGACGGGGATGGCGGGAGAGCGGCTGGCGACAGCCTCTCGGACAGATAAGGAAACCCAATGGCACCGAAAAAGAAGGTCACGGGTCTGATCAAGCTTCAGATCCAGGCCGGCGCCGCCAACCCCGCACCGCCCATCGGGCCTGCGCTGGGTCAGCACGGCGTGAACATCATGGAGTTCTGCAAGGCGTACAACGCGGCGACCGAGTCGCAGCGCGGCAACGTCATCCCGGTCGAGATCACCGTCTACGAGGACCGCTCGTTCACGTTCATCCTCAAGACCCCGCCGGCAGCAGAGCTCATCAAGAAGGCGGCTGGCGTCGCCAAGGGCTCCGGCGTGCCGCACACCACCAAGGTGGGCAAGCTCACCCGCGACCAGCTCCGCGCAATCGCCGAGCAGAAGATGGTCGACCTCAACGCGAACGACGTCGAGGCAGCAGAGAAGATCATCGCGGGCACCGCTCGCTCGATGGGAATCACGGTGGACGCATAATGGCCAAGTCGAAGGCATACCGCGCCGCAGCGGAGAAGATCGAAGACGGCAAGTTCTACAGCACGGACGAGGCAATGCGCCTCGCCCGCGAGACCGGCTCGAAGAACTTCAACTCGACCGTCGAGGTCGCGCTGAAGCTCGGCGTCGACCCGCGTAAGGCAGACCAGATGGTTCGTGGAACCGTCATCCTGCCCCACGGCACCGGCAAGACCGCTCGCGTCATCGTCTTCGCAACGGGCCCCGCGGCCGAGGCAGCCATCGCTGCCGGCGCCGACGAGGTCGGTGGCGACGACCTGATCGAGAAGGTGGCCGCTGGCTACACCTCGTTCGACTCCGCCGTCTCCACCCCGGAGCTCATGGGCAAGGTCGGTCGTCTCGGTAAGGTGCTCGGCCCGCGTGGCCTCATGCCCAACCCGAAGACCGGCACCGTGACCCCGGATGTGGCCAAGGCCGTCACCGAGATCAAGGGCGGAAAGATCGAGTTCCGCGTCGACAAGCACTCCAACGTGCACTTCATCGTCGGCAAGGCCGCGTTCAGCGAGAAGGACCTCGAGGAGAACATCAAGGCTGCTCTCGACGAGATCATCCGCTCGAAGCCCAGCTCCGCCAAGGGCCGTTACATCCAGAAGGGCACGGTGACGACCACCTTCGGTCCCGCCATCCCGCTGGACACGAACGTCCTCTAGGCAGCACAGTACGTCGAAGGGGCCCGCATTGCGCGGGCCCCTTTGTCGTACCCGTGGAAGGGAAGAGCCATGAGTGAGACCATCCAGATCCGACGGGCGACGACGGATGACGCGGTGCCCCTCGCCGCACTCGCCGCGGCCACGTTTCCTCTCGCCTGCCCGCCGGGCACGGCCCCGTCCGCGATGCAGGCCTTCATCGCCCAGCACCTCTCGCTCGAGCGGTTTCAGGAATACCTCGTCGACCCGGCACGGGAGATCTTCATCGCCGAGGCGACCGGGCAGGAGGGTCCGCTCGGCTACACGATGCTCGTCTACAGCGAACCGTACGACGCGGATGTCGCGGCCGCGATCACCCATCGCCCCACCGTCGAGCTGAGCAAGTGCTACGCGGCGGCGGAAGCGCACGGTCGCGGGGTCGCGCCGGCGCTGGTGGCGGCATCCGTCGACTCTGCCCGGGGGCGGGGCGCCGTCGGCATGTGGCTCGGCGTGAGCCAGCTGAACGCTCGCGCGAACCGGTTCTACGAGAAGAACGGGTTCGAGCGGGTGGGCGTCAAGCTGTTCTGGGTGGGCGACGAGCGCAACGAGGACTTCGTGCGCGAGCGCGCCCTCTAGCCCCTCCCCAGAATCGACTTGAGCCATGTGCAGGGTGTGCGGTTCGCACACCCTGCACATGGCTCAAGTCGATGGAGCGGAGATGGTGCTAGGTCAGGTCGGAGACCGCGAGCACGATCTTGCCGCGGGTGTGGCCGCCCTCGAGTGACTCGTGCGCCGCGGCGGCTTCCGCGAGCGGGAACACCTCGTCGACATGCACGTGGATGTCACCCGACTCGAGCAGGCGGGCGATCACCGCGAGGGTCGAGCCGTCGTCGGAGACCTTGAACGTGGTGGCGCGCACCCCGGCGATCTCGGCGTCCTCGAGCAGTGTCGGCCAGCTGCCGCTCGGCAGGTTGATGATGAGCCCGCCGGGGCGCAGCACGTCGAGCGAGCGGGTGCCGGTGTCATCCTGCACATTGCCGATCAGGTCGATCACCACGTCGAGATTGTCGAGCACCTCCTCGAACCGGGTCGTCGTGTAGTCGATCACTTCGGCGGCTCCCAGCTCGCGCAGCCAGCTGGCGTTGCGCTGCGAGCCGGTGGCGATGACGTGGGCTCCGAAGTAGGCCGCGAACTGCACGGCGAAGTGGCCGACCCCGCCCGCGCCCGCATGGATCAGGATCTTCTGACCCTCGTGCGCCTTGGCCAGTTCCACGACCATGCCCCAGGCGGTCAGCGCGGCAAGCGGCACTCCCGCGGCCTCGGTGTGCGACAGGCGCGGTGGCTTACGGGAGACGCTCAGCACCGGAACGGTGACGTATTCGGCGTAGGTGCCACCCACCCGAGGCACCCCGACGATGCCGAAGATCTCATCGCCCGGCTTGATCGAGCAGGCCTCGAAGGGCGACTCGATGACGATGCCGCTGAAGTCTCTGCCGAGAATCGCGGGGTAGGAGGCGATCTCGCCCGATGCCCCACCGCCGGCCCGCGTCTTGGCGTCGATCGGGTTCACCCCCGCCGCCATGATCTTCACGAGCAGTTCGGCGTTCACCTTGTTCGGTCGCGCCACCTCCGCCATCGTGAGCACATCTGGACCCCCCGTGGCCGCGATCACCATCGCTCGCATCGTCATGCTGCCAAGTAAAGCGGGGCAATGATTCACCGGTGTTACGGCGGTGTCTCCGCGAGGCAAACTATGCGAACCCTATGAGGACCACCCCGAGCCCCGGCCCCGTACGCTGAGGGGATGCCGCGCCCGATGTCATCCCGCCGCGCCCTCGCCGTCGAGCTCGCCGCGACGGTGCTGGGTGTTGCCGCGGTGGTGGCCGCGCTGCTCAGCATCTGGCGCGCCCGGCTCAGCATCGACCACGACGTGTACGTGAGTGAGCTCGGCGCCCCGAATCTGCCGACCGCGGGGGAGTTCCGCACGGCACTGCTGCTCATCGTCGTCGGTGCCGCGCTGATCGCCTTCGCCGCGCGCGACCTGCGGTCGCGCGGTCGCCTGCTCGCCGCGTGGATTCCCGCCGTCTCGCTCTGGGCCGCCGCCGGAGGTTTCCTCGTCGCCTCCCAGGTGACCTGCACCGCCGGGTGCCCGGTTCCTTACGGGCCGGATTTCACCTGGCAGGACTTCACCCACACCACCGTCGCGGTGCTGGCCTTCGCCGCGGCGTGCTGGGGGATGCTGCAGGTCGCGTTCGTGCGGAGACACCGAGGCCTGGCGATCATGTCACTGGTCTCCGCGGTGTTGGTCGCCGTCGTGGCGGGTGCCGGCGGCATCCTGTCCCTGCTGAATTTCCAGGTCGGTCTGGGAAGCAGGCTCGAGTTGGTGGCGACCTCCATCGGGCTGCTCTGGATAGCGCTGCTGGGCGCGGCGATCGGGCTTCGCTCCGCGCGTGCACTGCGTGCTACGCGGTCGCCCGCTCCCGGCCTCGCGGGGCGAGAAGCACGTCGACCGCTCCCGCAGACAGAACGTGCTGGGTGACCATCATCGAGGCGCCGATGACTCCGGCGTCGTCGGATGACGCGGCCCGGGCGATGGTGAGGTGCGCGGTCGCCAGGGGGAGCGACCGCGAGTAGACCACTTCGCGAGCCCCCGCGAGCACATGGTCGCCGGCCGCGGAGAGCGCGCCGCCGAGCACGATCACCGAGGGGTTGAGCAGGCTCACGCAGGTGGCGAGGACCTCGCCCAGGTCACGACCGGCCTGGCGGAGGGCGGCGATCGTCGCCGCATCACCGGCCTCGACCAGACGCACCACGTCGCCGCTGCCCCCCGCGGTGAGACCGAGCCCGGCCGCGATGGCGGGAGCCCCGGCGAGGGCCTCGAGGCAGCCGACGTTGCCGCAGCGGCAGATCACATCGCCGCCCCGACCCACCCGCACGTGACCGAGATCGCCGGCCGTTCCGAGCGCCCCGCGTTGAAGCTGACCGTTGCCGATGATGCCGGCGCCGATGCCGGTCGAGACCTTGATGAACAGCAGGTTCTCCTGCGACGGCCAGTGCATCCGCTGTTCCCCGAGGGCCATGAGGTTCACGTCGTTGTCGACGAGGACGGTCACGTCGAACGACTCGCGAATGTAGGCCGGTACGTCGAAATCGTGCCAACCGGGCATGATCGGCGGATTCGCCGGGCGACCGGAGGTGTGCTCGACCGGGCCGGGGAGCCCGATGCCGACGCCGGCGAGGTCATCGGTGCTCAGCTGCTGCGAGGCGAGGAGGTCGTGCGCCTCGGCGACGACAGCGTCGAGTACCGTGTGCGGCCCCGATGCGATCGACAGGTCGGTACGCCGACGCACCAGCACGCGGCCGGCGAGGTCGGTGAGCGCGACGACGGCGTGCATCGCCCCGAGGTCGATCGCGAGCACAACCCGCGCCCCGGGGTTGAAGGCGAAGCGCGAGGGCGGGCGACCACCGGATGATGCCGCCTCACCGACCGCGGCGACCAACCCGGAATCCATCAGCGCCTCCACGCGCACCGCGATGGTGGACCGGGCGAGACCGGTGAGCTGGGCGAGCTCGGCGCGGGTTCGCGGCACCCCGTCGAGCAGCAGCTGGAGCAGGTCTCCGGGGGCGGCGGAGACGGGCGCGGGCGACGGGTTCGCGGTCGATGCCGTCGACGTCGCATCCACGCTGGTCATCCCCCATTGATACCAGGCTCGCTTTGGTCTGTCACGCGCGGATTAGATGACGGATGACATCTAACTTTTGCTTGACGCCCGACAGAAGTATCCCTACGGTGTTCAGCGTGCTAACAAATCCCCCCGCATAGGGGTGGACAGCGCAGACCGTCAGCAACGTTGCTCACAAGGAGATGCAGTGCCCACCACGCCCCCCCTCTCGCTTCAGCTCTACACGGTGCGCGATGCACTCGAGCAGGACTACGACGCAACGATGGCCCGCATCGCGGCCATCGGATTCCGCTCCGTGGAGCCGTTCAACTTCGTGGCGACGGCACCGCAACTCGCCGCGGCGCTCGCGGCGAACGGACTCACCGCCCCCAGCACGCACTTCAACTTCCTCGGCGCCGATGCCGACCTCGACGAGGTCTTCGCCGCCGCGAAGACGGTCGGGATCCCGACCGTCATCGAGCCCTACGTCGCCCCCGAGCGCTGGGCCAGCGCCGACGACATCATCGCGACGGCCGAGGCACTCAACGCGGCTGCCGTCGTGGCCGCCACGTATGGCGTGCGCATCGGCTACCACAACCATGCCTTCGAGTTCGCGAACGAGTTCGAGGTGGACGGCACGCTGCTGACCGGGTACGAGTTGCTCGCGGCGAACCTCGACCCCGCGGTCATCCTGGAACTCGACACGTACTGGGCGGCCGCCGGCGGCCAGGATGTTCCCGCACTGCTCGCCCGCCTCGGCGACCGCGTGCGCTTCATCCACATCAAGGACGGCCCGATCGAGGACGACCCCAAGACGCAGGTCGCTGTGGGTGCGGGCACGATGCCGATCTGGGACGTCATCGACGCGGCAAAGAGCCTCGAGTACGGGGTCGTCGAGCTCGACGACACCGAGGGCGACATGTTCACCGCCGTCGAAGACAGCTATGCCTACCTGACGGGATCCGACAAGTGAGCGGCACGGGACCGGTCGGCGTCGGCATCATCGGTGCCGGCGTCATCAGCAAGCAGTACCTGGAGAACCTGACCAGCTTCCCCGACATCGTCGTTCACGCGATCGGTGACCTGTTCGAACCGGTCGCCGCCGAGCGCGCCGCCGAGTTCGGTGTCCCGGTCTCGGGCGCACCGGATGTCGTGCTCTCGCATCCCGACGTCGAGATCGTGATCAACCTCACCATCCCCGCCGCACACGTCGAGATCGGTCTCGCGGCCGTCGCGGCCGGCAAGCACGTCTGGGCGGAGAAGCCGTTCTCCCTCGACCGGGAGAGCGGGCAGCTGCTGCTCGCCGCGGCAGAGGCGGCGGGCGTGCGGCTCGGTTCCGCGCCGGACACGTTCCTCGGTGCTGGGCTGCAGACGGCACGCCGGATGATCGACCGCGGCGACATCGGCGTGCCCCTCACCGCCCTCACGCTCATGCAGTCCCCGGGGCCGGAGTCCTGGCATCCGAACCCCGCGTTCCTCTTCCAGGAGGGAGCAGGCCCCCTGTTCGACATCGGGCCGTACTACCTCACGACGCTCACCCAGGCCTTCGGCTCGGTCGAGCGGGTCGCGGCGCTCGGTTCGAAATCGCGCGAGACCCGGGTGATCGGTTCCGGGCCCAAGGCCGGCGAGGTCTTTGACGTCACCGTGCCGTCGCATGTCAGCGCGATCGTCGAGTTCGAGGGCGGCGAGTCCTCGCAGAGCATCTTCAGCTTCGACTCCGCGCTCGACCGTCACGGATTCGTCGAGGTCAACGGCACCGAGGGCACGATCTCGTTCCCGGATCCGAACAACTTCGACGGCGACATCAAGATCCGTCACCGCGGAGACGAGGACTGGACCGTGCTGCCCTCGGTCGGGGCCACCACCTCGCGCGGGTCTGGCGTGCTCGAGATGGCCCGCGCCATCCGCGCCGATCGCCCGCACCGGGCCACCGGCGCTCTCGCCTACCACGTGCTCGACACCATGGTCTCGATCAGCGAGTCGATCGACAGCAGGTCGTTCGTCACGGTCGAGAGTTCCGTCGCCCCGGTTCCTGCCCTCCCCGAGGACTGGGACCCGACGGCGGCCACCCTCTAGAGCACCGGATGACCACTCGCCGGATGACCACGCGACAGGGGCGCCCGCTCGGCGTCGCCATGATCGGCTATGCCTTCATGGGGCGAGCGCACTCCAATGCCTGGCGTCAGGTCGCGGCGACGTTCGACGTTCCCGCCTTCGAGCAGCGCGTGATCGTCGGGCGCGACGCCGACCGGGTGGCGGCCGCCGCGGACCAGCTGGGCTGGAGCGAGTGGGCGACCGACTGGCGCGCTGTGCTCGAGCGCGACGACATCGACATCGTCGACATCTGCACGCCGGGCGACCTGCACGCCGAGATCGCGACCGCGGCGCTGGCCGCGGGCAAGCACGTGCTGGTGGAGAAGCCGCTGGCCAACACGCTGGCCGAGGCGCAGCAGATGGCGGATGCCGCGGCCGTCGCCGAGCGCGCCGGCATCCTGTCGATGGTCGGGTTCAATTACCGCCGAGTGCCGGCGCTCGCGCTCGCGCGCCGGTTGGTGTCTGAGGGGCGGCTGGGCGACATCCGCCAGGCTCGCGTCTCGTACCTGCAGGACTGGCTGACGGATGCCGAATCGCCCATGACCTGGCGCCTCCGTCGCGAGACGGCCGGGTCCGGTGCCCTCGGCGACCTCGCCTCGCACGCCGTCGATCAGCTGCAGTTCCTGCTCGGCGAACCGGTGACCAGCGTCTCGGCGACGACCATGACCTTCGTTCCCACCCGCCCGGGCCCCGAGGGGCTGGAGGCGGTCACCGTCGACGACGCCGTCTGGGCCACTCTGGGCTTCGGCTCAGGGGCGATGGCGAGCCTCGAGGTATCGCGCGTGGCGACCGGGCAGAAGAACGCACTGTCGGTGGAGCTGTACGGATCCACCGGCGCACTGCGCTTCGAACTGGAGCAGATCAACGAGCTCTGGTTTCTCGACGCCACCGAGCCGATCGAGACACAGGGCTTCCGCCGCATCCTGGTGACCGAGCCCGAGCATCCCTATGTCGACGCCTGGTGGCCTCAGGGTCACGTGCTCGGCTGGGAGCACTCCTTCGTGCACGAGCTGCGCGACCTGCTCGCCGGTGTCGCTGCCGGCACGCCCGTGAGCCCGACCTTCGCGGAGGGCCTCGCGGTGCAGCGGGTGCTCGACGCGATCGTCACGAGCGCCGAGGAGCAGAGCCGCCGGGTCGAGGTCGAGCCGTCGGCATCCGCCTCTGCGACAACCGACGACTTCTCCGACTCAGCTCACCACAGAACGGCCTCGTAACCGGGGCGCAACCTGCAACACCAACTAGTGCAAGGAGGCACAAGTGAAATCGCCAGTGACAATAAAGGGCAGAGTGATGGCGAGAATCGCCGTCGGTCTCACCGCGGCAGCTCTGGCTGTCTCGATGTCGGCGTGTGCGGGCTCGTCGGCAGGAGGATCGTCGCATCCGCTGACGGTCGGCATGCCGAACGGACCGCAGACCAACAACCACAACCCGTTCACGCCGACCTCGTCGGCATCGTCGCTCGGGTACCGCTATCTGATGTACGAACCGCTGGCGCAGACCAACGCGACGCAGCCCGACCAGAAGCCGGTGCCGTGGTTGGCCTCGTCGTTCACCTGGTCGCCCGACTTCACGTCGGTGGAGTTTACGGCCCGCAGCGGCGCGAAGTGGTCTGATGGCAAGGCCTTCACGGCCAAAGACATCGCGTACACCTTCGAGCTACTCAAGAAGGTCGACTCGTTCAACGTGAACGCGCTGCCGATCGACAAGGTGACCGCCGATGACAAGAAGGTGACGATCGACTTCGGTTCGTCGCAGTTCGTGAGCCAGCCCAAGGTACTCAATCAGTTCATCGTGCCGGAGCACATCTGGTCGAAGATGAAGAACCCCGAGACCGACACCAACCAGAAGCCGATCGGTACCGGACCGTACACGCTGAAGACCTGGACGCAGCAGGCGGTGACCCTCGTGCCGAACACGTCGTACTGGGGCGGCAAGCCGAAGGTTCCCGAGGTGCGCTACACCTCGTACAACGACAACAACTCGCAGCTGACCGCGCTGCTCAGCGGTGCGTCGCAGTGGAGCTTCGTCTTCATCCCCGACATCAAGAAGACGTACGTGGCGAAGAGCCCGACCAACACGGCGTACATGCCGGGCGGGCTGGGCGTCGACGCGCTGTTCCTCAACACCACGAAGGCACCCTTCGACAATGTCGCCCTGCGGCAGGCGCTCAACCTGGTGATCGACCGCGAGGCCATCCACACCCAGGGCTACTCCGGCTTCAAGACGCTCGTCGACAACGTCGCCGGACTGCCGACCCCGGCCGGTGACCCGTTCCTCGCGCCCGAGTACAAGAAGAAGGCGACCGTCGATGTCGAGGCGGCGAAGAAGCTGCTGACGGATGCCGGCTACAGCTACAAGGGCAAGGACCTGATCGACCCAGAGGGCACGCCGGTCAGCTTCACGCTGACGGACCCCGCCGGCTGGTCGGACTACCTCGCCTCGCTGCAGATCATCGCCGACAACGTGGCCAAGATCGGCATCACGGCGAAGGTGGAGACCGCGACGGTCGACGCCTGGACCAGCAACGTCAACAACGGTGAGTTCGAGGCGACCCTGCACTGGACCAACTCGGGTTCGACCCCGTGGGACATCTACTCGAACATCATGGACGGCAAGCAGTTGAAGCCGATCGGCACCCAGGCTGCCTGGAACTTCGGGCGGTTCGACAGCGCCGACGCCACGAAGAACCTGGCCGACTACGCCAACACCACCGATGAGGGCGAGCGCACGGTCGCTCTGACTGCGCTGCAGAAGATCATGGTCGAGCAGGTTCCGGCGATCCCGCTGGCATCGGGGCCGATGGGCGCCGAGGCGAGCACGAAGTACTGGACAGGCTGGCCGACGGAGGAAGACCCGTACGCGCCATTCCAGCCGACCCTGCCGAACGCATCCCAGGTGCTCATGCACCTGAAGCCGGCGGGCAAGTAACACCATGAGCGGCGGGTCCGATCAGCGTCGGACCCGCCGCTCCCACACACGTCGATTCGACTGCTAGGACAACGATGACCCCGCACGACGAGATCCCCGTACTCCAGACCATCGGTCTCACCAAACACTTCCCCGTCGGTCGGGGGCGCAAGAAATACGTCCACGCCGTCGATGGCATCGACCTCACCCTCATGCGTGGCAAGGTCGTCGCGCTGGTCGGCGAGTCCGGCTCGGGCAAGTCCACGGTCGCCCGCCTGCTCGCCCAGCTGCTGCCCATCACGGCCGGCGAGATCCTGCTCGACGGTACCCCGGTGAAGGCGACGCACGGCAGAAAGTTCCGCCGCTACGTGCGCAACGTGCAGATGATCCTGCAAGACCCGTTCGCCTCGCTCAACCCGATCCACACCGTCGGCTACGTGCTCGGGCGTTCGATCCGCATCCACCACCCGCGTGCGGGCAAGGCAGAGCGCGAGGAGCTGCTGAAGTCGCTGCTGACCCGGGTGAATCTCACCCCTCCCGAGCGCTACATCGCCAAGTTTCCGCACGAGCTGTCAGGCGGCCAGCGTCAGCGGGTGGCGATCGCCCGCGCCCTCGGCGCGACGCCGCAGGTGCTGCTCGCCGACGAGCCGGTGTCGATGCTCGACGTCTCGATCCGCATCGGCGTGCTCAACCTGCTCCAGGAGCTGAAGGATGCCTTCCACCTGGGCATCCTCTACATCACCCACGACATCGCCTCCGCGCGCTACTTCGCCGACACGACGATGGTGATGTACGCCGGCCAGGTGATCGAGCGCGGACCGAGCGAGGCGGTCACGCAGCGACCGGCGCATCCGTACACCCAGCTGCTGATCGCCTCCGCTCCCGACCCCGACCAGCTCACCGGTCGCGAGGAGCGGCCGGCCCAGGGGGAGCCGCCGAGCCTGATCGATCCGCCGGCGGGCTGTCGTTTTCATCCGCGCTGTCCCTTCGCGATGGAGCGCTGCCTCACCACCCAGCCGCCCACCTTCGCGGTCGGCGACGGTCAGGATGCCGCCTGCTGGCTGTATGCGGATGACGCGACGGCCGAGCGCGAAGCGGCATTCGGCCCGGCCGAGGTAGAGGAGGCACGGGCGTGAAGTTCCTCGGTCGGCGCATCGCCTTCTACCTGTTCACCGCCTGGGCCGCGGTGACGCTCAACTTCTTCATCCCCCGCCTGCTGCCGGGCGACCCGGTGCAGTCGCTGATCAACAAGTACCAGGGCCGCCTCAGCACCGACTCGATCAAGTCGCTCTACGTGCTGTTCGGCCTCGACAAGCACACCACCCTCTGGCAGGACTACGTGTCGTACTGGAGCAACCTGTTCCACGGCGACTTCGGCATCTCGTTCACCTTCTTCCCCACGCCGGTCGCCGAGGTGGTGGCGCAGTCGCTGCCGTGGACCCTCATGCTGGTCGGCATCTCGACGGTGCTCGGCTTCATCCTCGGCACCCTGGCCGGCGTCGGGCTCGGCTGGCGCCGTGGCACCTGGCTGGACGGCCTGCTGCCGGTGGCCAACTTCTTCTCGGCCATCCCGTACTTCTGGCTCGGACTCATCGCCATCGCGGTGTTCGCGGTCGCCATCCCGGTCTTCCCCGCGTCGGGCGGATATGACGGCGGCCTCACGCCGAGCTTCTCGCTCGAATTCATCGGTTCGGCCATCTACCACGCGGCGCTGCCGGCGATCACCATCGTGCTCAGCTCCGTCGCCGGGTGGATCCTCGGCATGCGCAACATGATGGTCACCGTCTCCTCCGAGGACTACGTGACCGTCGCTCAGGCGAAGGGGCTGCCGGAGCGCAAGGTGATGTTCGGCTATGCGGCCCGCAACGCCATCCTGCCGAGCCTCTCCGGGTTCGCGCTGTCGCTCGGCTTCATCGTGGGCGGCACCCTCGTCACCGAGATGGTGTTCTCCTATCCCGGCATCGGATACGTGCTGTTCCAGGCCATCGGGTCGAAGGACTACCCGCTCATGCAGGGTGTCTTCCTCATCATCACGCTGTCGGTGCTGGTGGCGAACATGGTCGCCGACTTCGCCTACGCGTTCCTCGACCCGCGCACCAGACAGGAGGCATGACCGTGTCGATCCAGGTAGATCCCGTATCCATCGATCCCGCGCTCGTCGTCGACAGCGACGTGCAGCTCACCAAGAAGCACCGGCGCACCACCCTCGGCATCATGCGCAACCGCAAGGCTGTCGTGGGAATGGTGATCCTCGGGTTCTTCGTGCTCATCGCCATCATCGGGCCGTGGATCGCTCCTTACGATCCGAGCAAGGTGACGCCGGACTCGCTGCTTCCGCCGTCGCCCGAGCACTGGCTCGGCACGACGGGAACGGGTCAGGATGTCCTCTCCCAGCTGATCGTCGGAACGCAGGGGGTGATGGTGGTCGGCCTCGTCGCCGGCATCATCGCCACGGCGATCTCCGTGGTCATCGGCGTGGTCTCCGGTTTCATCGGCGGCATCGGCGACGAGGTGCTCTCACTGATCTCGAACGTGTTCCTCGTCGTTCCGGCACTCCCCCTGATCATCATCATCTCGGGGCTGCTGCCGTCGGCCGGCGGGCTCACCATCGCGCTGGTGATCGCCGTCACCGGCTGGGCCTGGGGCTCCCGAGTGTTGCGTGCCCAGACGCTGTCGCTGCGCAAGCGCGACTTCGTCGAGGCCGCACGGGCCAATGGTGAACCGCTCTGGCGCATCGTGTTCTTCGAGATCATGCCGAACCTCACGGCGATCATCGCCTCCGGCTTCATCGGTACCGTCATCTTCGCCGTGCTCTCCGAGGTCACCCTCGCCTTCATCGGTGTGACCAGCATCTCCACCTGGAACTGGGGAACGGTGCTGTTCTGGGCGCAGAGCAGCCAGGCCCTGGTGCAGGGGGCGTGGTGGTGGTTCGTGCCTGCAGGACTCTGCATCGCCGCGGTCGGCACCTCCCTCACCCTGATCAACTTCGGCATCGACGAGTTCGTCAACCCCCGTCTGCGCAACACGGCCGCGAGCGCGGGCATCCTGCGTAAGAAGAAGATCCGTGCCCGCATCGGATTCACCCCGATCTACCGCGGTGACACCCCGACCCCGGTGCGCCGAGCCGCCACCGTGACCAGGAAGGACCAGCCATGACCACCCTGCTCACCCCGACCGCCCCGCCGACCCCGTTCGTCACCCCGAACGGTCGCCAGCCGGTGCTCGAGATCAAGAACCTCTCGGTCGACTACGGCTACGACGACAACGCCGTTCACGCCCTGCGTGACGTCAGCCTGACCCTTCACGCGGGCGAGGTGCTGGGGCTCGCGGGGGAGAGCGGATGCGGCAAGTCCACCCTCGCCTACGCGGCAACCCGGCTGCTGCCCCCGCCCGGGGTCATCACCGGCGGCGAGGTGATCTTCACCAGCTCCCGGGATGGGCACGGTGGCGATCTGCTGACGATGACGGATGCCGAACTCCGCGCGCAACGCTGGCGCGACACGGCGATCGTCTTCCAGGGTGCGATGAACTCGCTCAACCCGGTCTACACGATCGGCCGCCAGCTGATGGACGGCATCGCGGCCCACGACAGCCGGCGCGGCAAGGCGGGCCAGAAGACGCGCGCGCTCGAACTGCTCGACATGGTCGGCATCGCCAAAGACCGCCTCGGCAGCTATCCGCACCAGCTGAGCGGCGGAATGCGTCAGCGGGTGATGATCGCCATGGCGCTGGCCCTCGAGCCCGAGGTCGTGATCATGGACGAGCCGACCACCGCCCTCGACGTGGTCATGCAACGTCAGATCGTTGAACAGATCATGGAGCTGAAGAACGAGCTCGGTTTCTCGGTGATCTTCATCACCCACGACGTGTCGCTGTTGCTCGAACTCGCCGACCGCATCGCGATCATGTACGCGGGAAACATCGTCGAGGATGCG
>Ga0247741_1000479_pt1 | contig 22929 bp, 20 predicted proteins | sample UWRJL213509R2_FD_180945 | JGI IMG/M metagenome (GOLD analysis project Ga0247741, IMG submission 180945) | Plant litter microbial communities from Arlington Agricultural Research Station in Wisconsin, United States - UWRJ-L213-509R-2 | ecosystem: Environmental > Terrestrial > Plant litter >... | reverse complement strand
GAAAATGAAAAAATATCTCGACACCATTGTGCAACTCAATGAACTAGAGCCGCAAATCGCGCAGAAAACTGCCGAATTAAATGTCATCAAAGAAGAATTAGGCAAACAACAGGCGAGCTTGCAAGAAGCACAAGCGCAGCGCAAACAAACCCTGGTAAAAATTAACACGACCATCTCCAGCAAAGACAAAGCGCTGCAAGACATGTTGGAAGATCGCAAACAACTGCAGGCGCTTTTGCAAAAAGTTACGCGCGCAACCAACAGTCTTGCCGCAGCACCTAGTTATGTTCCGCTACCAAATGCGGGCGAAAAATTTAGTGGCCGCAAAGGCCGTTTGCCTTGGCCCACCCAAGGCAGAATTTCGCACGGTTTTGGTAGTAGCCAGGTTGAAGGCCAACTGCAATGGAACGGTGTTTTAATTGATGCTAACGCCGGGCAATCGGTGCAAGCTGTTCATTATGGCCGCGTAGTATTTGCGGATTATTTTCGCGGGCAGGGCCTGTTGGTCATTATCGATCACGGCGAAGGTTATTTGAGTTTGTACGCGCACAATCAACATCTGCTCAAAAAAGCAGGTGATGCGGTGAAAGCTGGCGAACCCATCGCCAGCGTTGGCAACACCGGCGGACAAAACGAAACGGGTTTGTATTTTGAAATTCGCTACCAGGGCAAGGCGATTAATCCGGCAGATTGGCTGGCGCGGGCGTAATTAACTGATTCTTCTGATGTATGCATTTTTGTAAGTTACCGGCGTTAACGCGCTTTTCGGAGATGTGAATGTTGTGCCCTTCCAAACCAAACGCTAATCAAAAAACCCGCATGTTTCTACTGCTGGGTTTGCTGGCGTTTGCCAATCTGGTTAGCGCGGCCGCGCCAGTGGAAAAGAAAAAACCGGCGCCCGCTGTTAACGAAGGCCTTTTACCGCTCGAAGAATTGCGCACTTTCACTCGCGCCTACGATCACGTACGCAACAGTTACGTGGAAGAAGTCAGCGATTCCAAAATGCTCGAATATGCGATTAAAGGTTTAATCTCCGAGCTTGATCCGCATTCCGCTTATCTCGACAAAGAAGCCTACGCCGAGCTGCAGGCCACCACTAGCGGCGAATTTGGTGGTGTGGGCCTTGAAGTTGGTATGGATGAAGGCAGCATTAAAGTCATTACACCACTGGACGGCTCACCATCGCAAAAAGTCGGCATCAAACCCGGCGATATTATTACTCGCATAGATGATCAGTCTATGAAAGGTAAAACGCTTACCGATGCATCTCGGTTGATGCGTGGCCCCAAAGACACGCCCATCAAAATAAGTTTGCTGCGCAAAGGCGTGGATGACCCGATTGATGTAGTAGTGGTGCGCGATTTGATCCATGTACAAAGCGTTATTGTTAAACCGATAGCGGATGAATATTTGTACGTTCGCGTCGCGCAATTTCAAACCAATACCGGACGCGATTTCGTGGAAAGATTGCGCGAAAATCTTAAGCTCTATCCCAAAACCAAAGGCTTGGTGTTAGATTTGCGCAATAATCCCGGCGGCGTTTTGCAAGCTTCAATCGACGTTGCGGACGCGTTTCTGGATAGCGGAATCGTGGTTTACACGCGCGGCAGAATGGAAAATAGCAGCGTCACTTACACCGCAACGCCGGGCGATATTACCGCTGGCTTGCCGCTAGTGACTTTGATTAATAGCGGTTCTGCGTCTGCGTCCGAAATTGTTGCTGGTGCGCTGCAAGACCATAAACGCGCCATCATTATGGGCACGCGCAGCTTTGGTAAAGGCTCAGTGCAAACCGTTATTCCGATTACTGAAGATCGCGCCATCAAACTCACCACCGCGCTCTACTACACGCCTAGCGGTCGCTCCATTCAGGCTAAAGGTATTGAACCCGATGTTCGTCTTGAGCGCATGAGTAGCGGCGTCGGCCAAAAAGCGCCCTTGGCGGAAGCCGACCTCGCGGGCCATATTACAAATCAGGATGGTCAGGAAGTGGGTAGCATCAGCCGTGAGCGCGAAGCGGTTATGGGTGATGACACGCTGAAAGACAATCAGGTTTTGGACGCAATTAATCTGCTTAAAGGCCTACATATTCTCGGGCAACCACCAAGCCTTGGCGATGAGCAACCCGGTAAACTCGTTGCTCCGCCTATCGCGCCCAATATTGAAGTACGACCACCAGCACCTGAAAAATCCCAGTAATGCTGAAGTTGCGATACCTGTGGCTGATGTCCTTCATCAGCCTATGCAACTCTGCTAGCGCCGACAAAATCGGCGCACGCCTTGCCATTATTATTGATGATATCGGCTACAACCAATCCCAAAGTGAACGCGCCGCGAGCCTGGATGGCGCTTTCACGCTCTCAATTCTGCCATTCACCCCCCACGGTTTAAGCAGCGCAAAACTCGCTCATGATCATGGCAAAGAGCTAATGCTGCATTTGCCCATGAGCACTTTAAACAACCTTCCTTTGGGTAAAGGAGGGTTAACCAGCGGAATGGAGAAGTCTGCTTTTCTCAATACATTCCAGCAAGATATCGGCAATATTCCCAATATTCGTGGTGTTAACAACCATATGGGTAGCCGGCTGACGCAAGAATCTGAGCCTATGCAATGGCTGATGGAAGCGCTTCATCCAAGCGGATTGTATTTTGTGGATAGCCGCACAAGCGCCAAAACCAAAGCTTTCGACATCGCCAAGGAATACCGCGTACCGAGTTTGAAACGGGATGTTTTTCTGGATGACGTAAATGAACGAGGAGCGATTGAAGTCCAACTTAATCGCGCGATTCAATTTGCAAAACTGCGCGGTGCAGCGGTCGCGATTGGTCATCCTTATCCAGCAACATTGGGAGTGCTTGAACGCATCGATGCCGTGTTAAAACAGCAAAATGTCACGCTGGTTCACGCATCACAATTACTTGGCAAGCTTGTTGAGCTACCGGAATTAGCAGAAAAAGAAGCGTCAGGTATCCTCAATGAACCGGCATCTTGCCAGGTTCCAATTGTTAAAGATTTGTTTAATTGGCACACAAATGTTGAAAAAAGCGACAAAGCCAGTATGATATTCAACCTCGGTTTTGGTTATTAACTAGTCTAGCGATAATCTCAACTAAGTATATTCAGGAGTTTTGTTTAGTGTTTATAATCACCTTGGTTTAAGGCTGTTACGAACCTGAAAACATTGCAACCCTTAGGGAAAGTCGCTGAAAAGCATTACGTTATCAATGAGGAACAAAAAATGGCTGTATTCAATCGTTCAGGCGAAGAAGGTTCAGTTCCGGATCGCAACGGTCGTTTCCTGCAAAAAGACGGCTACTGGTACTACTCCACTCGTGAAGGTGTAGATATTGGTCCGTTCGATAACCGCGACGACGCGGAAGTGGGAGTGGGTGAGTTTATTGATTTTATCTGTGCATCAGAACCAAAAATAGCCGATATCCTCAAACAATATCGCGCCGCTTAATTAATTGGTGGTGATACAGAATAAAAAAGGCGCTTACAAAGCGCCTTTTTTTACGAGCAAATTTTACGTGATACAAATTAAAGCCGAACTTCAATTCCCTGGGCCTGCATATAGGCTTTCGCTTGCGGCACAGTAAATTCGCGGAAGTGGAAAATGCTTGCGGCCAACACAGCATCGGCACGACCTTGAATTACACCGTTGACCAAATCCTGCAAATTACCGACACCGCCTGAAGCGATTACCGGTACAGGAACCGCATCGCTAATCGCGCGGGTTACGCCCAAGTCATAACCTTTCTTGGTGCCATCGCCGTCCATACTCGTCAGCAAAATTTCGCCCGCACCGTATTCCGCCATACGAATCGCCCATTCAACGGCGTTAATGCCCGTGGGTTTGCGGCCACCGTGGGTGAAGATTTCCCAGCGAGGCTCTTCGCCTTCCAAACTGACTTTTTTAGCATCTATAGCGACAACAATACATTGCGCACCAAAGCGGTCAGACGCTGCTTTTACGAAATCAGGATTGAATACCGCCGCTGAATTAATCCCCACCTTATCCGCACCCGCATTAAGCATGGTGCGAATATCATCCACGGTACGAATCCCGCCGCCGACGGTGAGTGGAATAAACACTTCACTCGCGATTTTTTCGACCGTATGAACTGTAGTCGCGCGGCCTTCATGGGTTGCGGTGATGTCCAAAAAGGTAATTTCATCCGCACCTTCCTGATTGTAGCGCTTGGCAATTTCCACTGGATCACCCGCATCGCGGATATCCAAAAATTGCACACCTTTTACGACGCGACCATTGTCCACGTCGAGGCAGGGAATAATTCGTTTCGCGAGAGCCATAGTGATCGATCCAATAAAATCTATTAGTGTTTCAGCGGTAAAGCCCAGAGTAAGCCTTGGGTTATAAAGGCTGGATAGCCCGACAAGTGCCCTTCATCTGAGATAGTTTGGGTGGTGAGCTGCAATTGCGAATAATGTCGCGCCTGCAACTGCTTGTCTAACGCCAGCATATTTTTGACCATGCCATGTTCGGGATCGTCCTCTTCCGCACCTGTGGCCATAAAGACTTTTGCCTTCAAGTCTTTGTGTGTTTTTGCATATTCTGTTTCAAAACTAAACACGACTTTATTGCCATACCACAAAGATGGGCTGCCAATTAAATAGTAATCAAATAAGTTCGGCCGGGTGAATAAAATGTAAGCGCCGAGTAAGCCTCCGTAAGAATGCCCGGCGTATATTTTTTTAGTCGAATCTACCGAATAATGGCTTAGTAAATAAGGCAACAGTTCTTGCGCGATAAACTGAACATAGAGATTCGCTTGTCCGGATTCTGCCTGCGCTTCTTTGGTATTAAATTTTTCATTGGGCGAAAAGGTTGGCGTAAAATCGCGCGAACGACTCTTGTTAATATCGTCGCCTTTTGAATAGGAAATACCAACAATAATAGACTGCTCGTAGACCTGATTTCGCTCGCTCATCCGCCAATTAATACTGCTCACCAATGGAAATGCATAGTAGCCATCAGTTAACACAATCAACGGAAACTTTTTAGCGGGATTATTGGCGTAGCTTTCGGGAAGTTTTACGTAAATCTCATAATCCCTACCATTAGCTTGCGCGTGAAAGTCGATGACTTCAGAGCGATCCAAGGTATAGGGACGATGGCTTTCCGACGCCGCCAAAACTTCCAACGACAAAGCAAAAACAACCAATCCAGCAATTGTTAACCGAAAACACCGAAACATATAACTCCATGTAAATTGCGCAAAAATGTCCAACTTAGCAGCTCAGATTAATTCGCATCGCAATAAGCTTGCGCTTCGGCCATGGTCAGCGTGCCTTCGTAAATTGCGCGGCCGGTGATTGCGCCGCAAATGCCTTTATGCGACTCGGCTTTGAGCGCGATTATATCTTGCATATTGGTGACGCCACCGGAGGCGATAATTGGGATGCTGGACGCTTGCGCCATAGCGACTGTGGCTTGCACATTGACGCCTTGCATCATGCCGTCGCGGGCGATGTCGGTGTAGACGATGCTGCTTACGCCGTCTTGTTCAAAGCGTTTGGCGAGTTCGGAAGCCTGGATATTAGACACTTCTGCCCAACCATCGGTGGCAACCCAGCCGTCTTTCGCATCCAGTCCGACGATAATATGACCGGGGAATTGCTTGCACATATCCGTCACGAATTGCGGCTCTTTTACAGCTTTAGTGCCGATAATCAAATACTGCACGCCCGCATTGAGGTAGTACTCAATAGTTTCAGCACTGCGAATGCCGCCGCCGATTTGGATCGGCAAATTTGGGTAAGCTTTGGCGATTGCAGTTACAACGCCGCCGTTGATCGGCTTTCCTTCAAAGGCGCCATTCAAATCTACCAGATGCAAACGGCGGCAACCTTGTTCCACCCACTGTGCTGCCATAGCGACGGGGTCGTCGGAGAATACGGTTGAATCGTCCATCAAACCCTGGCGTAAACGTACACATTGGCCGTCTTTTAAATCAATGGCGGGGATAATTAGCATTAAACAATCTCTTAGTTCTGTTTGAGGTTGGGCAGGATTGGAGAGAAATTTCTGAGACCGTTTGCGGCGTATGCCGCGTTCAAGCCCCCATGGATGGGTTACGGCGAGTCTCAGGGTTTCCGTCAATCTAGATTCAGGCTTAGGCCTTACCATCCCACTGTAAAAAATTCTTGAGCAATTGCAGGCCTGCAGTGTGGCTCTTTTCGGGGTGGAACTGCACGGCGAAAAGATTGCCGCGTGTTAGCGCTGCATGGAACTGCACACCATAATCACAAGATGCGGCGACTTGGCTTACATCGTCGGCTAAAATGTAAAAGCTGTGCACAAAATAGAAACGGCTATCTTGTGCAATATCAGCCCACAGTGGGTGATTATTGTGGTGAACCTGATTCCAGCCCATATGCGGCACTTTTAAGGAATCACCGTTAGCATCTCTATGATGATCACCGAAGAAACGCACTTTGCCCGACAGAACTCCAATGCAATCCACGCCGTTGTTTTCTTCGCTGTGATCCATCAAGGCTTGCATGCCGACGCAAATACCCAGCACCGGTTTGCCAGTCGCGATTTGATCGCGCAGCAATGTATCAAAACCGAGGCGCTTGATTTCGGCCATGCAATCGCGAATTGCGCCTACACCGGGGAATATCACGCGATCTGCAGCGGCAACCACGGCAGGATCGGAAGTCACAACAACGGTTTGCTCAGGTGCAACATGCTCTAAGGCGCTCTTCACCGAGTGCAGGTTGCCCATTCCATAGTCGATAACGGCAACTATCTCGCTTTTACTAACAACTTGGGTCATTACTTACAAACTACCTTTTGTGGACGGCATTATGCCTTCCATACGCGGATCAAGTTCGAGCGCCATACGCAGGGCGCGACCAAAAGCTTTGAACACGGTTTCGATTTGGTGATGGGCATTATGGCCGCGCAAATTGTCCACGTGCAGGGTTACGCCCGCGTGGTTAACGAAGCCCTGAAAGAATTCCCAAAACAACTCCACATCGAATTGGCCAACGCGTTTTTGGGTAAAAGGGATTTGCATGACCAAACCCGGGCGACCAGAAAAATCGATCACTACGCGCGACAAAGCTTCATCCAGCGGCACATAGGCATGGCCGTAGCGGCGAATGCCTTTCTTATCACCGACTGCTTTGGCAATGGCTTGGCCGATGGTGATGCCGATATCCTCCACCGAATGGTGATCGTCAATGTGAGTATCGCCATCGCAAGTGACGTCGAGATCGATCATGCCGTGGCGGGCGATCTGATCCATCATGTGCTCTAGAAAGGGCACGCCGGTGTTGAACACGCCTTTACCAGCGCCATCGAGATTGAGGCTCACGCTGATTTTGGTTTCGAGGGTGTTGCGGGTTACCTGCGCAATACGTTGATTGCTGGCAATAGCGTCTGACATCTGTGGCTCCATCAAGCCGAGCGCGGGTGCTCAGGCAAAAGTGAGCGCGAATTATATCCTGAAGCGGCGTTTGATTCACAGTAAAGTGCGCGGTGGCGCTAATTTTTCCCGCAATACTTTAGTGAAGATGCGAATAAGAGCTAGCGTTTAAGAATCTCAAATCCATTTTAAGCTGTGTTTTGTCGCTCATTATTTCGCCTGCTTAGACCTATTTTTGGTTTTTGTCGCCCTGTCGCAAGAATATTCATTTTCCCGGTTTTAATATAAAAACTTGATATTAATACTCACTTGCGAATGCGCGGCTATGAGTTATCGTTAAGCCATCGAACGACAGCGCAGGGCAATGGCCTTCCGCCACCAAGGCAAATAACAATTACTGCAACCAATGATCAATAAACTCATTCATATTCGCCAATTGATTGATACGGCCAAGCGACGCGACAGCTCGTCCACCCAGCTATCGCAGTTACTGGCGATACGCGCCAATCACTTGCATGAAGCGATCAAACTTCCTTCGCAAGAAGCGGAAGCGCTGCTGGCGGAATTTGTGATTCGCTATATCGCGCAAGTGCCGGAATTTATTGAAGCCATTAGCGAGATCACCAAAGAAGCGGGGATTTTCGATGGCATCTTGCCGCTCCTGCATATTGCGAGCGATTATTTTTTAACGCCGCCGGATATTATTGGCGACCACAATCAACTGCAGGCGTTGTTCGACGAAGCTTATCTCGCGCATCGTTTATTAGAAGAAGTGAACGACCGTTTTATTGGCTACTGCGGAATTCCGCTCGCGCCAATGGATATGACGCGCGCCAACGTAATTGCCCACGAATTAATTGGCGAGCCTTACGCTAATGAGCTGGATCAAGCCGTGTTGTTTTCCGCGGAATTGTTATTGAACCAATACAGCTTTGCGGGCGAAAGTTTCCAACATTATATTGCGTTGCATAAATCCCGCGGCTGGTCGCAGGAATTAAAACGCTGGCCGTGCCTCACCGAAGATTTGGCGATTGTGTTGGATTTCAGCAACACCAAAAATATCACCCATCACTAATTAGCTCAGCGCTAAAAACTTCTGCAATGCTGCTGGATATAGTCGATATGTGCAGGCATTAAGCTCGTGCATTTGCGCAGGACTTTTTGATAATCCGCAACCCGCGTCTTTAAGTCGTCGATAGCTAAATTATCCACCATTGGATGATAGCCCCGCGCTTTAATGCCCTGACCTTCAAATACCGCCAGCCAACTGGTCACACCAAATAGCTCATCGTTCTCGCGATAAATGCGCCCGCTGTTTTGGTAGAGGTCAATTTTGTCTTGCAGATATTGTGGAATTTCCATGTCGCGACAGTGATCCCAAAACGGCGAATCGTTACGCTCGGTGGCTCTGTAATGCAGGATCAGAAAATCGCGGATGCGTTCGTATTCGTAAGCGCCACTTTGGTTGTAAAAATCGATTTCGCGTCGATGAAATGCACGGGACGGGAACAGGCTAATCAAGCGTCCTATCGCTGTTTGGATAAGGTGAATACTGGTGGATTCCAGTGGCTCCATAAAACCGCTCGCCAAGCCAATAGCGACGCAATTTTTCACCCACATTTTTTTGCGCCTACCTGCTTTAAAACTTAATTGCTTAGGTTCGGCCATGGGTTCGCCGTCGAGATTTTTTAGCAAGATGGCGCAGGCTTCGTCGTCGCTCATAAACCGGCTGGAATAGACGTGACCATTGCCAATGCGATGTTGTAGCGGAATTCGCCATTGCCATCCCGCCGCGTGCGCAGTCGCCCGCGTGTAGGGCGTTAAAACGTCGGCGTTGGCGCAGGGCACGGCGATAGCGCGGTCGCAGGGCAACCATTGCGACCAATCGTCGTAACCAGTATGCAGCGCTTGCTCTATCAAAAGGCCGCGAAAACCGGTGCAATCGATAAATAAATCGCCCGCCATTAGCTCGCCGTTTTCCAATACTAGCGACTCGATAAACCCATCGTGTGCGCGCAACTTTACTTGGGCGATTTTGCCTTCAAAGCGGTGCACGCCGCGTTGCTCGGCGTAATCGCGCAAAAACGCTGCGTACAATCCAGCATCAAACTGGAAAGCGTAATTAAATGCGGAGAGCGGCGAATCGGGGATATCCACTGGCCGCATAAACTTGTTGGCGTGAGCCGCCTGGATCGTGAGTGAAAATTCTTCCAGCGCGGGCGCCATGCCAGCTTGGGATAACTTTAACCAGTAATGATGAAACGGAACGGCCGCGATATCCTCCCCGTAGCTTCCGAACGGGTGCACATAGCGCTGGCCTTTTTGCTTCCAGTCTACAAACTCAATCCCCAACTTAAAGGTCGCCTGGGTTTTGCGCATAAACTCATCTTCATCCACCCCCAACATTTCGTTAAAGAGTTGGATATGCGGAATAGTCGCTTCGCCGACGCCAACGGTGCCGATCTCAGCGGATTCCACCAGGTTTATTTCGCAGGTTTTTCCTAGCGCATTCGATAGCGCTGCAGCGGTCATCCAACCAGCCGTGCCGCCACCGGCGATTACGATTTTTTGAATAGCATCGGCTTGTGCAAATGTCATGGTGTTCGCTCGTTATTGCTATGCATTTTTTAAATAGGCTTGCAGATATTCCGTATGGCTGGGCATGGCGTTCACAATTTGTTGGATGCCGGTTTTCATAGCCGCCGTATGTTGCTGCAGTTGTTCAAGCTTAATGCCCGTGAGTCGTGGATCGTATTTTTGCGGCCAACATTCGTTGGCGAGAAACATGGCAGCCCAGCTTGGCAATGAAAAAGTTTCCTGCTCATGACCGGCGATTTTTCCGCGCTGCTTAAACAGATCAATGCTGTGGCTGAGCGCAGCTGGCAACGGATGCATTTTATTCACTCGCCAAAAATTCGATTCGTCACGCTGGCTTAAGGCAAAGGGCAACTGCTGAAAGTGGGCAATTCGTTCATATTCAAGTGCGGTAAGCCGATTGTATTCCAGCGCAAACGCGGGCGATTCAACGGACGGGAATAATTCAATAAATCGCAATATACCGGTGTGTACCAAGTGCAAATTTGACAAGCCCAACTGACCACCGCCATTGGCTGCTTCGCCTAAAGCCAGGCAATTTTTCACCCAAGGATTCGGGCGATAACCGGAGTGTAAATTGGTGAGCTGAACATCTTCAGTTGTTTGTTGTTTAATAATCTCGAGCGCTTGCGCATCACTTAAAAATTCGCTGTTGTAGAAATAGTGTTGATGAACTTCGCTGCGCAGCGGAATGGTTTTTTGCCAGCCATAGGCATGTGCACTTAGCGTGGTGTAATTGGGAATATCTGCTGGCGATGGCTCAATCCAACTCAAGCGCCGGTCGCAACCCAAACCGTCCTGAACCAAGTCGCCCGGCGCAAGGTTTTCAATTAACTTGCCCGCTGCACCTGTGCAATCGATAAAAAAATCAGCCTGCAATTGGCGAAGTTTGCCGCTCTCCAGCGTTAATTCTGTTTGCGCCAATTCGCCACCGATGGCCGTTACACCCATGGCCGTCGCATAGCCGCGCAGCATTTGCTTGTAGCTCGTGGTATCCAAATGCATTGCGTAGGGAAGTTGAAAACCGGCTGCTTGTTGTGAGTTGCTGAGCGGATTGAATTTACGTTTACGCGCGGCTTGCACTGTAAGCGAGTAAGCATCGTAAGCGGTGCTATCGCCGCATTGGTGTAACAGGTTTGCGTAGTGTTGAAACTCGACGCCATCCAACGACATACCGCAATCGCCCACGCCTAGCCAATAGCTGTGGCTCGGGCGCAACCAATCGCGATAGTGCGTTGCCAATTTAAAAGTAGCATCCGTCGCCTGAAAAAATTCACGCTCCTTGATATTGAGCAGGCGATGAAATTCGCGCAGCGATGGCATTGCAGATTCTGCCGAAGCATCATCTGGCACCGGGATTTCCAGCACGCAGATTTTGATCTGCTGCGCAAAATGTTTTGCCAAGATAGCAGCCGCAGTCCAAGCCGCCAGGCTGTCGCCGACTATAGCGATTGAACTGATATTCATGTGCGCACCCCGTATAAACTCATGCGCGCCTTGGGCGAGGCATATTGTGCGGCGGGCACTTGTAAATGATGTTGCAGGAATTTTTCATGCAGCGGCATATCGCCAGAAGCCCGTGCTACCAAGTTATAAGTTTCCGCCATCAATGCCGCGCAGTCGCGTTCGCTCACCGCATTCACGCGTGCATCAAACGCCTGCGGAATAACGCCTTGGCCCAAATAAACTGCCACCCAACTCGGCTCTAAAAACAAACCCTGCTTGTATTGCACAACATGACCGCGTGCGCGAAACAGCTCCATTTTGTGGGCCAGCTCGTCGGGGATTTTCATGGTGCGGCAGTGATTCCAAAATTCGGAATCGGTGCGCTGGGTTGCGTGGTAATGCAGGATCAAAAAGTCGCGCACACGGTCGTATTCGAGATCCAATTGGCGATTGAATTCCGCGCGCGGCGCAGCATCAAATTCGCGATCAGGAAAAAACTCGACCAGCTTCATAATCGCGATCTGAATTAAATAAATACTGGTGGATTCCAGCGGCTCTAAAAATCCGCCCGCTAAACCAATGGCGACACAGTTTTTATTCCACGCCTGTTTGCGCTTGCCGGTGACGAAACGTAAAAAATTGGGATCGGCCGTGGTGGGAGCGTCGAGGTTTTTCAGCAGCGCATCCAGCGCTTGTTCGTCACTGCAAAAATCACTGCAGTAGACCACGCCATTGCCGGTGCGATGTTGCAACGGAATTCGCCATTGCCACCCCGCATCGCGCGCTATAGCTTTGGTGTAGGGCGGAAAGCTGGCGGATCTTTCAGTACCTATTGATCTTTGGGTAGGTACGGCGACCGCGCGATTACACGGCAGCCAATGGCTCCAATCTTCGTAACCGGTTTTTAAAGTTTGCTCGATTAAGACGCCGCGAAAGCCAGAGCAGTCGATAAACATATCTGCCGCTAATTCTTTGCCATTATCCAGTGTGATGGATTTGATATCGCCCGAATCGGTTTGGCTCACCGAAACTACTTTTCCCTCCTGCCGCGCCACACCGCGCGCTTCGCTGTAGTTACGCAAGTAGCGCGCGTAGAGGCCCGCATCTATGTGATAGGCGTAGGAGAAGGTGGAGAGAATTGAGCGCTCGTCGCTGCTCGGAAATAAAAATTTATTCTGTTGCGCCGCCATAATAGGCAACGAATATTCGTCGATAGGATGAGCTTTTCCCTGCAGATATTGCTTGAGCCAGTAGTGATGAAAGGCTACGCCTTTGATGTCCTGACCGTAATCGCCAAAGGGGTGAATGTAGCTGTCGCCCTGTTTGCCCCAATTGGAAAATTCAATTCCAAGTTTGTAACTCGCGCCGGTAGCGCGCATAAATTCCTGCTCGTCGATACCGAGCGTCTGGTTGAAAAAACGTAAATGCGGCAGCGTGGCTTCACCGACACCGACGGTGCCAATCGCTTCCGATTCCACCAGTGTGACCTGCACACCGCGTGGGACAAAAAAATGGGCGAGCGCCGCTGCGGTCATCCAACCGCTAGTGCCGCCACCCAAAATAATCAATGAGCGAATAGCCGGATCAGCATTGTGTTCGAGCATGATTCTGTACCGCTGAATGTAAATGTGTAGATAAATAGTTAAGTCATGTCTAACAGGAAAAAAGCACGGACGACTTGCGTCGCCCGTGCAAAGGACTCCTAACTTTTTAAACGGAGCTTTTTAAAAATGCCCTATTTACAACTGGCCTATTTAGAATCGATCTATTTAAAACCAACTTATTTAAAACTGCCCTTTCAACACCAACGAATAACGGCGGTCGTTGATGAAAGAGTTACGTTTTAGTTTGGTGCCCGCTTCATCCACTTGCATAAGTGTGCTTGTGGTTTCGTCCATCAAGTTCGAGCCTTCTAAGGCGATCTTGAAATTGTCATTCAGCTTGTAGCTGATAGACGCATCCAACTGGCCTGAAGAGTCACTGTAAATCGGCAATTTGGTGATCACGTCGCGCGTAGTCAGCAAATAATCCGAACGCCAGTTGTAGGCAAAGCGCACCGATATATCGCCCTTCTCATACATACCTACCAAGTTGAACGTGGTATCCGACAAACCTTGTAGCGGTACTTTGAAAATCGGTACTGGTGCTATACCTGCGGCACCTTCTGGTGGGTTGGAATTATCCAAACCTGAGTTAGGTGTTGTGCCCGATTGATCCAGCAAAGTGATATTGAACTGCGCTCCCAAACCATCGAACGGAGCTGGCAACATATCGTAGAACTGTTGGTAACCGAATTCGAAACCGGTCAAGCCAGCGTTACCTTGGTTGATCGGCATATCCACATCTACTGTACGCGTCACGCCATTGTTCGTGAAAGACATTGGCACAGATGCGTTAGCGAAGAAGTTGCTTAAGTCTTTGTAGAACACGCCCGCAAATACCGAACCCGCTTTCGCAAAATACCATTCCACGGTGCTGTCATAATTCACCGATTCCATAGGTTTAAGGTGCGGGTTGCCTGAGTTGGCGTTGTAGGTGACCGTAGCGGATTCCGTGTCACCATTGGCATCATTTACTACAGTCAATACAGGATAAATTGACGTGTAGTTACGGATGTTGCCGAGGTCTGGATAGCTGATAGCTTTGGATACGCCGAAACGCACCTGGACATCATCGCGCAATGAGTATTTCAAACCGAAACTTGGCAGGAATTTTTTGCTGCTGTTACTAACGGTATTGCGCGGGCCCTGTTTGCCATCGCTAAACGTTATGTCGTCAGCGGGCAGGAAAGGCGCTAAATTTCCAGATATAGGCGTAGCATAAGTCAGCGCGCCTACGGTGTCGTTGTCAACTTCAACATAACGCCCGCCGATATTGCCTAGTACATTCTCATCTTCATTACCGAAATTCAGCTTCAGGTAAACCGCTTTATTGGTCTCTTTCGTCTCGTTGATTTCGTTAGGAACATAAGGTCCCTCGGCACCAGCACGACTGGCGAGATCCACAAAACCAAAGGGTTTTACCGCTGCCAAAAAGCTCGCGTAGTCTTTTACCAGCGCTTCACTTGGCACCAGTACACCACCGCCTGCAATACCGCTATTTCCACGGTAAAAATTGTCGGGCGTAAATAGTTCAGAAGCAGGTGCGTCGTAGTTTGCGCCGCCTTGGTGTGTGCCATTAAAGTATTTCCTGCCGCCTGACCAATCTTCAGACAAAACGCCCCAGTTGTATTTTGACCAACGTGTAGTTTGTTCGCGATCAGAGAAACGGATACCTGCTTCTACGGATTTAGCCCAGCCATCGTTTAATTCGTATTTTGCATCCAGACGATAAGCACCTTCGTCGCCATCGTTGTCTTCAATATGATCCATCGCTGCGCGGTAGAAGTAATTGGCCGGGTCAGCAAAGTAGGTATCAGGATTGGCCGCATCGGTCGGTGGCAGAATTTCTACCGAGGAATCACCACGGAAATCAGTTTTGGCAGACGCTTTTACGTGACCGATGATAGTGGCATCAAAGCCTTTGGTTTTTGCATCTACGTATTGCACATCCGCCGTAATGGTCAGCTCGTCGGTAGGGGTGTATTTGAAGTGCAGCGAGTAATCCTCTACCAGCGAGGTTTTGTGGTTGTTACGGGTGGTGATGTCCAAGCCGTTAATATCGAGCAAGGTACCGCTGGTAAAACTTACGTCGTTATAGGTTGAATCGGCTGATGGAGTCCCAGGGTTGTCGTCTTGGCTAAATGCGTGCTCAGTCCAGGTTTGGGTGGAATCCGACCGCAAGTATTCAAAGGTAGTTTCGAAGTTGCCGGTTGGATTGCGCCATTGTCCGACCAAAGATGCGCCTTTACGCTCGCGCTCCTGAATGGTGGTGTTGATACCAGCATTAAGCGGCACCCAACGTTTTACAGTTTGACCGTCGACCACAACATCAGACTGTATAGGGATGGTAGTACCCGTAGCGCGTGGTAAGCGACCTTCGCGTACGCCATCGGTGCGAGTGGTCAATTTGGAATCCGCAACACTTACCAGAAACCCAAAATCACCGGCTTCGGTATTCCATTGATTGCTGTAAAGACCTGAGAAGCTTGGTTCTGTCTCTTTGCTCAAATCCGCATAATCAGCGGTCGCGGTGAAGGCGATAATTTGGTTGGCAGAGTCAAACGGCTTGCGAGTAGTGAGGTTCACAGCGCCAGAAATACCGCCCTCAATCATATCCGCTGATTGGTTTTTAAAAACTTCCACTTTTGCCATTAGCTCGGGCGGAACATCCTGAAAGCTCAAGCCGCGCCCGCTATTGGCGGAGAAGCTGTCGCGTCCATTAAATTCGCTGCGAGTTTGTGGCAGGCCGCGCAAGGTAATGCCGCTACCCTCGATGGAAAAGTGATCCGGGTCGGCCGCTGCCGCAAAGCGCTCCAACGCAATACCGGGTACACGTTGCAGGGATTCAGTCACGCTTTTGTCGGGCAGTGAGCCGATATCGTCGGCGGAGATTGCATCCACAAAAGTTGCTGAGTTGCGTTTAATTTCCTGCGAGCTTTGCAAGTTTGCACGCGCGCCGGTAATGATGATTTCTTCAACTTTGCCGTCGGCATTTTCAGTCGCTGTCGTCTGCGCCAAAGCCGGGGTAGCAAGCGCCATAATGCAAAGCGCCAAGGTATTTTTTTTGAAAAGTTTGCCGGATGTTATGTTGTAGCCAGTGCGTTTTGATGTACTCATGTTGTCCTCGTCACCAATTATTTTGATTGTTAGTTCTCTTGAAAATGGTTGGCTTATTAAATAAATGCGCAAAATAAGTCTTATTTATTTACAGGAGATGCACACACAAAAATGCCTGGGCTGGTTTGACGGTGGAGTAAAACTCAGCGTAAAGATTAAAAGGATTTTTATGTGCCACTAAATAATCACGGCTTGGAACACGCCAGTCGCGCCAGTTTGCGCGACCAACCTAAAGTGATGACGAAATCGAAAAATCCGTGGCCTTGGGTAACAGAAGTCACGCAAACATTGGGATTGCACGTAGGTAATTACAGGTCACCACTTTGCGAAAGGTGCGAAAGTGATGACCAAAGAAGAATTTTTGCGGGGATTGGTGCTCGCTGATTGAGCAGTAGCGCGAAAATAAATAGCCTTGAGGAAGATTAAATTTTCCAGTAAGCAGCAAAGGAAAAATTGTTGAAAGGTTCTGGAATGACTAATGGTCTTTTGATTAATAAGATGGATTTTTGAGACACAGAGTTTATTTTAAGGGGAATTATCATTCCCCCATAAACTTAATCCAAAAAGTAGAACCTATATCAATGCGACTTATCCGGAATGATATTAATCACCTGCACTGCTTGCGATTCTTCTTCGTGATGATTCACCCGCGTTTGCAATTCGCCAGTGGCAATATTCAAACGCATCTCTTCTTTAAAATCGCAATTCACGCATTCGCGAAAATCTTTGCCATCCAGATTAAAAACCACAATCGAGTCCATGGTGGAACAGCGCGGGCAAACCGCGCCCGCCATAAAACGGCGTTTGGTGGAATAGGCCATTACACAACTTCCTCGACCACTATGCCGGAGTGACGCAAGAGCGCGTCAATATTCGGCTCGCGTCCGCGAAAATTGGTGAATAATTCCATCGGCGTTTTGCTGCCGCCCTGCTGCAAAATTTCACGCAAGAAGCTTTCGCCGGTGGTCGCGTTAAATATTCCCTCTTCTTCAAAACGCGAAAACGCATCCGCTGATAACACCTCAGCCCATTTATAGCTGTAATAGCCCGCGGCATAACCCCCCGCGAAAATATGACTGAAGCTATTTTCAAAGCGATTGAACGCAGGCGGTTGCACCACCGCAACCTGATCGCGCACTTGCTGCAGCACTTCCTGCGCAGTATGTGGATGTTGCGCGTTGTATTCAGCGTGCAAACGGAAATCGAATAACGAAAATTCGATCTGCCGCAACATCTGCAAGCCAGATTGGAAATTTTTAGCGGCGAGCATTTTGTCCAACAACAATTGCGGTAGCGGCTCACCGGTTTGATAGTGGCCAGAAATAAGCGGAATCGCTTCTGGCTCCCAGCACCAGTTTTCCATAAATTGACTGGGCAGCTCGACTGCATCCCACGCAACGCCGTTAATACCACTTACTGCCGCCACATCAATTTGGGTGAGCATGTGGTGAATGCCGTGGCCGAATTCATGGAATAAAGTCGTGACTTCATCGTGTGTGAGCAGCGAAGGAGTATCGCCAACAGGCGGTGTGAAATTGCACGTCAGGAACGCAACGGGCAATTGCAAACCGCGTGGTGTTTTACGGCGCACGCGTGCATCTGCCATCCAGGCGCCACCGCGTTTGTGTTCACGCGCGAATAGATCGAGATAGAAACTGGCGACCTGCTCATCATTTTTGTAGATTTGGAAAAAACGAACATCCGGGTGATAGGTATCGAAATCGGCGATTTGTTTTACCTGAATGCCAAACAGGCGATTCACTACAGCGAACATTCCACTAATCACTTTTTCCGCCGGAAAATAGGGGCGCAATTCTTCTTGGGAAATAGAATATTTTTCTACGCGCAATTTTTCGCTGTAATAGGTTGTATCCCAAGCTTGTAAATCGCTGCAGCCACGCGATGCCGCAAATTCTTTCAACTCGGCGTAATCACGTTTTGCGTAAGGTTTGGATTTCTTCGCGAGCGCTTCCAAAAAATCCAACACTTTTTGCGGGCTTTGCGCCATTTTGGTAGCAAGCGAACGCTCGGCGTAATTATTAAAACCTAACAGCTGGGCAAGCTCGTGTCGCAACGCCAGAGTTTCAGCGATAATTTCAGTGTTATCGAATTCCGCTGTAAATTCTGTTTGCAAATCTGCATTGGTTTTTTGTGAGTTAGAGGATGCACGCGTAACATTCGCCGTATAAATTTCTTCGCGCAATGCACGATTATCCGCGTACATAATTACCGCGTAATAAGATGGGAAATCCAACGTAATAACGTAGCCGCTTAGCGATTTTTTCTGTGCTGCCTGCGCCGCTTGTGCTAATGCAGATTCCGGCAAGCCCGCAAGCGCATCTGCCGATTCAAAATGTTTAAACCATGCTTGGGTAGAGTCCAAAACATGATTGGAAAATTGATTGGATAATTCTGATAAACGTTGCTGAATTTCCGCGTAACGTTTTTTATTTTCATCACTTAACGCAACACCGCCCAAACGAAAATCGCGCAGTGCGTTATCAACAGCTTGTTTTTGTGATTGGCTTAAATTTTTATAATCACCACTGTTTGCGAGTGATTGATAGGCTTTAAATAAATTTTCATTTTGGCTTATTTCAGTGCCGTATTCGGTTAAAAGTGCAATGCTGGCGTTGTACGCTTTTCGCAATTCTTCGTCATTACGCACCGCATTTAAATGACTAATGGGCGACCACGCTTGATCCAATTTATCGCCTTGTTCTTCAAGCGGCGCGACCAAGCTTTCCCACGACGGCGTGCTTAAACCTGCAAGCAAATCTTTTAAATGACTACGGCTGTCTCCAATGATCTGGTTAATAGCAGGTTCGACTTGTGCAGCTTCAATCGCAGAAAAAGGTGGTAACACGTGTGCTTGCAATAAAGGGTTAGTCATAAAACGACTCCAAACGGGGATAATCAGCAAGAATATTTTCCTATATGATACAACTTAAACAGGAACACACCCTATATTTTGTAAAGGTTTTGCACTTGTTTTGTACTTACTTTGTAATAGAGCCAATCATTATCAGGCTCATTAAAATAGATTTTTTCAGCTCTGGAGCGCCAATGAAACATAACCAAAATCCTTTAAGCATTCGCAGCTACCAAGGTGTGCGCCCGCAATTTGGTGAGAATGTTTATGTCGATCCTGCAGCAATTGTGATTGGCGATGTGCGCATCGGCGAAAATTCATCCGTATGGCCCTACGCAATTATTCGCGGCGACATGCATCGTATACGTATAGGCGCACGCACCAGTATTCAAGATGGCTCGGTCTTACATATTACGCACGCCAGCGATTTTAATCCCGCGGGTCATCCGCTGATTATTGGCGACGATGTTACCATTGGCCACTCCGTAAATTTACACGGCTGTACCATCGGCAACCGTGTGTTAGTCGGCATAGGCTCAACCGTATTAGACGGCGCAATTGTTGAAGATGAAGTAGTCATAGGCGCAGGCACATTAGTCCCACCCGGCAAACGACTTGAAAGCGGATTTTTATACGTAGGCTCACCTTGCAAACAAGCACGCCCCTTAAAAGATAGCGAGCGCGCTTTTTTTAAATACTCCGCAGGAAATTATGTAAAGCTAAAAGATTTTCACATTGCGGAATTGGAAGCGCTAGCTGAATAAACTTACACCAAAATTCAAAATTTAATTAGGTGGGGGATCGTCATCCTCAGCTAGGCGCCCCCACTTGCGGAAATGACACTCCCTTATATATTTTTACTAGAGTTAGCACGACACAATCTAAAAGTATTCCAAAGGATAAAACTATGAAATTTGAAGCCGTGACACTAGAAGGAAATTTTGTACGTTTAGAGCCACTTTCATTAGAACACCGAGACGGACTTATTGATGCAATCTCGGATGGCGAATTGTGGAATCTTTACGTCACGCTTGTTCCCCACATTAAAGATATAGACGTATTTTTCACCAACGCACAAACCGCTTATGAAAACGGCGACGGACTTACGTTCGCAACTATCGATAAAGCCACTGGCAAAGTTGTTGGTTCTACAAGATTTCAGAAAGCCAACTTGCCCAATAAACGTGTCGAAATTGGTTACACTTTTCTAGGGAAATCCTGGCAAAAAACTCGCATCAATACAGAAGCAAAATTATTGATGCTAACCCATGCATTTGAAACACTGAATTTGAACCGCGTAGAATTTCTAACCGATTATCTTAATAACGTTTCACGCAATGCGATTCTACGTTTAGGTGCAAAAGAAGAAGGTTTGCTACGTAGCCACATGGTAATGCCCGATGGCCGCATTCGCGATTCAATGCTCTACGCTATTGTTAAACACGAATGGGCTGGAATTAAACAGCATTTGAGTTTTAAGTTGAATGATAGGAAATAATCGATAAGTAAAACCAATCAACTTTTACGGTGTTTGGTTTTCCTCCAGTAACTGACAATTGCTCCACATATCCCGCCGATAAAAAATACAAACGGCCCAATGTAAAACCCAAGCAACACCATATAAGCCGTAGCCGATTCCAAACCAGCTCGGCTAGCACCATGTATAAATACAAAGTCGTTGAATAATCCGTACATAAATGAAAGCACTAACAGTAATAAAACGCAGCCCAAACCAGTTTTCAATGCAACCGCTAAATAACCGAAGTGTTTTAGAATTAATACAAAAGATGCTATGAAAATGCAGACGGCGATAGCTATTAGGAAAATCATTTTACACCTACTGGTCCACGCTTGACTGAGTTTGCAAAGCTCAATATGGCTATTTCAATTACTATCCATAAAAAATTAGCCGTAATATTTTAAATTTTTATTGTGCAGATTCAAAAAATAGTGAAATTTCAAACTCCAAAGACTCTTTCGATTTACATACTAAATTATTACACGGTTATTATTCATCAATAATAAACTCTTCTTTTGCTTTCTTAATTGTTTTTGGGCCGACTCCACTTATTTTTGAAAGAGAGTCGGAATCCAAATGACCTTCTTTAACTCGATATTTAAAAATTTCTTTAGCTGTATTTCTACTGATACCAAGGAGAGATTCTAGTTCATCAATAGTTGCCGTATTGATGTGTGGCTTTTCATTTACATTTCTATCTTCACCTAAATATTCAAGGATATCAGCGATTATTAAATAGGTGTGAAAAACAGCCTTAGTTGCTTCTAACTGACCAAGTTCTGCATGTACTCCTTTGTGCATAAGCTTATTTATTTTTTCAAGCCACGACCCGAGAAAATCTACATGCGCTTTTGCTAGCTCCTTATTGCTATTAGATTCTATTGCTGAGTCCATGAAAGCCCAAATTCTGTTTACATACTGCGTTTGCCCTAAAGTCCTTCCACTAGTTTTTGCATCGGATGCCGGATATAACTGATCGGCAAGTCCTTCAAGAAGTCTTCTGCAAGTTGTAAGTGCTTGAGACCACTCCTCTTCTTTATTTGATGATACCGATTTGAACGCAAGCATTAGTTGCTCAGCTATTACAGGATTTAAATCCAATAATTTGTCATCTACTGAGTTTTTCATTATGTCAAAACAGTTGCTTACCGTGTCCGAGAATTTAAGCTGATTGTATAATTGAGATGCCAGCTCATGAGCTTTCTTTTTAACATAATTAATATGGTTGTTTAAATGATTTTTATAGTGTGTTCCGTCATTACCTTTCTTAAGTCTAACCAAATCCGCATAACGCTCCTCAATGAACCCGATGTTTGAATATCCTCCACCACTCTTATCTAGCTTTATATTTATCTCTTCATTGGAAAAGTGGACCTCATGATTTAGGCCAAGTACTTCCAATTGTTTCATACGAGTTTTGATTCCATCTTTATACTCTTTAGTAGATGAATCTGGATTTACCAATAGAAATTCCGCGAGATTCACAAGTGGATCGGTATAAATCGAATCCGCTAGCTGTATCGAACACCACAATCCTTTGTCAATATCGTTGATTATTCCTGAAGCTCTTTGTAATTTCTGAATCGCTGACATTAGAGAACCTTTCGGTGACTCTAATTCTTTTAAAGATTCTTCAACGATCTGTAATGCAATTTTCTTTTTCGGCATATATTGCTCGATTAATTAGTTCATATAAATTTCTAATATCAATACTAAAAAACACATTTCCTATCCCTTTCACTCATCCCCACAATTCTGTCTTAAAAAATCATCATGCGTTGGTAAGGTTTTCACCATGGATTGAATTGCTTGCCGTGCAATTTTCAGGGTATCGCTGATTTCCTGGTAGTCCATATTGTCCACACGCGGACAATATTTGTTGGGCCTGATGCCCATGCCTTCGAATACGGATTGCCAGCTGCTGCTGCGGAATAATTCGTCGGTGCCTTCGCGGATTAAACCGTGGCCTTTGAATAATGCGATGCGTTCATGCAGGGATTCTGGTAATTCAATGTCTTTGCACCAGCGCCAAAATTCGGTGTCAGTACGCTGGGTTGTGCAGTAGTGAAGAACGATAAAATCGCGGACTTCTTCAAAGTCGGTTGCCATGCGGCGGTTGAATTCTTTGATTAAACTTGGGTCGCAATCGCGGTCGGGGAAGAAACGCAGAAAGAAATCCATGCCGCGTGCAATTAAATGAATTGAGGTTGATTCTAGTGGTTCAACAAAACCGGATGCTAAACCGAGTGAGAGACAATTTTTCTCCCACATATTTTTACGGCGACCGGTGGAAAAAGGAATTACGCGTGGGTCGTTAATTCGTGGGCCATCGAGATTTTTAAGTAGCGTGGATTTTGCTTCGGCGTCGCTACAAAATTTAC
>Ga0247741_1000477_pt1 | contig 22944 bp, 14 predicted proteins | sample UWRJL213509R2_FD_180945 | JGI IMG/M metagenome (GOLD analysis project Ga0247741, IMG submission 180945) | Plant litter microbial communities from Arlington Agricultural Research Station in Wisconsin, United States - UWRJ-L213-509R-2 | ecosystem: Environmental > Terrestrial > Plant litter >... | reverse complement strand
AGTGAATCGAAAGACCGTACCCGTATTGCGTTGCCTAGAATCATATTTGACTTGTTCTAGCTTTAGGGTAGTGCCCGCGGCATTCTTACTTTGAGGATACTGAACGTTTTCGATCCGGCCGAATGCATCATATGTAACGGTTGCATAGATGACGCTGCTGAGCGTGTAATTAGTCAGCCTACTATACGTATCGTAGGATAGAGCTTCGATACCAGCTGGCGAAGTCTTAGATGTAATTCTTCCCTGATTATCATAAAGCGTCGTGGAAGTGTTGCCAAACACATCAACCGTACGGATGGTGCGCCCAAGCAAATCTGTTTCCGTCGTAGAAGTACCTGTGCCTGAATCGTTTGAACTAGTAACGAAAGGGTCTCCGCCTACAGCATAGTTTGTGGTAACTGTATTGCCTTTGCGTATAACGACCCCACTAGAATTAGTTGCGTCAGGCACAATAACTTTGGTAACTCTGCCTCGTTCGTCATAGGAGGTGCATGTCCAACCATCAGTATTTAAGCGAGTAGCCACAATTCGGCCAGCGCTGTCGTAAATAGTCTGCGTTTGACGTGATGTGAGTGGTCCACTACCGTCAGGATCGGGCTCAGTACGGTATTGCATTCGTCCGGCCTGCGACACTGCGTCCGCAACTGGAGTACATGGATTGTCTACAGAGGCTGTTGCAGTGTAGTAAGAATAGGACGTTGTTCCGCCGCCAGGTAAAGTTTTGCTAGTTTGGCGCAAGTAACCTGTGCTTTGGGCTTCGTACCCTGCCGTACCCGTATAATTAAGGCCAGCAGAATCAACGCTTGAGCTAGAAACCGTACCATATGCTGCGTCTTGGTAGGTTGTTCTGAAAGCAGTCGTACCAATTGCGGAATCAGTGGTAGTGGAACTGGTTGTTAATCCGTATGCAGGCGTCATTAGAAGTCCGAACTTATTTGTTCCGAGGCCGGTTCCACTAACGTCTGTAATCCCGGGTCCGCGTAGCCAAGTCTCTATAGCACCTGGACCTGCGCCATCGTCGAAGTGAATGTAATCGAGTCGGAAACGGTACAGCTTGTTCGCTTCAGCGTTGAATGTCGCTTCGTCAGTATTTTGCGTAGAGCCTGCTGTTCTAGTCGTCCATTTACCGTCTAGAATAGATTTGTCGTCGATTAAAAGCTGCACCCCATCATCATGCTTGATGTTGAAAGTATACAATCCGGCTGCGGGGAACTTAATCTTACCCGTAGCACTAAAACCATAGCCGGGAGTAGTCGAGTCTGTCGTTATCGGCACCGCACCCGATGGTACGAAATTCTTACCAATGTGGGTTTGATCTGCGCTATCAATACCAGTAGTGTGAAGTTTTGGTGCTCCAAACAGACTTTCTCCTCGTGCGCCATACCATGATACGGCGGGTGCATTAATGCCTTCGTCGTATGCAGTAGTATTTTTAGGGATCTGAGCCGTATAAGTCGAAAGAGGCTTCCTGTCCGATCCAAACCATGCAACAGGTGCAGCGCCGTATTGCTCAATTGGGCGGTCGTCTTCATCGTAAATGTTAGTACTCATCATGCCAGTTGCATCCGTCGAAGAGAGGATCAAATCTTTTGACGGATCCCAGGCTGTTGATGTACACAAAGCGGCGTTATCGCATAGTTTTGTAGTCCGGAACAAGTTGTCATATTCAAGATATTGCGAATATCCCTTCGGTTCTGTGACATTGACGAGATGTTTCTTTGTAAAGCCAATACCATATTCGTACCAAGCGCTCTGCTGATAATCCGGTGGGTTTACCTGTCCGGCTGGAATGGTCGAGCCAAAAGGCTTTGGTTTTGCGTAAGAGGTAGCTCGTAACAGACCGTCATAGTCGATATTGGTCGTTGTCGACAAGTCCCTGTCGCGTTTTCCGGCCATGATTGCATCGTTTGCAACACTGTCCCTAATTGTGAATATTTGTCCGGCTGGGTCGTATTGCGTGTCATAAGCGTAGTCTGTTAGTTGGTTACCTGGTTTCTCTATTCGCGAAAGGAAAGTTGCATTACTCCAGAAGCTCGTTTGATAATGAAGTTTTGTGACCTTGTTATCCGGGAAAGTTTTGAATGCACAAAGGTATCCATCTGGGGGTGCGCTGAATCCATCCGCGACCGCACATACTGCATCAGCACCTTGTTCTCCCCAATAGTAGAGCTGGCCGTATCGTGATGGGTCGACTCCGTCAATGATCTTACTTAGTTTCGGCATCGCAGTATATGCACTTGTAGACGTGTTTTGGTATTCGTAGCGAAGTCCCGAGGGTCTTTTATCGTCTGCGGGTGTCGAAACCAACGTAACCCTGCCATCAGCGGCGTAATTGTATACCGTGCCACTTATGTCAGTAAGGGTGAAGGTGGCGTCGCTGTTTCTTACGAGATAACCTTCTTCATTTACGGGTGGCTTGTATCCCCCACCGTTCCAAGTGTAAGTATGCACGAATCCAGTAGAGTCGGTCAGCTCTACGTCTCCGCTCGGTTTCGCAGACAAGGACTGGTAGGCAACGTTTCCACCAGGATTAACACTCAACTGCCAATTGCCTGGAATAATTTTAGCGGTATTCGTCAGGTATGCTCCCGGAATTATTTCGTTCCCTGCTGGGCCCTGCCATTGCAAACTAACGTTTGCTGCACCAGTTCTTTCATAGTAATCGACTTGGATCGGGACTATTTGACCAGCGTCGAAATGTATGGGGGTTGAAAATTCTGAATCGAAATCTTGGTTGAATATACTGTTTCCGCCCAGTCGTATCCTCAGTCCATCGTCGCTCGTTCCACCAAACTGGTAGTCACCCGATATAGGTATCGTAAGATAGCCATTGTAATTTACGATGACATTGTCCGCATACTGATTTAGCGGGTCGGTCGGAACAAGTGAGTTGGTGCCCCAGTCCGTATTGACCTGTGGGACGTTAGTCGCATACACCATTGGAGTCTTATCATTGATAACAAAATTAGAGTTACCAACTGGGTCAGTGTTTTTATAGAACTTGGCGCTGAGTCCAGCTATACCCACGCGTTGCCCATAACCATAGGTTGTTTTGAGCCAGTCGCTCTTTACGACCTGTTCGACTCCGTCTGGAGTGCGTACAAGCAGCGAAGCGTATGCACCACCGCTTGCGTGCTGGTAGCGTACGTCTAAACCGTAAGCAGAACCTTTTTTAAGATATATTGACGTGGTTCCCCACTTCTTTCCTGCTCCGGTGTTTGAAAAAATGCTGGTGCTAACGTAATTATTATTGTCGTAATTGGCTACACCTAAGCTCATTGCTCCGTCTGTATTCGAACCGAAATAGTAAGTACCGTCTTGGGGGGCTATGAAGTAGGCGCCCCAGTCAACATTAAAGTTATCCGCAGGGAGCGATCCAGGCAAAGGGGAGCCACTTCCCCAGTCCATCTCTATATTCGGGTCTGTAATCGTAGTTCCGTAGTCGTCCCCACTATAGTACCGACCGTTGACTCCGTTGTGCGAAAGAGACATAGTTGAGTTGTAATCGAAACCGATGCCTATTTCACCTCCCAGGGCGCTAATAGAGTGGCTGGAATTGTGTGAATATACGTTTCCAGTATTCATATTGATACTCGCCGGACCGGCATCATCATAGCTCTGGGTCTGGTCTTTGTTTAACCGTGTTGTGTATTTAAAGCTTCGCGTTTCGTCGGACGGTCGCCAGCCGTTTTCAACCTGTGATGGGTCTGATGCTCTTCGTTCAAGAACCCACACATTCCATGAGTATTTTTCTCCATCGGTCAGTACATTCGACGGCAGGGTCCATGACGGTGTGTCCAGTTCAGGAGAAAAAGCCACCACGTTACCACGGGAGTCCATGACGCGGAATGAATATCTTACCTGGTCACCGTCGGGGTCGGTGACGGGACTAACTTTTAATGTTGGGCGTTCTACGACGACGACTGCATCCTTTTCGGGAGAAGTGAGAGTTGGCAGAGGGGTCGGCTGGTTAGGGTGATCTACATTCCACTGGTATGTTACATCAAGGAACGTGTTAGCGGCGGACAATGCCTTGAAGCTGTTAGTGTCGGCTTCGTTGGCGGCCCACATAGTCAGCCAACCGTCCCCGACATTATTTCCCGAAAGCCACTGCGCTAAGGCGGTGGCATTCAGGTTGCCATCACCGTTGATATTGCCGGTAGCGCGCGGAGCACCTGACACACAATTAAAGCCGAAACAGTTAGCCCATGTAGCGTTATAAGGTCGGCTTCCAGCGAATCCTGGCCAAATGTATGGGTTAGTAGTTATGCGTGTGTAGATATTGGCCCATACGACTGGCTTACCGTATACGTCACTAAAGGGAAGATGAAGCATAGTACGCCACGATTTGGCGCCGTTATCATTAAGTGTACCTACGTTCATTTCACAGTTATAGCTGTTGCATGTGTAACCATCTGATTTGTATGCGATGAACTGACCCGTATTGCCGCCAGGTACAGTTGAGTGATACGCCGTAGTGTATGAGTAGACGTAGCTAGGGTCTATAACTAGAGGGAAGCTGCTTGCAGACTGAGATTGAAGCCAAGCCTTGTCTAACGAAACGGTGATTGTATCTCCTTTTAAAATGTATTGCATAGGAGGGTTAGAGATAGGTCCGGTCTTCATTGAGCTAAGGGAAAGTTTCGGTATTAAAACCGTGCTCTTATCAGGAAGTGTGGCAGTAATGGTGCCATCAGGTTTTCCGGTGGCATCCTTATTTATCTTCAGTTCACCACCTTGGACTTTGAACGTAAAATCGCTAGGGGCGTCAGGAGCATTTAGCTTGATGAATTCTTTGATCGCTTGTCCACGCTGCTCGTAAAAAAGATCAGTACTTTTCCAGGCATTTAGATATTCTACATATTGCCTACCATCATCAGAAGTTTTAACAGACGGGTTGACTTGTTTGGTAGTGTACAGCGGTGTAATTTTGAGTGGTTGCTTTGATTCTGTCGAAACGTCGATGGCACCCCCGCGTTCGTCCAAAGGTTTGAATCCAAGTTTGAAGAATCCTTCGTCCATGTACGCGGATTTTTTAATGAAAACTTTTCCAACATTAGGAGTGTCAAGTTGGAAAGAATTAATATTAGATTGTATTCTTTCGATATTTCCGTCTGTTTTCAGCTTACCTTCTATTGATTGCCATTTGCCGTCTTTTTTGAAGTTCACTGGTTCACTGAAAATACGTTCTGTTTCGCCACCACGATCATTGACGTATGTCCGCGTTGTTGCTGTACGTTTTTCGTATATTTCTTTACTCTCGAGTACTTGTGGTTTTGTTTTCGCCTCTTCCGCCTGCTTCTCGGCGTATGCCTTAACTGGGTCTTTTAAGACTGCCGTATTTTTTGCATCCTGATCAACAGCATCTCTTTTCATGTCTTCAGGTTTTAATTTATTTCTAGTTATCGGATCGACTATTTCTTTTTGTTCTGTATTCTCCAAAGGTGCGGGCTGCTTACTGGTTGTAGGATCGAACATGGTATCTTTTTCATTGAGTAGTGCATACGCCTGCCCAAGCGGTGTGACACTTACAGCTACCATCAAAAAAACAAAAAACAGCGCCATTAGACGCTGCATATAAACTCTTTTTGATTTCTTTTGAGCATTGTTTCTAAAATAAAAAACACCAGGTTTGTGAATCTTCACCGCTTGCACCCCCTAAGATATATGTACTTAACATAAACTTATCATTTCTAAATTAAATACACAATGGGAATCTTTAAGATAATTTTAAACTAGAAAATATATACTATTTCTTCGATATTTACCATTGAATCGCCAATTTATAATATCCGTCAAAATTACTTTTCAATTCTAGTGTGGGACATAAAAGTCAGAACCGAATTAACAGTTCTGACTTTGTTGACTATGGCTTGGTGTCCCGGGGTGGATTCGAACTGTCTACCCTAGACTTAGACGACCTTTTTCGTCATCTATGCCAACTGGCTTAACCGAAGTGTACGCGGTTGCACAAGTTCGATATAGACGGCTTACGATTGGCTCTATAGCCGTCTTTTTAAGCCGTTAAGCTTACATGAATAAACTTACTGATTACGCCACGTACCCTCTTTGGCGTAGCTTACTCGAACTTAATCCTGTATTTTATATTTTCCTCAGCTAGCGATTCTTTTGTACCTATTGTTCTCTTTAGAGTTAAATTTTGACCGTCCACTATGGGAGTCATCTGGGGTAGTTTACTAAAGAGTTCATACGGTAACTCTACGGACGCTAGTGGATTGTGAAACATTTCCATTTCATACCCCTCGGAACCGTTGTATGAACTAAGGAGTACGGCACTAACTCCTGTATTTTTCCCAATCCATTTTCCATTAGTGTCATTACTTGGAGTGAAGTAACCTGACCTGTCTTTGCTCATACGTGGAGCTTTGCTATCATCGGTGTAAATAGTTAGTTGGTCTTGACCGAATAATGTTCTATCGATTAGGTGTCGATCCACCCGCATATGCCCAACACCATCTCCCACTACAATTAGTAGGGGTATTCCTTGCTGTTTTGAGCTGTACTTCCTTCTCTTGTCGTCCAACTTCGTTTTCAAGCGTTTAGAATAATCAGGTACAGCTCCTCCATTACCTATCATCAAGATGCAACCAATCCGTGGTTTAGGAAGTGTTTTGTCCGCAACTATTTTGGCGGTGCAGCCGTGAACATTGAATAGTTTGCGATGTCTTTCTTTATCATCGGGTAGTTGGTCTAACCATTTTTCAACTTCAGCTGCAAACTTTTTAGGGTTAAAGTCTTTTAATGGACTATCCTCGAAGCTAATTTCAAGCACGAATTCAGTTTTGATCGCAGAGACTCTTCGTACCAATTCTATTTCTCTGACGACACCCGCTGCTACATTTGCACTATCAAATAAGGTCGTAATTTCAATAATAAAGTCGCCCTTATCCTTTGTATGAACAAGCAGGTCTGGTGTGAGTCCGTTGTCTAGTACTGGCTCGTATTCAACTTCCCAACCTTCTTCTATGCAGTATCTATAGATAACGATTTCGTGAAAAGCTGTAATGAATTTGTCATCATTTTTACTGAGAAGTCCTGGTCTGAATCTTGGCTTCAACGTATCGGGCAGCTCATCATACCATTTCTCAATCTGTACCTTGAGCGGATCAAGTTCGGGTACTTTGCAAACCGTTACCACCCATGGATTTTCAAAAGGCTCCAAACCTGGCAAGTCCAAAATATATTTTTCACTAAACAACATTTTTACTCCCGTGTTCTCTCTTTGTTCTATTATGTTCTTTTAAGGAGCGGTAGCTTCAATCTTGTTTCCCTGTTCGAACTTATTCTCGCGAACTTCAGCTGAAGAATCTTCTGGTACTGATTCTGGGTTATTTTTCCAAAGAGACTAGCCATATTATGTAACATTGTAACTCATAACCACCTATCCTCGATAGTCATCGAATTAAAGCACCCTCACCGAGAAGAGTGCTTCGTCACTCGGGCACTTTAACGCGTATTCGTATAGTACGAATAAAATATAAAATAGTTATTCACTATAAACTTGATCGACTTTATTTACGTTTGTTATTTTGTCGGCCTTTTTTGCGCGCCTGTCTTGTAAGTTTTCTATTATTCTTAGATGAAGTTTTTGCTTTCGGTTTCTTATTTATAACTTCTCGCTTACGCTCGTTTTGAAGTGCTTTCAAGCTAACTTCGTAACCTTTAGCATTCGCGTTGTGATGTTCTACTAGTTTATCCATTTCTTCAGATTCATGGAATGGTTCCCAGCCAAATAACACAGAACTAGAAAGCGACGACTGACCAATTACAGCACCTATACCGAGCCAGACAGGAGATTTATATTTATATTTATTAATTTCAACAACGTAAGCCAACTTATCTCGAACTTCTGCTGGTGTTCTGCCGGTTACGTAACTGAAACCTCCCCATGGTTTCTCGTCAGAATCAGTAATTGGCATGGAGAAATTATGCTGTAATCCATCTTCTTTAGCTTTATTCCTTGTACGACTAACGACCTGAGTAATGCCGTCCATTACACTAGGGGGGATAGATTTGAGATAGAATATGATGTCCGTAAGCTTTGGGTCAGTTACATTCGATTTGAGTTCTTGTACTAACTTTTCATAATCCTTATTTGACCATTCACTTGTAAGCGGATGTTGTTTACTTGGTTCAGGTAATTGTCCTTTGCGATACATGTAATCTGCATCTATAAGTTGTGCATAATCTTGGTCAATCATAAACATATCAAAATTGTCTGGCTTGAATAAACCTTGTGTTAAGTGATATCCAAGATACGCCATTTCACCTGAAGACTTCGTGAAGTCAGTTAATTCTACCCTTTGTTTTATGTAAAAGGCAAACTCGTAAGGGTCATCAAGGTATGTAGCAATAATGTCCAAGTCGAACAAGCTTATTGCCATTGGCCATGGCTGTTCTTTTTCTTTTTCCAAGTAGACACTTAATTGATGAATTGCTGCAGGATATACATCAGCCGTAATGCATAAAATATAAACCTGCTCTATCCCCTGAGGTAAGGTGATTTCTTTTCCGTCCTCATCTATAAACTTATATTCTTCCTCACCTAATAGGATTTCACGACTTTGAAGTCCTTGATTGTAAGCAGACTGTATAGCTTTTTTGAAGTCATTCTTCAAAATTTCTTCGTTCCCCCGTAACGCATCAACTGTCATTTTCTTACTCTTGTTTTGGACCACTATAGCAACGCTACCAACTACCCCCATTACATCAATATCTGTGAGTGTCTTTTTTCCTTTAATAACTTTTAACGATTTGAAAGCTAATTCACCGAATACTTTTTGGAAGTATTCATATGTAATTTGTTCATTCGCGTGCCCTCTGTTTTTAGCAGCCGTTTCAAGATATTTAGCATCTTGCCTCATCCAGTATGCAGGACTCTGGTATATTGCCTCGGCTATGTTAAATGACACAGGAATAAAGTATGCATCATTAGATATTTGTATAATTGGTCGGATGTTAACTATATTCAAGTCACCTGGGCCGGAAAAGTCGTTGAACTGTTCTTCTGGTTTTGCACTAAATAGTTTCAAAAAATTATCAAAGTCGGATTCAGAAATATCTTTGCCAACGCTCGATGCCGATTTCTTAACAGCCTTGAGCAATAATTCTTTCGGAAATGCGACTTCGTCCATTGAGCTGAGTTTTCCGCCACTTGATATTTTTTCTATCATTGCCGGGTTACTATTCCCATAGTGCATCGCTTGAAATAGGTACTTGAACCCTCTGTATATTAGTGCTGCCTTTTCAAAATCTATTCCTATATTAGATAGCCACTCCAAGTCGTATTGATATAAACGAGGCGCCATTTCTAGATACTGGAAGTCGTACGATCCAGAATCATCGTAAAATGTCACTTCAATCATTGAAGCGCTGCTACTGAACAATTCCTTAAAATGCTCGTCTTTCTTTTCTTCACTTAGTGAGGCTACGGCTTCTACACCACCGTTGGATTTGGCGATTTCGTTCATAACATCAAAGAACTGATTGTTATATGACCAGTGCAATTCTTCCAACAAGCTTCGAGTCGCAGCAACTAATTCGTCTAGCTCTTTTTTGTTAAATTCATCATAACTTAAAGGAGCGGCTTTCAGTGCAAATCCTACTAGAAGAGTAAGCTCTTGGTATGTAATGCGCTCCCTCCAGTTGATTGTAGCCGCCTCTTGGATTCCTAAAAATAAGTCTCTCGAAGTGATTTCCGCTAATACACGCATGTAGCCCCGCGTGCTGGCAAGAGCTTCAAGGTCAACGAGCACTACATTGGTTGGACGTTTCGATTGCATGACCTGATTATGCGCTTTAATGAAACAATTCGGAATACTGAGCTTTATCAGAATTAAACAGAAAAACCTGAATATAAGCCGAGTAAATCAGTATTAATCAGTATCGACAGACCTCAGACGCTCTAGAAGCTTTTGAGTGACCCCGCGTTCAAACATAGACCACCACAATCCTTCAACGATGCGATTGCGATGATTCAAGCCGAATAATATGCTAAGTACTTCGGGGTATGTAAGTGTACCGTAACTATTCAGTTTAATGGTATTTTCTAGTAAATCATCCCAGTCGTTTATAGTCGGATAAATTAAGTCGTCATTCGGGTCGTATCGCGCCCATAGAAAAGTCTTTACGTCTTGAGTGATTTGTACGTTTGTCCATGACCCTTTCTGAGCATTGATATTAGCTAGAATACTTTCGAGGGTCGTAGGCATTATTGTAGGTTTACTTGCACTCCTTGGCTTTCGTTACTGCCGTGCAACTCAGCTAAAGAAGGAGCGTCACTTAGTGGAATATCAAAAACAATATCAGCCGTAACGCTATTACCTGGATTAATGTCATCGTTAATTTCAGCGCCGATATAGTTACCTGCCGCGACGGAAGTAGCATGAGCATCGTATTCGAAGCGCTGCTCTTTTGCGTTAAACAGATATTGGTCATAAGCTCTAATCCTGTTGGTAGTATCGCCAGAATTCGTAACAGTTATATTAAGACGACAGAACTGTCCTTGTGCCGTTGCACGAGAAACCACTACGTCTCCGGTACTGATTTCTTTCTCACCACACTTGAATGAATTAACAACAAAATTAAACCCTTCATCACCTACCGATGTCCCGAGCGCTGATGGTGCAGCAGCTTGTGGAGAGCTGTCACTTTTGTTAATTCCACTAGCAATCATCGCACTAATTAGTCCTATGCCGCAGAACACGAGAAAGATAATTCCTAGCACCCCAAGTGCTGATACCTTACGCGGTGATTGTTTCCGGCTAATACGTGTCATGTTCTCTTGTTTGATATTCATCCGCCATGTACTCCTGGTTACGTAGATGTAAACCTGTGACGAACAAAAAAGCTCGCCACAAGAGGCAACCATACGGCTACCCACTACCGTTTCCAGTAGCGACAACGCAAAGAAGTTCTCATGACGAGCTGTTTCTTTGCGTTGATTTGATGGCCATACCTGTCCTTGCGGCGGCTTTAGGTCGAGGTAGCCGAGACTACTTGAGGCTAATTATAAGGGTAAAGTATAAAAAACGAAATGACGAAAAACAGGCACCTGTACGGAGCTAAGAAACTAAGGTAGACATACTCTCGTTATTAGTAAATAGACGCTCCACAACGCCTCTAGAGGCGTCTCACGAACACAATACTACCCAATACGTACGAGTTGTAAGATAATAAGTTTACACATGGAAGAAAACACCCGTTATTATCTCAACTTAGTCGCCTCTAAGCTATACAAACAGTTCATGACTGGCATGAATTTCGAGCGCGAAGAACATCGATGGGTGTTTGATTGGGATGAAAGCCTCAACCTGGAAGATAATTTGAAAAATGCAGCAAGCGAAGATAAAGCACTGATTCTCTTAAGTAATTTGGAAGTTATTGCAAGCGGTGCAAAACCTAATTACTTTCGCGACCAACAACATGAGAAATGGGAACTCTTCGGAAAAGATAGCGGTGGAATGTGGGGTGAGCAATGGGAACAAGCTGACCCTGCATACCGTGAATATGATTACATTAGATTTATAGACAATTTCTACTGGGACGAGTTTATAACATTCTGTGCGGAGAATGAAATCAACTACAAAGACGACAAGATAACTGCGACCTTAGAGATAACCAATCAAGTACCAATTATCAAAGCTGGCGGTAGAGTGTACCAACTCAAAACCCTGCAATCTGGCTTAGCTTTGGAAATTATTGAACACGCATTGTCGCATCCAGATGAGGACGTAACTTTTGACAAAATACGTCGTTGGACTGGTAATCCCAATGCCTTCAAAAGTCAGAGCAACTTCAAACAGCTCTTCCGTAAAAATGAATTGGGTGAAAACAATGTATTGCAGGAATTTGCAGGAATTGGAACAAAATATTTCATCCTGAACAAGCAGGCAGAGCTCACTCAAAAAGAGTTATCGGCGATACAAAAAGTTAGTACCAATTAGTACCGGCACCCTTTACTTCTAGTCCCCTACTAGCGCATTCATTCACCGTACAAGCATCACCTCTTACAATACGCAGGTAATGCAATGAAGGCTCGGTGAAGAAAATTAGCATTACTCTTTACCGGTCTATAAGGAGATTTATATGCCCATATCGAATTGGGTACATGGTCATAAGTTCATAGATATGGATGTTATGCTTGACGCGATTAAAACTAAGTGGAGTGTAAGAAAAGATGGAAAATGATTTCGAAGTAACTGCGGAAGTACACAAGTTTGTTGGTACTGCATATCGAGTAAAAGCATTAGTTCACGATATCGGTATTTATATTAATGGCATGATGGTTTTTCCTCCCAATGACGAGCACGATTGGTCGGTATACCCACCTTTACTTGGGAGAGCAGGGCGAGGGAAATACAGATATACAATTGAGTTCAATAAGCAGTATCCACTATGGAACGAGATACGAGAGGCTTGTATCGAAGCCGTCAAGTTAGAGTTGGGTTCTGATATTTACGTTCCAGATTCCCAGCTGGTAGTGAGTACCAACCCTACACAATTTAGCCCGGCGACAAAGAATAATCACCCTGAACCAAAGTTCATGTGACCCTTAAAGAAGAAAACCCTTATATATAAAGATAACCTCTGAATTATAAAGATTATCTGTAAAATTAGCTTCTTTTTAATGAGGGAACGGGAGTCTCCCTAAAGCGAAGGGGTTTCGTAGAACGTAAGAATATTATATAATAAAAGCTGAATGATGTCCAGCAACTTAGCCGTTCGCTTATGCTGGCAATCGGACAGCCTAACTGTAAAAACAGAAAGGTTCCAGAGCATGAATAACTTAGAGCAAACTAACAACACGGCCTTATTTACGGTAGATGAAGCAGCTGAAAGACTACGTGTAAGTCGATGGATGATTTACAGAATGATGAGGAGTAATGAATTAAAATCTGTGACAATTGCAAGCCGTCGATTAATAGCGTCGGATGACTTGATAGAGTTCATCAATAAACACAAAGGAGGATTTTATGAGCAGACGTAGTCGAGGCAATGGAACAGTTTATAAACGCAAAGAAGGTCGCTACGAAGCAGCTTGCTGGGTTAACACTCCGGAGGGAATTAAACGTGTTCGGCGATATGCAAAAACTCTTAAAGAAGCAGAGTCGATACTAGTTGAGTTACGGCAGAAACACGATAACGGCATTCTCAGTAGTACTAAAGAGGAGAAGCTTGGAGACTATATGGACTACTGGCTTCTATCTGTAAAAGCTTCTATTCGTAGGCGAACATACATTAGCTATGAGACGACAATTAGATTATACCTCAAGCCCGGTCTCGGAAATAAGCGCCTTACTAAGTTATCAGTTGCAGAAGCTCAGTTATTCGTAAATAACCAAGTAAGGCTAGGCCAATCGCATCGTAATATACAAAAAATGCGAATAGTGTTATCAGCGGTTCTAAGTCATGCTTTATTTGAGGAAAGAGTACTTCGAAATGTTGCTCATTATTTGAAAATACCTAGCTACAAACCCAAAGAGATACAACCGTGGACGCTCAACCAACTAACCGACTTTTTGACTGCTTCACGAAGTAGTCCATACTATCCGATTTTCTTTCTGATGGGTTTTTACGGGATGCGAAGCGGTGAAGCATTGGGAATTTCTTGGTCAGATATAGACTCAGATAAAAAAGTTATACGCATTCGTAAACAAGTTGATTATGTGGGCAAAACTTATATATACGCCGACTTGAAAACTAAAGCTGGACTAAGAGACCTGCCTATTGTCGACATGGTTGAGAAAGTTTTTGAAAACTTAAGTCAAACATCTAATGGCCCTCTGCCTGATTTGATTTTCAAAACGCCTAACGGTCTACCGATAGATGCCGGCAACATGCGTCGCAGGTTTAAGCGACTCAGCCTAGACGCTGGGTTGCCCGTAATTAACCCACATCATTTACGACATACCGCTGCTACCAATCTGAAAAATCTTGGTATAGCTCCAAAGGATGTTCAAATGATATTGGGACATGCCCATATCTCAACTACTATGCAGATTTATCAACATTCAGACATGAATGGCAGGTCGGAAGCTTTCGAAAAATATGAGATTCAAATTGCTGAGAAAACGGCTTCCAGCCGTCAAATTAAGCCGTCAAATGTAAAAACCATTGTATTAAACAATGGCATTTACAGTGGTACCCCGGACTGGATTTGAACCAGTGACCTTAGGCTTAGAAGTCCTCTGCTCTATCCAGCTGAGCTACCGGGGCACGTATTGCTATTATACCCGACAACCCCACTTCGTCGAACTTTAATATTACGAAGTCTTCCAGCGCTCGGCGATTTCTTCTTCTAGTGACTCGTTCACGATGCCACGAACGTGCAGGAAGTCGAGTGCTCGGTGGCCAGATGCGGCTAGTGACTTCTCGGCAAGTTCAGTCAGGTATTCGGATAGTTCGTCGTGATGCTCGGCTAGTAGGCCGTCAACCTTGGCCGCACACTGCTCTTTGTATTTGTCGTACTGTGCGGTTATTCTGGCGAACGATGCTTCGTAAAATACGGTCTGACTGTGCGAAGACTGCAGCTCGTTAAAGATCTTGACTGTCTTTTTTGCCATGATCATCTGCGCACGGTAGTACTGTAGCGTTTCTTCGGTTTTAATGTGGCGACTTTTTCGATCAAATAGCGTCTGCATAAAGTTAACGAGTCGATCGAAAATATCTTTACGGTCGCTATAGATCGTCGGATCGATCTCTTCGTGTCGAGCGTACTCAATCTTCTCGGTCTGTAGGTTGAGTTTACTCTTAATTTTGCGCATCATGCGCTCGTTAATTTCACCGTTCACATACAGTTGTTTCAGCGTGTGCGACTCAACGCGCATCGCCATCAGGTGCAGCGACTGATCAAATAGTTTCGCGCCGTACTTATTTTTCAATGCGTCACGTTCGTCCAGTGCTTTTTCGATGTCTTTATCGAGACGTGATTTCAGGTGTGTGTACTGTTCGAGCTCAATAAAACCTTTTGTCTTTTGAATTTCAAAACGAGACCGTTCTGTCAGCAGGTAGTAGATACTCAGGTCTGCCTCGTGGGCAAGTTTTAGCGGTTCCGGGTCGTTAATCTTTAGTCGGCGCATAATTGGCCCGATCAGTGGCGCTTTGATAAATAGTGTCGCAAGAATACAGCCAATAGTGATTGCTAGCAGGAACTCGCGCGGACTGTAGGCATACATCCAGCCATCAACCATAAAGTCCTCAGGGACCAGCAAGACGATAATAATAGCCAAGGCACCGCGCAGACTCCCCCATGCCAACAACATCTGCCAAGACTGTGGAATCTCGCCCTCTATTTTTGATTTACTGAGCGGTATTGTGATTGCGTAGACCGATATAATGCGTACAAGTGCCACAATCACGACCGTCACGACAATCGGTAGCCATAGGACGCGAACGTCAATGCCAGAGGATGCAAATAACAGACCAGCCAATATAAAGACCAGTGAGTTAGCGATGAAGGCCAAGTGTTCAATGAACTTACCGAGATATTCGTCCGTTTTCGGTGACAGAATGTGCCGTGCGTGATTGCCTAGGAACAATGAAGCGACTGTCGTGGCGATAATTGACGATACATGAATATTTAGGCCGAATAAACCGTGCTCGTTGATCAGCTCGGCAAGAATAAAGACGATGTGTGCAGAAATAATCAGCAGTGTCACGGCAACGAATTCGTTCGACCGTGTCAGTCGCAGTGCTTTGGAGAAAATTGTTGCCATGATGAGCCCCAGCAGAATACCGAAGAACACCATACCCGCAAACATCACGACGCCATCCGTGACGGTCTCAAGGCCATTAAAGCCACTCGCGGCGACAGCAAGAATGACCATAAATAGAGCCACCGCAGTACCGTCATTGAACAGGCTTTCGCCCTCGAAGATCATCGTCAACCTTTTTGGTGCACCAAACTCTTTAAATAGTGCGAGTACGGCAACAGGGTCTGTCGATGAGATAATGGCGCCAAATAACAACGCAATAATAAATGGTATTTCAAATCCGATCAGTGGTAGTACAAAGAATAATCCGCTTGCGATCAAGATGGTCGACAACAATAACCCTACGACAGCAAGGAGTGTAATCGTCCAGGCACTATCGAGCATCTTTCGAATGTTCATATTAAAGGCGGATTCAAAAATCAAGATAGGAAGGAATATATAAAACAGCAACTCTGGAGTCAACTGCATGTCATCAAGGAACCCGAATACTGGCTCCAGAAACGGAAGCTTCACAACTGGCACTAGAACAAGTCCAACAAGGACAAGGAGGATCGTATACGGAATTTTGAAACGCTTGGCCGCAAAAAAAATCGCCGCCGATAAGGCGAGCAGCGTAAACAATGAGAGTACGGACGTTGCACTGAGCATTCAGCTACTATACCTTCCCGCCTACGTTTTATCAATAAAAAACCAACTAAAAAAGATGCCAGTTCTGACATCTCTTGAAATCTATTCTTGGTGCGGGCGGAGAGAATCGAACTCTCATCGTTTGCTTGGAAGGCAGACATATTAGCCATTATACGACGCCCGCGAATTACATCATTATAGCATATTTTCTTATCAACCCTAATCTGTTAGAATAACTAGGCACAACATTTGCTGTGTATAACGTGGCGGATGTAGCTCATCTGGTTAGAGCGACGGTTTGTGGTACCGTAGGTAGCGGGTTCGATCCCCGTCATTCGCCCCAAATAAAATACTCGACTTCTTATCAACGGATAATGGTCGAGTCTTTTTTTGTCTTTTTGTAGACGATAGCCTTTATTCGGCCGCTCCCAGGATTTCTTCAACCTGCTTTTTCTTGTCGAGCATAGCCTTCACTTGTTCAAGCGTAATTTCAATGACGCCACCGGCTCGTACTTCGCGGGCCAGCATTTGTTTGGCGACGGTATTTTCAACGGCACGTTGCACAACGCGGCGCATTGGGCGGGCACCAAGGCGGGGGTCGTACCCCACTTCTACCAAGTATTCTTTGGCATCTTGGGCAACGGTGACACTGATATTCTGTTCTGCCAAATTCTTGTTTACATCGCCGAGGATCAGGTCGACTACCTGTAGTAGCTCCGGTTTACTAAGTGGCGCAAAGACAATAATCTCGTCGAATCGGTTCAAAAATTCAGGATGGAACAGGTTCCCACTGATCAGTTCATCAACAAACTTGTCCTCGAACTGCTCGAGGTCATAGCCGCGGTGCAAGTATTCCTGGATCCGGTCAGCGCCAGCGTTACTCGTCGCAATCACAATCGTGTCACGGAAACTGACTTCACGGCCACGCGCATCACGCAGGATACCCTCATCGAGCAGCTGCAGCAGTGTCGTAAGTACGCTAGAGTGCGCCTTTTCAATTTCGTCTAACAAGACTACGCTAAATGGTTGTCGCATCACCTGCGCTGTGAGGCTACCAGCGTCTTCTGTTCCATCGGCAATCAAGCGCGCCACATCGCTACTTGAGACAAACTCATTCATATCAAGCCGGATAATATTCTGCTCACCGCCAAAGTATACTGAGGCCAGCGACTTCGCCAGCTCCGTCTTACCGACTCCTGTTGGCCCCAGAAACATAAAGGTACCAACGGGACGCTTTTGATTACGAACACCAGCACGAGCCCTGCGGAGCGCATCAGATACGACAGTCACCGCCCGCTCTTGGCCAATCATGCGTTTGTGAATAAGGCTTTCTAGGTTGAGTAGCGTGTCTCGCTCGTCCTCATCATCGACAATGTTCGTCTTTACGCCAATTGTTTTTTCGATCGCCATATTTACAGAACGCGCGGTGACAAGACCATTTTCGGCATAATCAGCCGCCGCGTCCAGCAGACTCAAGGCCTGTCCTGGCATCGCAATGTCATAGACATAGCGAGCGCTGAGCTTGTGCGACTCTTTCAAAGCCTGATACATATAGGTGACTTTTCGTTTGTATTCGATTAATGGCAACTGTTCTTCCAGGACCTTCAGCGTGTCACTCTCATCAGTCGATACGACGTTAATCCGGTTAACGGCAGCGGCAAGAGCCGGGTTTCGTTTGCTAATTTGCAAGAATTTCTGCTCGTCGACTGTCAGAATAATCGGTAGTCGTCCCGCTTGAAGAATTGGCAGCAACATATTCGTAATATCAATCGAGCCAACACCTTCCTCGAAAAACACCTGCGCGTTATCAAGACAGATGATGATATTTTTGGCAGCGTAGGCTTCTGACAGCAATTTTTGGACTAACCCCTCTAGCGCACCACGACCATCTACTGACGAAACAAGGCGTGTTGCGTCCAACATAAATATTTGGCGATAGCGTAGTTTTTCGGGTATCGTTGACGCGTTCGTCATTAGTCGACCAGCTAGTTCATAGACCAACGCTGTTTTACCAACACCGGTTTGACCGACAAGCGCAATTGCCCCGCGTCCATTGCCCATAGTGCTCATAAGTTGATTTAGGATTTCGCTATGCACGTCCGATCGAGACGATGACGATGATTCTGAGATATTTTGACCAAACCTAGAAAGGTTTGGAATCCAACCAAATGACCAATCGCGTCCAATCCCACCAGCTTTGGCCCTCTTGCTGTGACTACCATCGATCAGATCGCGGAGATCATGATACCAGTTAATGCCCCTAATAATATCCGCTTCTTGTAGTTGAAGGTGCCCGAGAAGTGTCTCTTTGGCAGGCAGTTGCCGTACCATAGCCAGTATCAATACGCCCGCCGTCATGCGTCCGCCGACTTGCCTAGTGATAGACAGAGCCTCTTCAAAGATGACCTTCATGTCATCTCGGTTACTCGAAACGACTTGCTCCAGGAAACTCCCGCTAAGGCCAAAACGGATAGCGAAGAAATGACCACCACTAGTCGCAGCAATAACCCTTGCAACGTCTTGCGGTGTTGGCTGGTCACCAAGCAGGCCCAGCATCTCACTATCCAGTAGTTCGTCAACGCGTGTACCATCTTTTGTCATCGGTACGTCACGCAGCTCACTTTTGTACCATTTAACTGTCATCATCGGGATCGCAGCTATTCCAAGCAATACCCAGCCGATTGCGACGCCAAAGAATAATAGTGAGACACCCCCAACAACACATAATATGGCGCCGATCTCGAATGTTGCCACCCACGGCGACAAAGCGTGACCAATCCGGGCTTTCACCGCGCGCGTTGATTTATGATTAAACAGTTTTACATCCATTTTGGTACCCATCCGATCACAAACATAATAAGTCCTGCAACAGGCAGCAACGGCAGCAGTAACCAAACAATCAATACGAACATCTCCACGACAACCTGCGCCGCCATCAATAGCGCACCAGCAAATATCGTTAACGAACGTACAATTGCCCCGATAACACGCGAAACCGTTTGATCAAAGAAGGCCCGAAGCTGCGCTCCGATTGGCCCATTGACTGATCCTGCCGAAATTTGGCGGAATGGTGAGAAAAGTGTGGAAAGTAATTGGCCGATCGAAAAATACCCAGCCGTCGCTGTTAATCGATCACGAATCTGCCCGATTTGCCCCTGCAAACCGCGTCCATACCACCACGAGATTATTCCCACCAAAAACATACCTTCATTATACGATATAATAGTCTGTATGCCTCACCCCTTTGTTGTTATCATGGGAAAAGCCGTCCGTCATGCCGCTCGTTTACGGGGTGGTGGATCAGCCCTCCCTGGATTATTTGTCGAAAAAATCAGTCCCGACTTTATTAAACAGACCCTCGCGCAGTTGCCGCGTGGGGTTGTCGTCATTAGTGGCACCAACGGGAAAACCACGACCACGAAAATGGTCGTCAGCCTCCTCGAAGCCCACGGCCTCAAAGTGTTTACTAATCGCACCGGCAGTAACTTTACTCGTGGTGTTGCCGCCGCACTACTTGGCGATATTGACATCAAAGGCAAGCTGGACGCAGATATTGCCGTTCTTGAACTCGACGAAGCCCATGCAGTTCACTTCGTAAAAGCCATTCCACCCCGCTATAGCCTGCTACTAAACGTCATGCGCGACCAACTCGATCGTTTTGGCGAAATTGATGCTACGGCGAAAATGCTAGAGAAGATTGCTCAAGCCACCACCGATACCGTCGTATTAAACCGCGAAGACCGCCGTGTCCTGGCAATCAAAGACAGCCTCCACGACCAAAACGTCGAACTATTTGGCCTCAGTAATAATCTTCTCCCCGACTTCCCTAGTGACGACGAGCTTCGCGGAGGAATAGCCAAAAAGACTGCTCGCCCAGAGGCATCCGTCATTCTTCAGAAATATAAGGGCAACCAAGCGACCTACCATATAGCTGGCCAGGACCTCACGACAACCCTAAAACTAAACGGAGTCTACAACGTTTTCAATAGCGCTGCTGCAATCGCGCTGACACGGGCCATCCTGGGCAATGAAACCCAATCGGATATCGTCATCTCGACGATTGCCACTGTCACACCAGCATTTGGACGTGGTGAAGAACTCGAAGTTGGTGGACACCCGCTCGAGTTAGTGCTCGTCAAGAACCCTTCTGGCTTTCGGCTTGGGTTGAAGTCATTTTCGCCGGTTGGCTACGCCACGATGATCGCCATCAACGACAACTATGCAGACGGCCGGGACATGTCATGGCTATGGGACGTTGATTTCGAGAGCCTGAGCGAACTCGGCGTCTCTGAAGTATCGGGTATCCGCGCCTATGACATGGCGCTTCGACTACAGTACGACGAAGTTGCGATTGGACACATCGAACCCGATCTTACTTTTGCGCTGCGCCAGTTCATTTCGACAAACAACGATATGCCAAAACGTATTTACTGTACCTACACCGCGATGCTCGCCCTACGTAAAGAACTGAGTAAAATCACTAAAGTCGAGGTTGTCTCATGAGTAAACAAACTATTACCGTCGTACAGCTTTACCCTAAAGATATGAATATCTATGGTGATTACGGCAATCTATTGGTGCTACAGCGCCGACTCGAATGGTACGGCTATGAACCAAACATTATTCATTACAATGTCGGTGACACCTTTCCCGATGACGTTGATATTATTGTTGGCGGTGGTGGACAAGATAGCGGTCAAGAAATCATCCATGCCGATTTGATTGCAATGGGGCCAAAGCTAAAAACCCTCGCCGAAGCCGGTGTCCCGATGTTAATGGTTTGTGGACTATACCAATTATTTGGCAACTTCTTTAAGACCTCCCAAAACAAAATACTGACCGGTATCGGCATCCTCGACGTTGAAACATACGGCACCAACGAGCGCCTCATCGGTAACATCGTCACAAATAATGCAGATTTCGGTGACATTATCGGCTACGAAAACCATAGCGGGCAGACCTACCTTGGCGATAACACCGAACCATTTGCCAATGTCATTAAAGGGGCTGGCAATAACTCAAAAGATGCTCACGAAGGAGCCCGCTACAAAAATGTTATCGGCACCTACCTGCACGGGTCAATCCTTCCGAAGAACCCACTGATCGCTGATTTCCTGATTCACACTGCTGTGACAAAAAAGTATGGTGAATTCAGCACCGACGTTGTCGACGACCTCCTTGCTGGACTTGCCCGCGACACCGCTGGCGGCCGACCTCGCTAATACCTACTATCATCTTATTCGATAATATTCACCCCGCGGAGGCTAAAGCCTGTCTTGCGCTGCATATAAATACAGGCAGCAACCAGTGCGGCTATATAGATAGCAATTGCCCATCCCGGTGTTACGATCGGTGTTTGTGCCCATGGCAGCCCAGCCAGTGTCTCTGCGACATGCGTCATGTAGTGCAACAACCATGTTGCCGGTATGCCAACAATCTCTGCAATAGACGGAATAGTCAGTGCCGTCACGCCGACAATAAACGTCAACAGCATCGCGAGTGGCACTAATGGCACGATCAAGATATTGGCAGGGATTGCAACATTCGAAAGCAGCCCAAAAGCCGGCACAACAATAGGTATCGTAACGATATGAGCCGCTACCGTTTCACCCAGTACTTGCCGAATCATCCCCGGGTCTTTATCTCCAAAGAAGTATCGCTGCAATAATGGGCCGACGACCATCACCGCTGCAAAAGCCGCAAAACTTAGCTGCCACCCCAAATCACCCCACGCATAACTCGGTTGCCACAGCACCGTAATCGCCGCAGCGAACGGCAGCAATACAAACGGATGAAATTGCCGACCGTAATACCAGGTCAGCAGACTCAGACTTGAAACCAAGCCCGCCCTTGTCATGCTTGGGCTCAAACCAGTCATAGCAACAAAACTCGCTATCATGACGCCTGAAGCAAATACCGACAAGAACTTTGAAGCCTTAATGAATAGTCGACGCGCCAATCGCACTAGGATTGTGAGATTATAGCCACTCGCAACAACAATATGACTGAGTCCGGCAATCTGCAACGCCCCTGCTAGATCTGGCGGTAACGCACTTTTTTGACCTGTTAAAAAGCCGATTCCTAAACTCGCCTGTGGCTCTGGAATGCCGACACGAATCGCAACAGCAAACCAATCGCGAACAACTCGGCCAAGATCACCAGGTATTGGCTGCTGTACGCTCGTTATTTTTGCTGTAAACATCGTCAGCGCAAAGGTCCCAAATCCTTCCGTCGCCTCACCCGATACACCAACAATGTCACCTCGTTTGACCTTTGGATGCCCCAGGATACTGACCCAAACAGACCCCGACAGGTCGGCATCGCGAAACTGAACATGATCCAGCTGCAACACAAGTAGACCTTTGGCGGTTGTTGATGGATCTTCCTTCACTCGCCCACGTAGCTCGACTTGCGAACCAACGAGCGGCGCGTATACCTCTAGCCCACTCCCGGCAATTGACCCGTAACAAATACCAATGATCGCACCGGCTAACGCTATGACGGGCAGGATGATTACTTGTCGTCGCCAAAATCCAAAAAAAGCCAGTGGCACCGCAACAATAAACCAATACGGCGCAAGCGG
>Ga0247741_1000476_pt1 | contig 22958 bp, 24 predicted proteins | sample UWRJL213509R2_FD_180945 | JGI IMG/M metagenome (GOLD analysis project Ga0247741, IMG submission 180945) | Plant litter microbial communities from Arlington Agricultural Research Station in Wisconsin, United States - UWRJ-L213-509R-2 | ecosystem: Environmental > Terrestrial > Plant litter >... | reverse complement strand
AGCGGCAGCCATGAGGAATTGCTAGGCGAAGGGGTCGTGGTGCGTCCGGTCGACGCCGTCGGCGCGCTGTTCCCCGTGCGGGCCTATTGGACCGAGGCGGAACCTGGCGAGCCACTGGCGGGGCTGATCGGCAGCCTCCGTGCGCGGGCTCGCCCGATGGGGTTCGCGCAATAGCGGCGACGGTGTGTGGTGGGCCCGTCGGGATTCGAACCCGAGACCTACAGATTAAAAGTCCGTTGCTCTACCAACTGAGCTACGGGCCCCGACCAGGGACGCGCGTTACGAGCGGCGCGGGCGGCGGTCAACCGCGCGTGCGCGTGCGGCGAGCTGGCGCATGGTCAATCCGGTGACCGGATCGCGCCAGTCCGGGACCAGGGCGGCGAGTGGATCGAGCACGAAACGGCGCTGGCGAAAGGCGCGGTGCGGCACCGTGAGCGCCGCATCGGACCATGTGCCGCCCGACCAGAGGATGATGTCGAGATCGACGACCCGGGCGCCCCAGCGCCGCCCGGAACGGCGGCCGAAATCGCGTTCGATCGCCTTCAGCCGGGCCAGCAGCTCTCGCGGCGATTCGGCTGAGTCGAGGATCAGCGCGGCATTGGCGAAACGGCGCGACGAGGGGCCGAGCGGCGGCGTGCGAAAAATCCGCGATACCGCACCCGGCGGGCCGAGTGCGGCAATCGCCGCGCGCAGTTCCGCCTCGGGCGAGCCGTGGCGGCCCGGGCGGTTCGATCCGATCGCGATGGCATATCTTGTTATGGGCACCGGGACGTGCACTAGCGCGGCATGATGTTTGTCCCAAGCCCGATCCCCGATACCGAGCCGTCCCGTGACTGCCCGCTCTGTCCTCGCCTTGCCGCGTATCGCGAGACTGTCCGTGCCGAACAGCCCGAGTGGTGGAATGCGCCGGTGCCGGCATGGGGCGATCCCGACGCCTGGCTGGTGATTGTCGGCCTCGCCCCGGGCAAGCAGGGGGCGAACCGCACCGGGCGGCCCTTTACTGGTGACGGATCTGGCGCGTTGCTGTTCAGGGCGCTCGGCAACCATGGGCTCGCGAGCGGCGATTATAAAGGGACGCCCGAGGATTCGCTGAGGCTGAACGGTGCGATGATCCTCAACGCGGTCAAATGCCTGCCGCCGCAAAACAAGCCGCTACCCGAGGAGACCCGCACCTGTCGGCGTTTCCTGGAAGGCCAGGTCGCGGCACTGCCAAAGGCGCGCGTGTTCGTCGCGCTGGGGCAGGTCGCGCATCAGTCGGCGGTGAAGATATTGGGCGGCAAGCTGCCCAAATGCCGCTTCGCGCATCTCGCCGAACACCGCGTGCCCGATGGGCGAATGCTGATCGATAGCTATCACTGCTCACGCTACAACCAGAATACCGGCCGGCTGACCGACGAGATGTTCGATGCGGTGTTCGCCCGGGCGATCGAGCTGAAGCCCGGCTAAGGGCATCCGGCTGAGCCACGGGCGCGACGGTCGGTGAAGGTGATCATGTGCCGGCGGCCTGCGCAGTCGATCGATTCGGGCCGTGATCAGTGCGGGCCGCCGCGCGCGGCTCGCCCTTGTGCGCCGCATCGCATAGCTGGTCCTGGCGCAACTGAAGGATTTTTCCCGCTCATGAAGGCTTTGAAACGTGGCGATGGCGCTGGCCCGGGCCGCTGGTGGCGGATGGCCATAGGCGAGGTCGACCATGACGGCGTGTTGCGGCAGATCGCCGCGGAATCCGGCTGGTCCGGGCGCTACACCTTTCTGATCGTCATTTCCGCCGCGATCTCGCTGCTCGGGCTGCTGATGCCCTCGGTCGCGGTGCTGATCGGGGCAATGCTTCTGTCGCCACTCATGATGCCGATCATCGGACTGGGCTTTGGCATCGCGATGCTCGATTTCCGGGAAATCCGCCGCTCCGCGACCGCGCTGGCGGCAGGAGCTTTGCTTGCCGTCCTTCTCTCCGTGGTCTTCGTCTCCATCTCCCCGGTACAGACTGTCACGAGCGAGATCGCCGGGCGGACTCAGCCGACATTGTTCGATCTGCTGGTCGCCTTCCTGTCCGCGATCGCAGGTGGCTACGCGCTGATCCGCGGGCGTGGCGGCACCGTTGTCGGCGTCGCCATCGCGATCGCGTTGATGCCCCCGCTCGTCGTCGTGGGATTCGGCATTGCGACCTGGAACTGGACAGTGTTCTCCGGGTCACTGCTGCTGTTCCTCACCAATGCCGTGACCATCGCGCTCACCGCCGCTTTGGTCGCCCGTGCCTATGGGTTCGGGGGCCATTTGTCTCCACGCCACACCGGTTGGCAGCTCGCCCTGTTCCTTGCAGGCATCGGTTTGCTCTCCGTGCCGCTCGCCGCCTCGCTGAGAACCATTGCCTTCGGCGCGGTCGCGCAGCGCCAGGTGCGCGATGCCCTGCGCAGCGACTTCCCGGACGGCGCACGGCTGAGCCAGGTCGAGATCGATCATGGCGCCAGTCCGGTCCGGATACGCGCCGTCATGCTGACTCCACGTATCCAGCCCGAAGCGGATGGGATGCTCGCGGCCGATCTTCGCCGCAGGCTCGGCCGCGCCGTCGACGTCCATGTAGATCAGGTTCGGATCTCGCCCGAGGCGGGCGCGGTGGAGGCGGCGCAGATCTCGCGCGCGGGCGACGGCGGGACCTTGCCGACCGGTGACGCGGGCGCGCGTGCAGCTGCCAACCTGGCCTTGATCGCAGGGATCGACCCTTCCGCGGTTCGCGTGGACGAAGCCCGCCGGACGCTGCGGGCCTCAGCCGCCCCGCTGCGGGACCTGAGCCTCGCCGGTTATCGCGCGCTGGAGGAGCGCGCCGCACGAGCCATCGGCGATTGGCGCGTTAGGCTCGGCCCGCCGATCGATCTCGATCCGCCCGCTATTGCCATTCGGGACGGCGTGATCGACACAGCCGGCCTGGATCTCGCCGCCTGGGGCTCGGCTCGTCTGGAACGCACGCTGGAGGTGAACGGCGGCACGGCTGGCCAACGCGAAGCGGTCGCCGCGGCAATCACGGTGCGCGGAGGGTCGGCTGATGCGGGGGCGGCCGGCGGCCGCCTCCGACTTGCATGGCGAGAGCGGGAGGGGGGCAGCGACGCGGCCGCCCGGTGACGCCGGAAGGGGCTCCTGAGGTCGCGATCGCCGTTGCGGCTCGATCGTTCACAGTGCCAGCACAAGCACCGCGACGACCAGGGTAACTATGCCGAGCAGGAAGGTGCGGTCGGCCCATGCTTCCCACCTGTCGAGCTTGAGCGGCGACCTGATCGACAGATAGGACAGGCCGCAGCTCACGCTGAAGCAGACCGCGCTGAGCCAGGCCACTTCGTCGGCCAGCGATTTCTGCGCCTGGTTGGTGATGTGCAGGCCAGCGATGATGAGCAGGCTGATGCCGAGCAGGTTCGACGCGGCGTTCAGGATGTGCGTTGTCTTCTGCATGGCTGGGCCATGGGCTACCCAAGCTGAACTCAGCCGAAACGGCGTGGATTCCGGGTGAAATCGCGCTTTTCCATGATAGCATGGCCCCTCATCGAGGAGAGTTCGCCATGCGTATCGTCGTGATCCTTGCCTTGCCGGTCATGATGGCCGCCGCGCCGGCGCCTGACCCGGCCCCGGAGTCGGGCAACGTCAAACCCGTTTGCCAGAACAGCGCTGTCCAGAAGGTCGAACAGCGGAAAACGCCGGTCGGCTCGCACAGGCTGACCGCCGAGCCCCCCGCGAAGCAGGTGCTGACCGTGCTTCGGACGGTGGATGGCTGTTCGACTCCAGTGGTGATCCGCGAGGATGTGGGCGAAGCGCCGCGGCCTTAGAGTGCCGCCCGCCTGATCTCGTTTGGCGATGTACCCTTCAAACATACACGCTTCCCCGGCGAAGCCAGGGGTCCAGTTGGGGGACTTTTGAAATGGTCTCTCCGGCCGTTTCCTTCCATTCCCTACTGGGCCCCGGCCTTCGCCGGGAAGAAGAAAAATATAATCGTCCACGCGTTCAGGGACGCCCCTAAATATCCTGCGTCAGCCGCCCGTACAGTTCCGGCCGGCGATCGCGGAAGAAGCCGAAGGCGGCGCGGTGGCGCTTGATCCGGTCGAGGTCGAGCGTCGCGACCAGCACCCCGGTGTCTTCCGCGCCGAATTCAGCGATCAGGTCGCCGCGTTCGTCGGTGATGAAGCTGTGGCCGTAGAAATGCTGGCCATGTTCGGTACCGATGCGGTTGGCCGCGACCACCGGCACGACGTTGGACACGGCATGGCCGACCATCGCGCGGCGCCATAGCCGGCTGGTGTCGAGATCGGCGTCGTGCGGCTCGCTGCCGATCGCGGTCGGGTAGAAAAGTATGTCGGCACCCATCAGCATCATCGCGCGCGCGGTCTCGGGATACCATTGGTCCCAGCACACGCCGACGCCGAGCGTCGCGGACGGGCCGGGCCAGACCTTGAAGCCGGTATTGCCGGGGCGGAAATAGAATTTCTCTTCATAGCCCGGGCCGTCGGGAATGTGGCTCTTACGATAGACGCCCATCAGGCCCCCATCGGCGCCGATCATCGCCAGGCTGTTGTAATGATGCGGGCCGTCAGCCTCGAAAAAGCTGGTCGGGATGGTCACGCCCAGTTCGGCGGCGAGGCTCTGCATCGCCAGCACTGCCTTATGCTCGCCGACCGGCTTGGCATTGGCGAACAGGCCCTCGTCCTCGACCCGGCAGAAATATTCGCCCTCGAACAATTCGGGCGGCAGGATGACCTGCGCCCCCTTCGACGCTGCCTCGCGGACCAGTTCGGAGACATGGGCGATGTTCGCGTCGATATCGCTCGAAAAGTCGAGCTGGAGCGCGGCGACGGTGATTTCGGTCATGCGGGCCCCTTACGGCTTTCGCGTGGAAAGGTCAGGCGGGAATCTGCTGGCTGATACAGTGGAAGCTGCCGCCGCCGGTCAGGATGGCATCGGCGTGCAGCCCTACGACATGCCGGTCGGGGAACAGCGCCTGAATCGCCTCGACCGCTGCGGCGTCATTCGCCGCGCCATATTGCGGGACGACCACGGCGGCGTTGCCGATATAGAAATTCATATAGCTGGCCGGGATGATCTCCTCGTCGCGCAGCACCCGGCCGGGCGAGGGGATGCGGACGATCTCGACATCGTGGCGGCCCGCGTCGCGCGCGGCGTTCTGATAGACCAGCCAGTTGGGGTCGTTGTCGTCGGGCTCGGGAATGACGAGCTTCCCCGGCGCCACGAAGCGCGCGAGATTGTCGACATGGCCGTCGGTGTGATCGTGCATCAGCCCGTCGCCGAGCCAGATCACCTCCGAATAGCCGAGATCCTGGGCCAGCCGTGCCTCGATATCGGTGCGCGACAGGCCGGGGTTGCGATTGGGATTGAGCAGGCATTGCTCGGTGGTGACGACCAAGCCGGTGCCGTCGCCATCGATCGCGCCGCCTTCGAGGATCCAGTCGCAGGTCTCGGTCCTGATATGCCGCCGCTCGGCAAGGCGCAGGCCGATATCGTCGTCGCCGGGCAGGTCGTATTTGCCGCCCCAGCCGTTGAAGCGGAAATCGCGCGCATGGCCGTCGCCGGTGACGATCGCCGCGGTATCGCGCAGCCAGATGTCGCCGAACGGCTCCACCACCACCTGCGCGGCGTCGCCGGCCAGCGCTTTCGCTGCCTTGGCTGCTTCCTCATCGGCGGCGACGAGCAGCACGCGCTCGCCCTTGCCGTCGGCATGGACGGCACGCGCGAAGGCGGCGACTTCCGCGCGGGCGGGTTCGAGGTCGTCCTCCCACAGATCGGGATGGCTGGGAAAACCGATCCAGACGGCCTTGTGGGGCGCCCATTCGGCGGGCGGGGTGATTCGGGTCATGCTTATTTCGCCTCCGCGCGACTCTTGTCGCGGACCGCGCGGAATTCGGCGGTCGGATACCAGTTAGGCCATGAAGTGCCGTCCGCAAGGGTGCGGCCCATGGTGTAATAAAGCTTCACGTCCTGCAGCGCCGCGCCCCAATTCCAGTTGGGGTCATATTCGTCCTGCGGCTTGTGGTAGCGGTTGGTGTTGTAATCGTCCGCGGCTGCCTTGCCCGCCGCGGGTCCGCCGACGACAAGATCCTCGCCAGCGCTGCCGTCGAGCATCGGCACGCCGAGCTTGGCGAAGCTGAAATGATCGGAGCGGTAATAATAGCCGCGCTCGGGCGAGGGCTCGGGCGCGATGCGGCGGCCCTGCGCGGCCACCATCGGCTTGACCATGTCTTCGAGCTCGGACTTGCCCGCGCCGGTGATGACGAAGTCCTTCGCCTCCGGGTAGATCTTCAGCGCGTCCATATTGACCCCGCCGACCGTCTTGCCGAGCGGAAAGACCGGGTTCTCGGCATAGAATTTCGACCCGAGCAGGCCGGATTCTTCGGCGGTGACGGCCAGGAACACCTGGGAGCGCTTGGCCCGACCCGCCTTGCTGTTGGCTTCCGCCATGGCGACCAAAGCGGCGACGCCCGAGGCATTGTCGACTGCGCCGTTGCAGATGTCGTCGCCCTTCACCGCATCGCAGCGGCCGAGATGATCCCAATGCGCCGAATAGAGCACGACTTCGTCGGGCCGCGCGGTGCCGGGCAGGATGCCGATCACGTTTTTCGACGCCTGGCGCCGGATCGTGTTGGCAAAGCTGACATTGGCCTTCACGCCCAATGGCACTGCCTTGAAGCCCTTGACCTTCGCCGCGGCGGAAAGCGCGACGAAATCCTTGCCGGCGCTGGCGAACAGTGCCTCGGCCGCCGGCTTCTGGATCCAGCCGATCGCTTTCGACTGGTCCAAATGGTCGCCGGGCGTGTCCTGCTGAAGCTGCGGGCCGGTCCAGCTCGACTGGACCACGCCCCAGCCATAAGCGGCGGGCTCGGTATCATGGACGATGATCGCGGCGGCGGCGCCCTGGCGCGCGGCTTCCTCGAACTTGTAGGTCCAGCGGCCATAATAGGTCATCGCCCGCCCACCGAAATCGCCGTCCAGCGTCATGGTCTGCCAGTCGGGGTCGTTGACCAGGATCGCGACCGTCTTCCCCTTCACGTCGAGCCCGGCATAATCGTTCCAGCCGCGCTCGGGCGCGTTGATGCCGTACCCGACGAAAACGACCTCGCTGTCCTTCACCTCGGTCTTCGGCACGACCTGATAGGTCGCGATGACCATGTCGGTGCGATAGGCGAGACTGATCGGCGTCTTGCCCCCGCTGAAGGTCAGCGGCGAGACGTTCTGGCCGGTGATCTCGACCAGCGGCACGTCCTGGAACCAGCTGCCCTTGTTGCCGGGCTTTAGCCCCGCCGTCTTGAAGCGCTCGACGATATAGGCGGTGGTCTTGTCCTCGGCGGGCGTCGCCGGCGCGCGGCCCTCGAAGTCGTCGGACGACAGCGCCTTCGTCACGTCCTTCAGCGTCTGCAGCGGAATCTCGGGCGAATCGGGCGCCGCGCCAGTGAGGATGACCGCGGCGGACAGCAGGAAAAGGGCGCGCATCATGGCTCCTCGAAGGTCTCTTGATCGGGCCGCGTTCTGGCAGCGCACCGGGGTCGGCGCAAGCGGTGCGGGATGGAACCGGAATGGAGGGAATGCGTGTTTGCGGGACCCGCAGCCGCCGTTACTAGTGGATAACATCTTGAATTGGGGGCAGCATTGAATAACTGGATTTTGGCGGGGGCTATGGCTTCCGCATCCTGCATCGTCGCGCAACCGGCGCTCGCGGCGAGCGACGCGGCGGTCAAATTCGGTGCGCGGGACTCGATCGAAAGCATCAGCCTTTCGCCGGACGGCACCATGATCTCAATGATTCAGCCCGGCCCGGGCCGATCTGCTCTATTGTATGTCGTCAATCTGGTCGGCACGCCGCAAATGAAGCCGATCCTGGCTTCCAAGGGCGATCCCGAACGTTTGATGTGGTGCGCGTGGCCGAGCAATACGCGGCTGATCTGCAATTTCTTCGTCATCGAGAAGGTGAGCGGCAAGCCAATGCCCTATACCAGACTTGTGACGCTGAAGCCCGATGGGTCCGATATGAAACCGTTGAGTGCACGCGGCACTTCAAATTCGTTAGGCATCGCCTTGGGCGGCGGAGGCATCGTCGACTGGCTCGGTGACGACAGCGGTGCCGTGTTAATGTCGCGAAACTTCGTGCCGGAGCAGACCGTGGGCACGATTATGGCGAGCTCAAAGCAAGGGTATGGGGTCGAGCGGGTCGATACCACCAGCCTCGCGCGCAAGACGGTGGAACAGCCGAAGAACAGCGCATTCAGCTATATATCCGACGGTCACGGCGTTGTTCGCGTGATGGGCATCCAGCCGGAAACCAGCACCGGTTATGATGGCAAAAGGCTCGTTTACACATACAGGAAGAAGGGCAGCCGGGACTGGCTGCCGCTCGGCACCTCGGAAATAACGAGTTCCGGTACGACAGGCTTCACGCCTTACGCTGTCGATCCCGATCTCGACGTGGTCTACGGGGCCGCTAACGAAACGGGGCGCACCGCCATCTACAAGATCGCGCTGGATGGCAGTCTCAAACGCGAACTGGTCTATGAGCGGCCCGATGTCGATGTGGATCAACTCGTCCAGATCGGTCGTCAGCACCGCGTCGTCGGTATCTCCTATAGCGACGAAAAGCCGAGGACGGCTTTCTTCGATCCTGCGTTGAACGCTCTTTCGGCGTCGCTGTCCAAGGCCCTCCCCGGCAAGCCATTGATCAGCTTCGTCGATGCGAGCGCAGACGAGAAGAAGCTGCTATTGTGGGCGGGAAGTGATTCCGACCCGGGCCGCTTCTACCTGTTCGACAAGAAGACCAAAGGTTTGACGGAGATCATGGCCGTCCGCCCGCAACTTGCGAAGACGCCACTTGCCGAGATGAAGACCGTGAAGTTCCCTGCGGCGGACGGGACGATGATTCCAGCATATCTTACGCTCCCGCCCGGAAGCGATGGCAAGAACCTTCCTGCGATCGTGATGCCGCACGGTGGTCCAGAAGCGCGTGATGAATGGGCTTTTTCCTGGTTGCCGCAGTTTTTTGCCAATCGCGGCTATGCTGTGCTGCAACCCAATTATCGCGGCTCGACCGGCTACGGTGATGCTTGGATGAAGGAGAATGCGATCAGGTCATGGAAAACCGCGATTGGAGACGTCGATGATGGCGGCCGATGGTTGCTGAAGGAAGGAATTGCCGCTGCCGACAAGATCGCGATCGTTGGCTGGTCCTATGGCGGTTATGCTGCGTTACAATCAGGCGTGCTCGACCCGGGCCTGTTCAAGGCGATTGCGGCTGTCGCTCCCGTGACCGATTTCACTGTCATGCTGGAACGCAGCAAGGACTATTCCGCCTACAAGCTGACTCAGCTTCGGTTCGGTTCCGGGCCGCATCTCGTCCAGGGCTCGCCCGCGCGAAACGCGGATCGTATTAAAGTGCCGGTTCTGATGTTCCACGGAGACCTGGATCTGAACGTCCCGATCGAGCAGTCGCGGCTTATGGAGTCGCGGTTGAAAAACGCCGGCGCCAACGTCCAACTCGTCGAATATGATGGCCTCGATCACCAGCTCGTCGACGACAAGGTGCGCGCCGAGATGCTCGACAAGATCGACGCTTTTCTGCGGACCTCGATGAACCTGGGCAAGGGACCTGACTGAGCCGGCTTGGTGGACAGCATATTACAGATAGACCCGGAGGATTGAGCCTTGATGGTCGGGACAATGGCAGTTCTGGCAGTTGCTGCGTTAGCGCAACAGGCACCATCCGCGGCAAATGACGCCGCTGCGCGGTTCGGGCTGCGCGAGGATATCCAGCAGATCAGCCTGTCGCCGGATGGCAAGGCGATCGCTTTTATCCAGCCCGTCGGTGCGCGGGGCGCCGCTCTGTATGTCGTCAATATCGACCAGGGTAGCCCGAAGCCGATCCTCACCTCGACCGGCGACCCCGACCGGTTGAGCTATTGCCGCTGGTCGACCGTCAGCCGGCTGGTGTGCGGTATCTACATGATCCTGCCGAGCGATGTGGGTGCGCTCGGTTTCACACGCCTTATCGGAATCGATTCCGACGGCAAGAACCTGAAGATCGTCAGCGCGCGCGATTCGCAGAACGCGCTTGGCTACACCAATCGCGGCGGCAGCGTGATCGACTGGTTGGGCGATGACGCCGGCGGTGCGAGCGGCAGCGTGCTGATGACGCGCGACTATATTCCAGAGCAGACCACCGGCACGCATCTCGGCAGCAGCCGGGAAGGGTTCGGCGTCGATCGCGTCGATACGGTCAGCCTGAAGCGCAACACCGTGGAGAGCCCGAAGCCGGATGCTGCTGAATATATTTCCGATGGGCACGGGGCGGTGCGTATCATGGGGATGCGGCCAAAGACGAGCGAAGGCTATGTGAAGGGCCGGATCAATTATTTCTACCGCAAGCAGGGCAGTCGGGACTGGTTGCCGCTCAGCACCGTTGCGAGTGATGCCGGTCTCGATTCGGGGTTCGATCCTTATGCGGTCGATCCCGATCGCAACGTCGTTTTCGGCTTTGATGACAATGGCGGCCATACCGCTCTGTTCTCGATCGCGCTCGACGGCAGCCTGAGACGCGACCTCGTTCTCGCGCGGCCCGATACCGATGTCGACAGCCTGATCCGGATCGGCCGGCAGAACCGGGTGGTGGGGGCGAGCTACGCGACTGAACGCCGGCAGGTCGAGTTCTTCGATCCCGCCCTCAAGAAACTTTCCGCATCGCTTTCGAAGGCAATGCCGGGCTTGCCGCTCGTCAGCTTCATCGATGCCAGCGCCGATGAGAATATCCTGTTGCTGTTTGCCGGCAGTGATGTCGATCCGGGGCGCTATTATCTGTTCGACAAAACGACGCGAAAGCTTTCCGAAGTCCTGCCTGCTCGCGCCTCGCTGGCCGGGATGACCCTCGCGACGGTCAAGCCGGTCAGCTTTCCCGCCGCGGACGGAACGCAGATACCCGGATATCTCACACTGCCGCCCGGCAGCGACGGCAAGAATCTTCCCGCGATCGTGATGCCGCATGGCGGACCCGGCGATCGCGACGAATGGGGTTTCGACTGGCTCGCACAATATTTCGCCAATCGCGGCTATGCCGTGCTGCAGCCCAATTTCCGCGGATCGACCGGATATGGCTCAGCCTGGTTTCAGCAGAACGGTTTCAAATCCTGGAAGATCGCAATCGGCGACGTCAACGACGGCGGCCGTTGGCTGGTGAAGCAGGGCATCGCCGATTCGGCCAGGCTCGGCATCGTCGGCTGGTCCTATGGCGGTTATGCGGCGCTACAATCAGCGGTGGTCGATCCCACGCTGTTCAAGGCCATTGTCGCGGTCGCGCCAGTGACCGATCTCGAGACGCTTCGTTCGGAATCGGAGAACTTCACCAACTACAAGATCGTCGACGCCTTTATCGGTCGCGGCCCGCATGTGCGGGAAGGGTCGCCCGCGCAGAATGTCGATCGCATCAGCGCGCCGGTGCTGATCTTCCACGGCGACCGCGACCAGAATGTCGGCATTCGCGAATCGCGCATGATGGCATCCCGCCTGAAGGATGCGGGGAAGCAGGCGGAACTCGTCGAATTCCACAATCTCGACCATTATCTCGACGACAGTATCGTCCGCACCGGCATGCTCGAGAAAATGGACAGCTTCCTTCGAACCTCGATGAAATTCTGACTCGACGAAAAAGGGCGGCCCCTTGCGGGACCGCCCTTTTTCGTTGTCCGAAGACCGATCAATCAGCGCGAGTAGAACTCGACGACCAGATTCGGTTCCATCTTCACCGGGTAAGGTACCTCGTCCAGGGTCGGTACGCGGGTGAAGGTCACCTTCGCGGTGCCGTCCGGTGCGACATAGTCGGGGATGTCGCGCTCGGCGAGGCTCTGCGCTTCCATCACCAGCGCCATTTCCTGCGCTTTGGAACCCAGCGTGATCTCCATGCCCGGGAACACGCGACGCGACGCGATGTTGCACTTCACGCCGTTCACCTTGATGTGGCCGTGGCTGACTAGCTGGCGCGCGGCGAACACGGTCGGCGCGAACTTGGCGCGATACACGATCATGTCGAGGCGCTGCTCGAGCAGGCCGATCAGGTTCTGGCCGGTGTCGCCCTTCATGCGGGCGGCTTCATGGTAGCATGCCCGGAACTGCTTCTCGGTCACGTCGCCATAATAGCCCTTGAGCTTCTGCTTGGCGCGCAGCTGGATGCCGAAATCGGAAACCTTGCCCTTGCGGCGCTGGCCGTGCTGGCCGGGGCCATATTCGCGCTTGTTCACCGGGGACTTCGGACGACCCCAGATGTTCTCGCCCATACGGCGATCGAGCTTGTACTTGGCGCTGGAGCGCTTCGACATAGATACTACCTTTGCAAGTGCCAACAACAAGACCGGCACCTGGAAGGCGCCGATCGATATCCGGTCATCGCTCTGTTGATCGTCAGATCCGACAGGGCCGCCGCTTCACCGGAGTGCGGGGCCTTTTGCGAAGGGGCGGCCTCTTGCAGAAAGAGTCGCTCCGGTCAACCTGTAACGATGATCTCAGAACGGGGTGGAACCCATGCCCGGGGTGCGGCGATCGGTAAATCTGCGCGCTGCGTCGGCATTTGCGTCGTCGATGCTCTTCCATTCCGTCTTGGTATGGCACTGGCGCTTCCCGCCCAGAATAGAACCGGTCGTCTCGGTACGACGGCAGATTTTCTTGTCGGGATCGATGGGCTTGTCCTCCTTGGCGAAGGCGGGACCGGACGACAGGAGGAAACAGCCTAGCGCCAGGGTGGCGAAGATACGCATGATGAGCCTTCCGTTATTCAATGATTCGAAAGTCGCCGCAACGCAGCATTGTGACGGAAATAGCTTCATGGTCATTCACTCGCAAGAGGCGATAAAATGGCGATTAAATGCCAGGGCGACTGGTTCCGCACCGGCCATTTCAATCGGCGCGCCCGGGATCCGACTGTTCTTCCATTCTCTACGCGCTCCAGTCAGGGGCGCGGCGGCCAGAGCCTGGCCTGTCGCCAGAGCGCGCCCGGCGGATCCTCCTCATTGGCGCAGGCGAAGGTCAGATAGCCGAAATAGGACGCGATCAGCCGTCCGTCGTTCGGCACCACTGCCGTCCGCCCGTGCAGGAAGCGCGTATTGTCGAGCATCAGGATATCGCCGCGGCGCCACGCCACCGACGCCGTGATCTCTTCGCCAACCTCCCTGACGATATGAGTCCAGGCAGGGGGGACGAACGTGCCGTCATCGAAAGCCGGGAAGTCCCAGCGATCGATCCCGTAGCGTGCGAACAGCAGGAAATTACCGAAGGCCAGGCGATCGGTGAACATCGGCCTGTGCAGGAAGGGGCGGCTGAAGCTGCGCTGGACCTGGTCGCCGTCGCGTCGGAAAATGAAGGGGCAGCCGGCGACCGGATCGGCAAGCTGCGCATCGGAAGGGTCATTGGTGCCGAACCAGGTGAGCAGTTCGCCGGGCGTCGAATGCCGTGTGTAGCGCAGGCGCCGCGCTGCCATCTCCTCGCGTAGCGCGGGCGGGAGGCGGTCGACGAGGTCGCTTCCGTCGCAAACCGTGGTCGCGCCCAACCGCCGTGGCGGGTTGAGGCACGCGAAGAAGCAGACATCGGGCTTCCACGGCTCGCGCGACAATTCGGGGTGCAGCGGAAACGCTGCGGTGCCCAGGCTGACCGACTGGATGTTGCGCGAATCGTCCAGCACCTGCCGGCTGCGGCTTTCGTTGAAGACGGAGCCCGAGCAGAATTGCTCGGCAAACTGCGCGAAGATGTCGAGATCCGTGGTGAAGCCACGCAGCAGCAGCGCGCCATACTGCTTGTAAGCCCGGACGATCGTATCGGCCGGAACCTCGAGCGCGCTCCGCTCGCCGCGGGCCCGGACGGTGAGACAGGGCGTGGTCGCATCGGGCGGAATCAGGTCGGCCATCGTCGGGCGTCGCGCTCCTGTTGGGGCGATGAACGTGCCCGGCATAATCGCAATCGCCGGCACGGGGCAATCATCGCACTGGATCGCCGCTGCGCCGTCGTTCGTTCAGGACTGGCGCGGCGCCTTTGATCGTTTTGCGCCGGCCAGCGCCGACAGCACACCGCGCATCGTCCGCACCTCCTGGCTCGACCAGCCCGGTTTGGTCAGCAGCGTGCGCAGGGTCCGCTTCGTCACTGGCGTGCGGTCGGGTGGATAGAAGAAATGCGCCGCCTCCAGCATCGCATCGAGCTGCAGGATCATGCCCTCCAGCTCTTCATGCTCCGCCGGCTCGGGTATTTCGGTCTCGGGCGGGGAGGCGAGCGCGATCCGCTTCGACCATTCATAGGCGACAAGGATCACTGCCTGGGCGAGGTTGAGCGACCCGAACTCGGCATTGATCGGCACGGTGATGATCGTGCGGGCAAGCGCGACGTCGTCGCTCTCGAGCCCGGAACGCTCCGGCCCGAACAGGATGGCGGTCCGCGCGGCGGAGGCGTGGATCGCCGTCGCGGCTTGGTCCGGCGTGACGACGGGCTTGGTCACGCCGCGCTTGCGCACGGTGGTCGCATAGACATGAGCGCAATCGGCGACCGCATCGGCGACGCTGTCGAACACCTGCGCCTGTTCGAGCACCACATCGGCGCCCGATGCGGCCGGGCCCGCCGACGGATTGGGCCAGCCGTCCCGCGGGGTGACGAGGCGCATTTCGGTCAGCCCGAAATTGAGCATTGCCCGCGCCGCCTTGCCGATATTCTCGCCGAGCTGAGGGCGGACCAGGACGATAACGGGGGGCGGGGCGAGGGATGGAAGTGACACCTGTGTCCCTTCCTCTCCGTTCGTCCTGAGTAGGGGCTGAGCTTGTCGAAGACCCGTATCGAAGGACTTGCGCGCGAGGATCCGAATGGCGTCCCAATCCCCGGCGATCAACGCCTCCTTCTTTGCCCGCGTCCAGCCTTTGATCTGGCGTTCGGCTTCGAGTGCCTCAAGGCGGGAGGGGAAATCCTGCGACCAGGCGAGAGACACCGGACGCCGATTCTGGGTATAGCCCTCGACGTCGCCGCGATCGTGATGGCCCAGGCGCTGCTCGAGATTGTCGGTATGGCCGGCATAATAGCTGCCGTCGGAGCAGCGCAGGATATAGGCGTAGAAGCTCAAAACCTGTCCTTCGATACGCGTCTTCGACTTCGCTCAGCCGCTACTCAGGACGAACGGTGGTGAGAAGGCAAGCCTTCAACCGCGCTCACCCCTTGCCCACCTCGTTCACATTGCCGGCGAATTCCTCGAAATCCTTGGCCTCGCGGAAATCCTTGTAGACGCTCGCGAAGCGGATGTACGCGACCGAATCCAGGCCCTTCAGCCCGTCCATCACCATCTCGCCGATGCGCTGCGAAGGCACTTCGTTCTCGCCCTGCGTCTCCAACTGGCGCTGGATGCCGGACACCAGCTTTTCCAGGCGCACGGCGTCGATCGGGCGTTTGCGCGCCGCGATCGAGACCGAGCGGAGCAGCTTCTCGCGGTCGAACGGCTCGCGCTTGTCCTCGCTCTTGATGACATAGAGCTCGCGCAGCTGGATGCGCTCGAAGGTCGTGAACCGCGCGGCGCAGCCCTCGCACTGGCGGCGCCGGCGGATCGCGGCGCCGTCCTCGGTCGGGCGGCTGTCCTTTACCTGACTGTCTTCATGGCCGCAGAACGGGCACCTCACATCACACGCCTTCCGGATAGATCGGGAAGCGCGCGCACAGCGCCAGCACGCGCTCGCGCACGGCGGCTTCGACCTGGGCGTCGCCCTGCTCGCCATTCTTGCGCAGGCCGTCGAGCACGTCCGCCACCATGTTGCCGATTTCGCGGAACTCGGCGGGGCCGAAGCCGCGCGTCGTGCCGGCGGGCGATCCGACGCGGATGCCGCTGGTCTTGGTCGGCGGCAGCGGATCGTTGGGGATGCCGTTCTTGTTGCAGGTGATGCCGGCCCGCTCGAGCGCTTCGTCGGCATCCTTGCCGGTCACGCCGAGCGGGGTGAGGTCGATCAGCGCGAGATGCGTGTCGGTGCCGCCCGAGACGACCTCGGCACCGCGCTCCTTGAGCGTGGCTGCGAGGATCTTCGCGTTCTCGACGACCGCAGCGATATAGCTCTTATACTCGGGCTGGAGCGCCTCGCCGAACGCGACCGCCTTGGCGGCGATGACATGCATCAGCGGGCCGCCCTGCAGCCCCGGGAACACCGCCGAGTTGATCTTCTTGGCGATCGCTTCGTCATTGGTCAGCACCATGCCGCCGCGCGGACCGCGCAGCGTCTTGTGCGTGGTGGTGGTCACGACATGGGCGTGCTCCAGCGGCGACGGATGCAGGCCGCCCGCGACGATGCCCGCGAAATGCGCCATGTCGACCATGAAGATCGCGCCGACTTCGTCGGCAATGGCGCGGAACTTCGCGAAATCGATCTGGCGCGGATAGGCCGATCCGCCCGCGATGATCAGCTTGGGCTTGTGCTCGCGCGCAAGGCTCGCGACCTGGTCGAAATCGATCAGGTGCGTGACCGGGTCGACGCCGTAGGCGACGGCATTGAACCATTTACCCGACATCGCGGCCTTGGCGCCGTGCGTCAGGTGCCCGCCCGCGTCGAGGCTGAGGCCCATGATCGTTTCGCCCGGCTTGACCAGTGCCAGCATCACCGCGCCGTTCGCCTGCGCGCCCGAATGCGGCTGGACGTTGGCGAAGCCGCAATCGAACAGCTTCTTCGCGCGCTCGATCGCCAGTGTCTCGACTTCGTCGGAAGGTTCGCAGCCCTGATAATAGCGCTTGCCCGGATAGCCCTCGGCATATTTGTTGGTGAACACGGACCCTTGCGCCTGCAGCACTGCCTTGGAGACGATATTCTCGCTGGCGATCAGCTCGATCTGGGTCTGCTCGCGCTTCAGCTCATGTTGCACGCCGCCGAACACCGCTGGATCCGCCTCGGCAAGGCTGCGGGTGAAGAAGCCGTCCGGCTGGACGTCGTGCAGGTTGCGGGGATTGGTGCTCATGCGGGTTCCTTCGCGAAGCTGGGGGCGCCGAGCATCTCGACGCGCGGGGTATGCCGGCCACCGGCGAAATCGGTGGTCAGGAAAGCAGTGATACAGGCCTTGGCCATGTCCTCGCCCGTCAGCCGGGCGCCCATGGCGAGGATGTTGGCGTCGTTATGTTCGCGGCAGAGTGCCGCCGACAGCGGCTCGCCGACCAGCGCGCAGCGGGCGCCGGGATGGCGGTTGACCGCGATCGAGATGCCGATGCCCGAGCCGCACAGCGCAATGCCGCGCTCGGCCTTGCCCGCCGCGACATGCCCGGCAAGCGCAAAGCCGTAATCGGGATAATCCACGCGCGCGTCCGAATGCGGGCCGAGATCGGCGACCTCATGACCCTGTTCCCCAAGCCACGCGACCAGCATGTCCTTCAGGGCGAAGGCGGCGTGATCGGATGCGATGGCGATGCGCATGAACGGCGCGCTCCTTTTCGGCGAAAGCGAATGCGGCGGCCTTTACGCAAAGCGCGCGGCGAACGCTACCCGGTAGCGGATGCTTTATCGCCGGACGCGCAGCCAGCCCCGGTCGCGCGCCGTCGCGGCGAAACTGGCGCTCACCGGAATCTCCGCACCATCGGCGAGCAGCAGCAACCAGCGCCGGCCATCGCGCCGCGCCCCGGCAATGCCGTTCGCCGCGACCCAGGCGCCGCGATGCACCTGTGCGCCGTCATACCCTGAAACTTCGGCCAGGGCGTCGCCGAACCGGTGCAGCACCAGCAGGCTGCGACCGCCCGCGAGATGCAGGCGGCAATAATGATCTTCCGCCTCGATCGCATGGAGTGTCGCCGGGTCGGTCAGCCCGGCGCGATCGAGCAGCCCGTCGGGCGCCACGGTCGCCGGCGAGGCGACGACCGGCGTCGCGGGGGGATTCATCCGCCGGCCTATGCCGGCGATCAGCAGGACGAGGAAGATCGCGCCACTGATCGCCAGTGCCTCGGTCCAGGTTCGGGCCGGATCGGCGGCATAATCGATGCCGAACAGGCGCAAGGTCAGCGAGATTTCGATCGGCAGCGGCAGGTTCAGGACGATCGTCCCGGTCGCGGCGGCGCGAGGCCAGTCGGCCGGGCGACGGACAAGCAGGGCAAGCCAGATCTGCCATTTCAGCACATTCCAGCCGAGCAGCACCGCCCAGAAAGCAACGCGAACGCCAAGAATCATCTCGCCGGTGCCGAACGCGCCGACCACCACCATCAGCACGCCCGCCGCGAGCCCGGCGATCGGCAGGATCGGGAAGCCGGGCAACGCCAGCGCGCGATTCACGAAGTTCCGAGCGTGCTTCGCGAAGCCGGCGTTGCGGACCGCGGCCGGCAAAGGAAAGGCAGGGCGTGCGCTCGGCATGGCGCAACGCTGCCATCGCCATCCGCTCTGCGCAATCTTTCAACACAAAGGAGTTCGACGTGACGAGATACATCTGGATGCGCGCCGCCGCCGCGGCGCTTGCGGCCACCCCCTTTGCCGGCGCGGCGGCACAGGCAGTCGATCCGGCGATGATCGAAGCGGAGCGTGCCGCGATCGCGAAGCTTGGCTGGATGGACGGCACCTGGCGGGGCCCTGCGGTGACTCAGTCGCCCGGCGGCGAGCACAGGGTGACTCAGACGGAACGGATCGGTAATTTCCTCGGCGGCACGGTCAAGCTGGTCGAAGGCAAAGGGTTCAATCCCGATGGTTCGATCGGCTTCAATGCCTTTGGGGTGATCTCCTACGACCCCGCGACCAGCGCATATACTTTCCGCTCCTATGCGCAGGGCCGCGCCGGAACCTTCTCGATCGTGCCGCAGGGCAATGGCTATGTCTGGGAAATTCCCGCGGGCGGGATGACCATCAGATACACGGCGACCATGGAGAACGGGAAATGGCATGAAGTGGGGGACCGGGTGACGTCCGGCCAGCCGCCGCAGCGCTTCTTCGACATGCTGCTGACCCGGGTCGGCGATACCGACTGGCCCGCCGCCGGCGGCATGACCGAGAAATAACCGGCCGACGGGGGGCACGGGTTGCCGCGCACCCCCGTCGCGGTCTAGCGTCGCGATTGTGACGGATTTCCCCCAGGCCACCCTGCAACAGGCAAGCGACGCGCGCCTCAAGCTGGTCGAGGCGCTGGTGCGAACGGGGCATGAGGACCGCACGGCCTTTCGCGATCTCTATGCGCTCACCTCAGCGAAGCTTTTCGGCATCTGCTACCGTATCTGCGGCGAGAGGCAGGCGGCCGAAGATGTGTTGCACGACGTGTATCTGACGATCTGGAAACGGGCGGGCGCCTATGAGCCGCACCGTGCGAGCCCGATCACCTGGCTCGCCACGATCGCACGCAACCGCGCGATCGACTGGCGCCGCGCCCAGGCCGTGCGCCGATCGACCCCGATCGAGGGTGCGCTGCCGATCCTCGACGGAGCGCCGCTCGCCAGCGAAACGATGGTCGCCGACGAGGAAGCGCACCGTCTCCACGGCTGCCTCGACGGGCTCGAAGATCGCCAGCGCGGCGCGATCCGCACGGCCTTTTTCGACGGCGTTACCTATGCTGAACTGGCCGAGCGCGAGTCCGTGCCGCTGGGCACGATGAAGAGCTGGGTCCGGCGCGGCCTCGCCAAGCTCCGGGAATGCCTCGAGCGATGAGCGACGATATCGATCTTGACGACGCACCCGATATGGCGGCCGCCGAACTGGCGCTGGGCATCTTGGACGGCGATGAGCGCGCGGTCGCGCTCCGCCGCGTGCTCGCCGAGCCCGGCTTCGCGCAGCAGGTCGAGCGCTGGCGCCAGTACCTCGCGCAATTGTTCGATCTCTGGCCGGCCATGACCGCGCCCGCCGGCGTGCTCGAACGAGTCGAATGGACGATCGACGGGCCGGCCGCGATGGACGTGCCGACACCGCCCAACCGCCGCTTCTTCTGGCCGGCAGTCGCGGGCATTTCGAGCGTCGCGGCAGCGGCATTGCTGCTGTTCATCGTGATGCGCCCGATCGAGTATGCGCCACATGCGGCCCGGCCGAGTGCGGCGCCGACCACGGCAATTGCCGCACCAACGCCGACGATGCTCGTTGCCTCGATCGCTCCAGTCGACAAGGGCGCGCCGGTGACGGCGATCTACGATCCCGCCTCCGGCGCACTCCGGCTGACTCCGGCCGCGCTGGCCGACGCCAACCGGAGCGCCGAGCTGTGGGTGATCGGCGGCGATGGCGTGCCGCATTCGCTTGGCCTGCTGCGCCAGGCCGGCGCGTCGACTCTCGCGGTTACTTCGGCCAACCGCGCGCGGCTGGCCGCGGGCGCGACCCTTGCCGTCACCCTCGAACCGATCGGTGGCTCGCCGAACGGCCTGCCGACAGGACCGGCCGTTGCGAAGGGTGCTCTTTCGCAGATCTGAGCGCGTCCTTATCGGATCTGGCCCGTATCTGTGCTGCGCCTCGAACCGGGGCGAGTACAGGAGAGTATCAATGCACCGATCCTTCCGAGCGGCCATCGTCGCCACCGCCATCGCGGTGAGCGCGACGTCCATCAGCCATGCCCAGACCAACCCGATGGTCGGTGGGGCCGCAATGTATCCGACGAAGAATATCGTCGAGAATGCCGCCAGTTCGAAAGACCACACGACCCTGGTCGCCGCGGTGAAAGCGGCCGGTCTGGTCGATACGCTGATGGGTCCGGGTCCGTTCACCGTGTTCGCACCGACAAACGCCGCCTTCGCCAGGCTCCCTGCCGGCACGGTCGACACGCTGCTCAAGCCCGATAACAAGGCGACCCTGGCCAGCGTGCTGACCTACCATGTCGTGCCGGGCCGCATCACCGCCGCGGACATCGCCGCCGAGGCAAAGGCGCACGGGGGCAAGGCCAGCTACGCCACCGTCCAGGGCGGCACGCTGACCTTCATGAAGAGCGGCAAGGGCTGGTCGGTCAAGGACACCAAGGGCCATAGCGCGAAGATCACGATTGCCAATGTGATGCAGTCGAACGGCGTCATCCACGTCATCGACACGGTGCTGATGCCCTGATCCCCGAAAAAATTTGCACGATCATGCATCCGAGCGGACTCGCTGCGCGTATTAGCCGCGTCTTTCCTTCCCAAGCGAAAGGCGAGTAACTTAGGCACCGCCATTCCCCCTCCTTTGCGGCGCCGTGCGTATGGATCTGCCGGCCCCCCTTCGCCGGCAGATCCTTTGCGTTTTGAGTGCCGAATGGCTGATACCGATTTTCCCGAAGCCAATGGTTCACCGACGACGCAGTCCGATGGCGGAGGGCCTGTTTCAGGCCCGATCAGCGCTGCTTCTTCGCCGTGGTCGCGGTGAAATCCGGGTCTTTCTTCGCCACCCAGTCGACGAACTTGCGCACATTGGGGTTGGCCAGCAGGGCTTCCACATCCATCCCGTGGCGCTGCAGTTCGGCATTGGTGAAATTGGCGATCAGCGTCTGCTGGCAGATCGGGTGCATCGGCACCACGTCGCGCCCGCCGCGGCTCTTGGGTACGGGATGGTGCCAGACGATGGTCTTGCCGGTCGGTCTGCCGCACAGCCAGCAGACCACCACTTCAGCCGGAGCCTCCTCCTCGCGGTGCAGGTCGCCATAGGGATCTTTTCTGGAATTCCTGCGGGTCATATGTCGATCTGAATGCCTGAATGTGTGGTGCGCCGCTATAGCGACACGGTCGGCATTACCACAGCGGCGTGTCGACCTTGCATAGGCGTCAGATAATTCCCGCCCCTGTTGAGATCGCCGCCCGAATTGCTGCTAAGGCGCCTTCCCGATGTTCACGAAAACTCCCCGCAAGACCGCCATCGCCATCGCCCTCGGCCTGTTGGCGCTGACTGCGGGCGGGTTCTGGCTGCTGACGACGCTGGGCTGGTTCGCGCCGACACCGACACGGTTCGGCTGGCCGGCGACGCTGACGACCATGGCCGGTGACGATGTGCGGGGTGATGCCGATGGCGCGCCGACTCAGGCGCGCTTCAGCGATCCGTTCGCCGTGGCGATCGATGCGCGGGGCACCCTGTATGTCGCGGACGCCGGCCACATCCGCAGGATCGATCGCGATGGAATCGTCACGACCCTGCCCGGATCGTTCGACACACCGTCCGGCCTTGCGCTCGACGGCGCGGGGAACGTCATCGTCGCGGACACTGGCAGCAACAGCATCCGCCGGATCGGCCCGGACGGCGCCGTAACCCTTCTCGCGGGAGACGGCACGGCGGGTTATCGCGACGGCCCGGCGGCGCAGGCGCGCTTCAACGGCCCGATCGGCGTCGCGGCCGACGACACGGGCAATGTCTATGTCGCGGACAGCTACAACGATCGCATCCGGCTGATCACGGCGGACGGTCAGGTCCGGACCCTGGCGGGCCAGGGCGCGCCGGGCTTTGCGGATGGACAGGGCGCGATCGCCGCGTTCGATACGCCGACCGGGATCGCGCTCGACCGGCATGGTGCCGTGCTGGTCGCGGATACCGGTAACGACGCGGTCCGCAAGATCGCGCCGGATGGCCGGGTCTCGACGCTCGCCTACACCGACCCCGCCGATGGCACTGGCCTGCTGAACGGGATCACGGGCCTGGCGCCGACATGGGACGGTTTCGTCTATCTGGCCTCGTTCGATCGCGGGCGCATCGTGCAGCTGGCGCCCACGGGCACGCTCAGTGTGCTCGCGGGGCCGGGATCGACGATCGACGGCAACGCCGCGCTGCGGCTGACCGGGCCGGCCGGGCTGGCGATCGACCGGGTCGGCGCCCTCTATGTTGCCGATGCCTCGGCCTATTCGATCCGAAAGCTCAGCCCACGCCCCGCGGGTGCCGCACCGACGGCCCCGGCGATGCCGGACCCGGCCTTGCCGGCGCTTGTATACGCGCGCGTGTTCCCCTGGCCGTTCAAGCCGCAATTCGAATGGCACGAAGTGGTCGGTGACATGGGCGAGGTGCGCGGCAATTATCTGGGCGAAAGCCGCGATCATCTCCACGCCGGCCTCGATA
>Ga0247741_1000475_pt1 | contig 22984 bp, 21 predicted proteins | sample UWRJL213509R2_FD_180945 | JGI IMG/M metagenome (GOLD analysis project Ga0247741, IMG submission 180945) | Plant litter microbial communities from Arlington Agricultural Research Station in Wisconsin, United States - UWRJ-L213-509R-2 | ecosystem: Environmental > Terrestrial > Plant litter >... | reverse complement strand
CTTGAGGTACTGACCGTGCGAAAGAGACAACGACTCGCGTTAGATGGGACATGTCTCCAAAGTAGGAATTCTCACAGTCAGATTAGTGGAGATCCCACGGTCAGTACTTGGTGAAGGCTTAGAATTAAAATGACTACAAAAGCAAGGGGGCATGACCGTGGGGAAAAATACAAAGGTCTCCGTTAGAACCTCCAACCGCTGAAATGAACGAGTCTTACTGCGTAAGAACTCGTAACAAGCTTTGCTTGCCCGCGGCTTCGCCGCGAGGTGGGAAACGTAGGGAAATATGAGACTTACAATATAATATACATATATTGTGACTTATTCGCTGACCCATTTTAACCCGTGAAATGGTGTTCCTTGCTGGACTGCAAGGGATAGGTCGCTTAGGGTGTGCCTCGGTAGGGCTTGGGAGGAACATGGGGGAGAAGGGCACTGGGGGTCCCGTAGCACACATAAATGTATGATACGTTCAGTGTAAGGCCTGACATCGAGCTTGCTCTGATTAGGCCCTAAGTAATTCAACACAAAAAAAGATAAGCCCATTATAAGCATTGTAGATAAAATTGTGGAATGAGGAAAATATATAATTGTGGAGATTTATAGAATAATCACGTACCACTGCAAATAGCTGTTCAGGTATGCAATTTACATATTTGGCCTATGTAGGCCCAATTTGGACCCAATACAAATGTTGTATTGAAGACCACTGGTTTACAGACTTCCCTAAATATTTATTACTTTAATACTTACACATGGGCAGGCTTGACCACCTGTTACCCCTCTCTTTTGGCTTTTTCCAACCCCTGCTGATACGGCTCGCGCTGAACGCGGGCGCCTATTTGCGCATCGCCTCCGCTCCGCGTTCCCGGGCTCGCGCTGCGCGCTCGCAGATTTCAAACCCCGCTTATCATGTAAGCCATTCCCAGGCATTCTCTCTTAAAGTATTAGATACTGTGCGTTGAGACCTTCGGTGATGCAACCTGGCATTTTATTTCTGAATCCATCAGCGCATGCCATTGGTATTTATGGTGCTCTGAGTTTTGCCCGCGTCTGCAGCGAAATACGATACTTAGTCACTAACAACTTGAATCTAGGATAACTTGCATCATCAGGAATTAGCTGGAAGTAAGTAACTCTTGAAATTCGCAAAAATCTAATTCCTCGAACTCGGCGCTCACCCAGGAGTGTTTAAAGCAAACCCCATTGAACAGACTTATGTAGATCATACCAGCTCTCACTTCGAACACCAACGAACTCTTCCAATCAATCAACATGAAATACATCAGCGCAATTGGTGTTCTCTTTGCCCCTGTCGCGGACAGCTATAATGAATGTCAGTCCCGACTAGGGAGGAGAATTCTTCTTCAACAGTGCGTAGATTACACTCTTTTCATAAATCAACAGTTTTATTGATTATACGCGAATAGAGGGTCAATGCAAGCCATTGGAAGCCGCGTGCACCAGCTGTGGCTGACCCCTCAACGGATGTCTCGGATCTCTTGGAGTTGCTAGTCTCACTTGGTGCCAGGTAGCTAGAGCTTTAAATCGTGAAGTATAAGTATTAGCTCGACGGAACGTGTCTTGTATATGGCGTCTACGAGGTTTGAGTAGATGAAAGCAACCTTGTACTCCTGAGAAAACCTTCATCAGAACTTGATTCACATGTTACTACAACTAAGTATAGTCTAAGATTTGACCCAGCACGTCGTCCATGCTCCCAGTACAACAAGCAGACAAAGGTGACTATATTATCTGCTGACCACAAGATCTGTATATATACTACTACACGGATACCCATCCTCTGCACAGCGGGAATTTTCACCTACAATTGTCGCGTTTGAGTTCGAGCTCTGGACAAGATTGATAGTTCAATTGTATGGACAATTCCCTCCGTGATAGATAATTTCCCAATACTTCTTGGTAAAGGCGTCTAAAGCGGCTGAAATTTCCGGGATCATATGGAACTCGTTATTGACTGATTCCAAAGCGTCGGTACCAACAAACTGAAACTGTGCAAAAGTTGATTCATTATCCAGTTTTTTAAGAATCAGATGAGTTACGTACAATATATCTGGAGAGCAACCCCGACATATCACCAAAAGCGGAAAGGAGATTCGAAATGCTGGTTCTGATGTCTACGACGAGACCACAACCGCCAACCGCTACCGGAGAGGTATTATGAAAAAGGGGCTTTCTGAATATTCAGGTACCATTACCTGCGATCTGAGAGATGTGTCCCTGAAGGGCGTGCATTGCATTAACAGCATGCGGAGGGTAGACCCTCATATCCTCTATAAATGCGTTGGACCACTTTACATTCGTGAATGGACCATTTTCCTGAAAACGTGAAGGTGTTATTAAACGGAGGCAATGAAATTTCCAGTGGTGTAGGACATTGCTTACCCTAATAATAACATTATAGTCATTGTTTTCGTACTTTGTAAGTGTGTCCATGGCCGACGTTGCAGTCTGCGTTCCATGATATTGTCAGCATGCATCCCAAGAATTCATATTGTAGTCGACGACTATACCTTGTATTGCTCGACAGTTGCGCCTTCTTTGGGTAGAGCGTTAATTGTGTTCTCGATCGAGATCCAAGATTCGGCGAAATGTGCCATTGAGGCCTTGAGCTCATCGATGTAAGCACGCTGGCTGAGAGGTGTAGCAAGGGTTGTTGCCAGGACTGAGACGGCCAGAAAAACTTTGGTTGAGACAAACATAGTGGTCGTCGGTTGGATCCAGAAAGAGATGAAGACCCTTCTGGTTTTAGCCCAACTCCACCACCTCCATTTAAGCATGTCGTTTCTTCTCAGCTGGTCGACAAAGATTTGAGCATTCTGTCTTAGATGTGAATTTTTTGCCCTCTTCGTTGTGCACCACATTGGCGAAGTAAATACCTTCCTGAGAATACACCTGGTTTATAAGCAATGTTTCGCCGAAGTATTACTATTAGAGTTGAGGAAGCTACATGACCACGCGAGCTGCGGATCAAATTCGAAGTTCATGGCCACGTTTTCTTTCAGCGGAACAAAATAAGTTTTGTGTGGGATTTCTCACCACGAAAGTACACAGTCACCAGGTAAAACCCACGTGGATTATCAAGCGATATATGGACGAGATTACGCCTCATTTCAATTGGACCATTCTAAGTCCTTTGCACCTCTGTGAGTGAACTTCCCAACCGTTATGACCGTCTTGCGTCATGTGGCAATCAATCAATCTCAATCGCTCATAAACGTGCATGCGAGAGTCAGTTCCTCTTCAACCATCGAGATGTTCTTCTGGGGATTAAAACTCGTACTCGCTTCCTCGCTCGTCGCTACTGGGTACTCACAGAGCCCAGATGCAACAACATACTATCGCAACATGATTGATAACGTCTTTCCCAAGACGCTGTCTGATTATAATACCGCCATTACCGCATTCCCTAGTGCAAATGCGAGTCCTGAGGACATCGACGTGGGTTACCTTGTTCTTTTTCTACACGAGAAGGTATTTAAACACACAAATCTAACTTTTAGACCCTCTACCATGCCACATCTGATTTCTATTACCACTGGCTCAACAGTATTGTTCCAGCTGTATCTTACGTTGGAAATGAAGTAAGTCAAATGCTCTAGAATCATCGTTGAATCTTGATTCACCTTACCTTAGGTATTCAGGAACCAGCCAACTGCACCAGAAGCCGTTGCTACAGTCTTCAACTCGACAGGTAAAGTGAAAGCCCTCTTACCAGAGTTGAGGCGAGCGATGAGTGCAATCTCAAGATTCGAGCCCCAGATATTGGGTGAGTACCCCGCAAAAAAAATTTGAGGCGGTATAATTATATTTTCACTTACCTGAACCCAAATAGCGCAGGGAAAACCTGGACATTGGGCAACTTACCAGAACCTCGATTATCAGGCTTACAGCATGTGGGTCGTAGTTCGTATGGTTCGAGACCTTCCATCTGGAAACCAAACAGCCGTTGGTTACGCGTATCTCGATTATTATAATGAATTCGAAAATGTAAGGGTGCAGTACTATCGGGATGGCTATGGGAAGCAACCTAGGGATTAGATGTTATGCATGGACTTTGTATGATTTGTGTTACCAATAACGAAGACACCAAGGTCAAACGTCGCGAACGATGATGATGAACCGTCGTCGCTGTGATCTTTGCGAAGATAATTTTTATTGTCGAGATATTGATTGCATGAGCGTGGATAATTGTGATAGCGTCGCGCGACGCGTCCTCCAAATACGGATTATGTCATCACGAGATCCAACTGCCCACGTGGATGGTGCATAGCCTTCTTCAGACCTCAGATACCACTTGTCCAATAACCACTAGAACGATGTCCCGCTTCTCTTTGTATAGAATTTTGCAACACTGTAACCTTTTAGAAAGCTTCGCCATATAATTGTTGGAGGATTCCTAGGATAGAGAAGAGACCCAAAGTCAAGCACCTGACTTGATACTGAACTGCCGAGTTTAGAAGAGCGGTGACTTCATGAAAGACTCGGCGCCGAAGCTGGTGAGTCTGCTCTCTCGTGGGAAGGAGCTGCCACATGCGACACAGCGCGACCCTCTACCTTACCTACTCATTCGCACTCGTCTGAAGAGTTGCGCCTATTCACTCTCGGCTCCGTTTTTTTTCTTCTACCCACCCACAACCCTGTGAAGGGGTTTTATATTTTATATAATATAATCTTTAGATTTATTTCTGCCCAATTTCTCACCTCGGAATTGTAGTAGGAGGAACACGGTAGAGTAAGACCTTCGGATTTTCCTGGGGGTCATCACGCAATCTCTACCGGGTTTTGAATACGTTCAATCCTCAGATCAAGCATCGATAATCCAAGTCGTCGACACTATACCTAGTAAGTATGCCTATCAAGTATATCGCCTCACTTTCTAGACACAGATACTCTAGTCGGCAGCTTCGAGAATCAATTTATGCATGACCCACCCAATCCTAGGAGCAGCTTTTGACCATTATCATCGCCAACCTCTTTCTGCACCCAGGAAATTTCTCATTTTGCCTGGAAATCTGCACTGCAGCATGTAGACGCCTTGAGACCAGGAGACAGGGAAGTGAAAATTAGATACTCTGTACGTAGGGCTATTGATCGGCATGGTACGCCTGAGCTCGTATCTCTCCTGTTGTTCTTTGTCCCCACCTCAACTTCAAGATTCGAGTTGATCAGTTTTCTTCCCTCCCTTCGCATATTCTTAGATTAGATTTCTCTAACATGTAAATGCGTGTGTCTCTGCATCTATAAAGCCCAATTCACGTCAAGCCGGGCATGTGCAAGCCCTACGCCCTCTAGCTCTTTCACATTCCAACCTAACCCCCTTTATCATCTTCTTTGTTGTCTCTCGGGCTCTCGAATCGGAGAGTGTCACCTTGAAATAGTGAATCTCTTCTTCTCTGGTGAGATCGTTCGCGGATTATTAGGATCCACACTCCACTCTAAATGTCCAGGTCTCCAGAAGGACTCCTGAGTCTTAGGTTATTGTTCCATTCGGTGCGTGTCCGATCTTTTATCGAAATAACAAAACCCGACTCCCGAAAATTTACCCCTCCTGTCCACCGCCACCTATTCTCGAGGGTTGGCATCCGGCCATGTATGTTGTAGTTAGTTTGGGCGTGAAGAGCAGCCGGTGTGAACCGTGTCTCCTCAGGGCGTAGGACGATGGAAGTGCTGGCAGATGACCCCGAAGCAACCCAGGCAGTACCTCCAACGTCCTACTCTACCACAGGTTTGAGCCGATGAATGTACGTACTTGAGCATACTTGTAATGGTGTGATGAGATCCTTAAATATAAGAAGTACGGATTAATAGAACGGCTCGTGTTGAGAGCTCGTACATGTACAGTGAACCTCAAAATACGGATTCTAGGCAAGGCGAAGCCAACAAACTTGAGGTAGGTCCCAGATGAGCTGCAGGGAGGCCAAGATTAGAAGGTCTGAGTCTAGCGCAACAATAAGCGCACTTCATGCCACGTTCATAGGCTCTTTGAAGCGTGTAAATAACGCGGAAATGATGCAAAAAATCCCAAGAGAATCGGGGTAGTCGTTCCGGAGATATGAGGGTACGAGTATGGCTTCCCCCTAACCCAGAAGTCAGAACTGAGCCAGATCGATCTACGCGAAGGTCCTGGATCGTGTCCTTGTCTCCTGATTTAACAGCTAACGAGGAAGTGGGTGGGTGGGGTAAAAATTTTTATGGATACCGAGCACGATTCTGACGAGCGACGAGGAACTACTTCTGGATCGAGGTGGTGTTACGGAACGACTTAGACGTCGTGTGATGGCTGCCTGTGTGGCAACTCCTTCCCACGAGAAAACGTACCCGTCGCCTGCGCCTCCGGGTACTTCACTTATCGACCGGGGGTTATTTCGAATTCCTCGAAGTTCGAACCATCGACATAATACACCAACTCAGAACCTTTCCTCTCATCTCTAGTGGGAAGGAAGTGCCCTCATAAGTCAGACCCTGCTTCTGCCGTTTTATATACCCGCCCAACTAAAAAAACCCAACTTATTCACATGTGCTCAAAGATTCATCTCATATCTAGTGAGTTACCTTCGCCATTGGTACTGGTGCCGCTGCGACAATTGTGATCTTGGCAGTACTTATTATCGCCGTCATAAATTTTATCTCTGTCGCCCATACGTCCCCCAGAGGTATCACTGGAGAAGTCCGATCAACAATGAGTCATGTAGAAAGAGCTAGTGGTCTAAGAATTATATCATATATGGCTGATTCTCGTGTGTACAACTTGAAAGTGTGTGCGAAAGACGGTACGAGTATCTCAACGGTCATCCCAGATAGATGCTGAAAAAAATACAGACGGGGTTTGTAAGGTGAGATGTGGCCCAGGGTTGTGATTGGCGTCATTGATTGTGGCCTATGGCGAAGGGAGTTTGCGAGCGAAGGCATAGGATGAGGTCTATGCATCAGTGCATCAGCGGTGGCAGTGCTAAGCCTTCGCTTGCACTCGGACTGCCATCAGCCGCTCGCGCTGAGTCCATGCAGGTGTAGCTAGGCTTTTCTTTTCTCACCCACCCGCCACTCCCAGAAAATCAAAGCGCACCCTCGACTTTAGCTTAGAAGGAGCTAAAGCGGCGGTTCTCAAAAGAATGTGAGTATCATCATGAAATATGTGCCTAGTAACCACGCTATTCACGATGTTCTGTCTGGTAGACGAGCCTGCCTGCTGTGGAGAACCGCCAGAGCGCTATGGTTTGGATCCCACCCACCCATCGCGCTCATCTCGACGGTCCCTCAGGAGCTCCTGCCAGGCATAGAAGCCTTCGGCTTCTTGCCCATATATTACTTCCAGTCGCACTCCCGCTACCCTCCTCTGCCTTAGCGCCCAGCATAGAACTGCACGTGAACTGAAAACAGATAAGGGATGATTAATTGATGATTACTCAGTCACCAACGGTACCATCCGCAGTCAAACTGGAGTAGAAACGAGAAGCCAGCACATCAAGACTCTGGTCGTTTCTTATATAGTTGGTGGAAGAAGAGTGTTTATGGAAGCTGTTCTTATACTAGCTCGTCAGCATTGACCACAATGGAGCTTCGTTGCCACTGCTGGCCATGACTGGAAAATTCCGGGGTACTAGCTTTTACCGTGGCACTACCGTGCGCCCCGTGAGGGACGTGGCTAATGTGGCACGGCATACATGCTCATTGCAAGGTTTAGTACGGTTCACACGGCTTGAGCGCGGTTTACCTGTTAAGGTAGCTCGTATCTCGTTAGCTCTACTAATCAATCTGCATACTTAAAGCTCAGATATGAGCTTTTATGCCTGAGATATGCAGAAGAAATAATTATATACCCGACTTCAAATACTGAGATGTCTCCAATTTATCTGCCTCCGAGGCGATGGCAAATCCCGGGGAAGTACAACATATATCCATAATTCTTCCTCTTCATTGACTCTATTTGCCTTTAAAACATAAAAATTTAATACAAGAAAATGCACCTACATGGCTCAGTAGAGCAACACCGTGTCTTGACACGGCCCAACACGTTTCGACACGGCAGCAACACGGCTTAACACGGTGGCAGCACGGCTCAACACACCAGCGCCACGATTCCTGCACCACCATCACGGCTCGAGTCACCAGCTGCACGGCCGCTCATATCTAGTAGCCTCCCATGCACGGCATCAAAGTAAAACGCACGCCAGCAGCATTTTGCCGCATGGCTGGGTGCATCACGTACACGCCAGGTTCGCGTTCCACACAAGGCAACTGCGCCAGGCCGAATAAAGCAATGTGGTCACGCACGCGCTCTTGCTTGATCTTACCGTCAAATTTTCTAATGTCTAACGTCTACTTATCCTCACTCAAGATTGTACATCTACGTATCTGGGATGGTATTTGTGCGCCACCTCAGATCCAGCCGAAAAACCAGGTGTGGTACTTTCATTTTTTAATGAATATGTGACTGATACTTATTTTTTTAAAAGTTTCTATGCCTTGCAGTGTCGTTGATCACGCTTCAACAGCACCATCGGAACCAGTATCAGGCAAACGGTCAGCACCGACACCAGAAGCTATTTCTACAGTAAATCCGGGATCTAAAACAAGTACACTGACGATCTAAACTCTTTTCAGACTACCTGGTTAAGTATGAGCTTCTTAAAGGTCATTCAACAAAAATGGGACTATTGACCTAACGGAGACTTCGACGAGGATTTCAATCGTATAATGGCCTCCGAACTTGGAAATCTACAAGTCTACTGGGCCTGTTCTGCGGGAGGAGGTGATCGAAAAGGAAGCGTTGAAGCAGAGACCTGGCAAATGGGGCGGCGTACACGGCCTCACCAACGAGCACTAATTTTATTAACAGAATATACTTTACGACTTCACCCATAATCGACGCAGTGAGCACGGCAACACAACTCGATGTGTCACGGCTTCGTAACTCAATTACACGGCTCGGTGATAACCTGCACAGTTCAGCACGGCGGGCTCGTGGTCGACACGACAACGTGCACGGTTGCTCACGGCGCGACAGCGCTATGCACGTTGCAGCACGGCTCGTCACGGTGCTGCCACGGTGAAAAACTAGTGCCCGAAAATTCCCCGCAGTCTCGGACCACAGGTCCTAGGAACAGTAGTCTAATCTAATCGTTATTGTCGTTCTGGCATTGAAAAGTGGCATTTCCATGTGTAAATCCCGATGTAGAAGTGGTCGAGTGGGTATTCAGTGTGGACTCAGCAATCCAGGGCTTGGATGTGCTCGGATTTTACATAAACGATCGCCGACAATGATTGGCGACAGCTTGAAGACCTGACCGTCAATTTTTGGTATTTCACAGTAGGGTGACATTTGAAGCAGATGTGCACTCATAGTAGGATAAAGTAAGGCTCCCAAATCTATGAATGCTATTAAAAGAGTGGCCGACCTACGGATTGGAAGGGGTCAGTGAGTACCCGTACATGTGCTCCTCAGCCTTCCAACGGAAACCAAACTCTCATAGCAAGAGCTTTACTATACGATATACATTATACTTCTAGGTTATTTTAAGTTGTTTAAATTAATCCATTAAATTAACAACTCTGGTTACGCCTTCCCTAAAATCATGCTACAAAACCAGTTACCAGATCTATACCAAATGAGGAGGCGGCAAATTACTAATTTCATCATTAGTATTCAACCTCACCTTAGCAATTACTTGCAAATTATAAGATTGAGTTCAAACAATACGAAGGGGTTCTCCGCTTGGGGTCAATGCCGACTGGTAATAAAATTAAGCGCTCAACAACCGGCGGGACGTCGGCCCGGTCATTGTTCATATGGTCATACCAACCGCCACGCTCACCCGAGTCAAACTGATCTGAGAATCGCAAGAGCTTGGATTCCGATCTTGGTAGTTTAGTTCAAGGTCCAATATGTATTACGTATGAATTTCTGATTCCTTATACGAGGTTGAGAGATATAGTAGTGAATTACTCACTCCTCTTTCACTCCCTTTACTTTTTGGTAGGAATACGCGTGCGGCTGTCAATTGACCCGGCCTAAATTTAGCTGCAACATATTCCTTCATTTGCTATGTTCTCCTCGATAGGGGCAGATCAGTTCTCGCGACTCCCGCATCTTGATAGATGCTGATGTTAAGAAGGCGAGTCTAAACGATTTTTGATGCTCCAATAGCTTCTGGCCTAGTGCTTCACAGTGCTCCGCAGCTTACATCAAAGTACAGATCTCTTTCATTGAGTTGTCGTTTGACCCATACTAAGTCTATCGATGAACTGAAGAACGCTTCAGAGAAGGAGCTGTCGTTTATGAAAGCTTTGGACGATGTGCGCGATTTGAAGCTTCTTCAAAACTGTGCTACTCATCAGCTGAGAGAGGATGCCCAAATGACAATTCGTTCGGGCTTCAGATATCACAGGATTCATACCACATCGCGGTCCATCGGGCTTAACTTCCGTGTAATTTATCTAAACTCTTCTACTGTATGATGAACGGCTGGCTGTATTTCATGGCCCAATACCCTTGAATGGAGTTCAGAACCATACACATACGACGCAAGATATTCATCAGCGACGCGTCCGGGTGTCGTTTAAGTTAAATTGGCAGGACATCAAAATCTTCCACGTGGTTACGAATGTTGGTGCACGTCAAAGCCTTGTCGGCCCGAACGTATGTTGGTCATCTGGATCACCGCCGAGACGATAATTAACAGTCTCTCACAGGCAGGAACCCAAACTGGCAAGAGCAGGGGCTGGCTACTACCACCCTTTTTGCAACCATGAGTTTCTTTGGTGGCCGTCAAGTTCTGTGCCACATCATGTAGCTTTGCCGTTTCTAGAATTATGGATTTAAAACGCTTATCTGACATGTTATGAATGGTCTGCATCCCAAAATTGCTGCTCGTATATAACGGTGCTAGAACGTGAATTTGAACAGTGACCAGAAGCACAGGAGGCAGGTTGATGCGTTCCAAATATACAATAAAAGACCTCTTCAATTGCAACGAGCGAAATTTCAAGAAGCCGACGACTGGCATATGACCTCATGCATGCTGACTGTCAATTTCTCGACCACCGTAGTGAGCTTTGACTGAGTCTAGATCTTCTTTAGTGCAGACAAAATTTCTGATTATGGACTTCCCTCGCCCCCAGTAGACCATTACACATGCACGATATCATCTTGTGGCCGCTCTCTCAGAATATTTAGAACCCAGAAGTCGAGGAAGTCGTCAACGGATGGACCAAAGCATGCAGAAAGAATGTAGAAGGTAGAGAGCTTCATCCGAGAGTCGCAGCGACTTCACCCTACTGCAACTCATAAGAATTTCTTCCCTGTGTCAGATGAGGGCTGAAATGTTGTGCCAGTAGTTTTATCCCGCTGTGCTTAGGAAGATAACTCTCAAATAGGGTGATAATTCTGGCAGGTTCACATGCTGCAGTCTCAACCCATAAGCCAGATTTTGACTACTAGATATATGTGGACTCGAAATATTTCGATTGTTTCTAATTCTACGAGTTGAGACAGGCGAGCATATCTATAATTTTGACATGACCTGGACGAGTGCAGACCCAGCCTGATCGCTTCTTTGCTACCTGATGTTCGCGCATCTGATTACGAAATATGATGGGTAACTGACCAGGAGGGCGTCCATCATGTTCATCAATGGGTTTCGATTATGCATGCCAGGTACTAGTACAAAGGTCCTCCATAAGCTTCAATGCCAGCCACCGACGTAGCAAAACCATGTTTAGTTGGTAGGAGTCATCAATACATAGTTTTTCAGCCCTACATGTTGTTCCCGGAGGTACTTCTTCGAGCGACAACATATCATTCAATCGAATTTGGATGGACACCACCGCAGTACTGAAGGCCTGGATTCACTGTCAACATTGAAAATACCTTGATACAAAGCCCCAAAGTTCACAATGCGTTGTCCCTGTACCTGGAGAGACGCTTCCGAACTTCGACTTCAGGGTGCTGTACAGAAGCCATAGTAATCTAACTCGCTTAAAGCGGCCGCGAGATTCATACGACAGCCCCTATCTCCAAGGATTTGTCGGTGGGATGACACCTGTCCGCAGTCAGTCGGGAAAGACAGACTATGTTGAGGGGAATGATCTTTGAATTATGGGAGAAGTTTGAAACACCGAGCGAAGACATTTGACAAAAATCACATCAATGTTGTCCTGACCAGGAGTTACGGGATGTTATTGACAAAGTTCTGTGGTACCAGCCAATTTCGGTTATCTTGGCGCACTTCTTGGACGCACCCCGAGTCAACCAGGTCTGCCTTCTCTGCGAACACGTCGGTCATCTAACAACGAATATAACCATCTTGTGTCCCAGCATCCAATGTTACAAGATAAAGTCGAATGTCAATTGTTGTGTTCTGGACAGTCTGTGTGCCCTGCATAGATTGGACGACACCTTCCAGTTTAAAGCTACGAAGGGGCGTTTACAGCTGGAAAGTTAATTTGTGGAGTCTTAGGCGACGATATTGCAGAGCTTGGATGGCTGGGGCTACTGGGACCAATCCCGCGACTCCTATCGGCATTTGACTTTTGGCAACGTATCGCGGTCAGCATGCTCTTCCGAAGTTTATATAATAGATTCTGTTACATTGCAGATGGGGGCACTATATAGCATTTCATTCGAGGGATATCCGAATTCATTACAAACGACAGACTCCGGGGTCATTTCTTAGCTGCCATACGACTATCAAGCAGTCCTAGTCGGCGCAGGTGCGGTGTCGGTAATACTAGGGCCTTGACTGTAGGCATTTGTAAGTTTTTTTTATCATTCATACGAGGAAATCTGGGAATCGCTTACGTCCATGTTACCATCGTAGTTCTCTCGACCAAGAAAGGGGACTTCTGAATGATTGTGTGATATATTTTGGCTGCAGATACTACATTTCCAGCGCGACGCGCCAGCTGCAGAAGTTATTCAAAGGGTACCCTTTAACACTGAAGGAGGAGACTTACGGCGGCGGCTGCAAGTATCTGGCTGGCAAATAGGAGGACGAACTTGAACTGCATGGCGGTCGTCTGAGAAAGATGGGATACGAATATCGCACGGATGGTGCTTATAATGTACGCAGTGTACTTTACACACCAAAACAGGTAATGAAGTTATTTCTCTCAGAGAATAGATGGGTTATTAACAATCCTCTTACATTCCCTCCGCGACGTCGCGAGAACCAGCCAAGTTTTCATCTGTTGTTCTCTGTTCCAGATCTTGAGAAGGAATCAAAAATATTACCCCAGCTAAGAGTTCCCGATAGCGCAAATGGCTCGAAATCCGTCTCCGCAAGGTGGTTCTCCAGAACATACCTCATTTGGTTCCGTCTGCTCTCAGGAACGCTGCGGATTCCCGAGATCTGGTCGATTGTATGAGATTGCGGGCTCGGTTTTGTCTCCCCAGATTGTAGCATAGACCGCATCTTCTGAGGACTGAGTTGTCACCGAATTCCCCTCAGATGCCATGATGCTACGACCGTCCATATTTGTATGAAATACCTTTACTTTCCATCCATCCCTATTCGCCATTTTAGGATTATGACTCACCCAGTATCTTCTATTATTTCATACAAATGGGTCACACAAGAGGATATAAGTCTCTGCTCGGATTTTCTGAAGGTGCAGCTTCGATCCTTACGGCTTGTGGAAAATGCGCTCACTTCTCACCCTCTTTGCATTATCTCTCACCTCGTCTTCGTTTGGGGCTATAGGTCCGAGCGCTAGCGTGTTCATAGAAAATGCGAATATTGCGCCAGACGGCTTCACTAGATCGTATGTGTCTTTATGTCGACTGGTGGATGAACGCTTACTCAAACTTGTAGCGCCGTTCTTGCTGGAGAGTCAGCGACCACGCCAGTTTTTCCTGGACCATTAATTACAGGCAACAAGGTAACTATGTCGTTGTTTCTGGCCAGACTATGGATTACTTCTGACCGCTATTCGTCATAGGGAGATACCTTCCTTCTCAATGTCGTCAACCAATTGACCGACTCCAGCATGCTCCTCAGCACTAGCATTGTAAGTTTTTTTTAACCTCTAATAAACTCATGTCGACAACAAGATCCCAGCACTGGCATGGTATCTTCCAGGCTGGTAGTAGCTGGGCCGATGGTCCTGTTGGCGTCAGCCAGTGCCCAATCACGCCCAACAATTCGTTCCAATATCAATTTTCGTCTGCCAGTCAGGCCGGCACATTCTGGTACCACTCGCACTACTGTACGTCGTTTTCTCTACATATTTTTAATTAATTAATACCCTCCCTCAGCAACACAATACTGTGATGGTCTGAGAGGCGTTATGGTAGTCTATGACCCGAATGATCCTCATTTGTCAGAGTCCGTAAAGTTCTCTCAGCAGCTTTAAATCTAAGTCCACTGACACCTTCATTCGCGTAGGTACGATGTGGATGATGGTCTGTGTCACTTTTTATCAAATCTGACCCGTATTAATTCGAAGACCTCACAGAAAATACTGTTATTACCCTCGCGGATTGGTGAGCGCCAATTTATTAACCTTCTCATAAACCACCTTTGACCCGATCATCTGGATATTTCAGGTACCACGTAGTAGCTCCTCAAGCAGGTATCGCGCCTACCTTTGACTCTACGCTTATCAATGGTAGAGGTCGTTACAATGGTGGTCCCACCACACCTCTATCGGTGATAAGCGTAGTCCGCAACCAGCGCTACCGCTTCCGTTTGGTCTCCATCTCATGCGACCCAAACTTCAGGTTTTCAATTGATCAGCATATTATGGTATGTGTTCGCAGAAATGGCTAAACAATGATCTCATCTAGATCTTTTCCGCATAATGTAGACCGTCATCGAAGTCGACGGGATAAGCGTTCAACCTTACAATGTCGACGAGATCCAAATATTCGCGGGCCAGCGCTACTCGTTTATTTTATCGGCCAGCCGTCCAGTCGATAACTACTGGGTTCGTGCCGATCCCAATGTGGGTCTCACAGGCTTCGCGGGTGGCATAAACTCTGCTATTCTGAGATACTCAGGAGCGGCAATGGCTGATCCTACCACGTCCTCCATCGTTGCCATGGCGCTGTCCGAGACTAGCATCATCCCTCTCGCAAACCCTGCTGCTCCAGGTGTTGGAAGCGTTGGCGCTGCGGATGTCAATATCAATCTTGACATCCAGTTTTCTTTCGCCAATATGGATTTTACAGTTAACGGAGCGAATTTCGTTCCACCCACCGTTCCTGTGTTGCAGCAGATCATCAGCGGAGCAACAACGCCTCAAGCGCTGATGCCTCCTGGGTCGGTATTTGTTTTACCTCCTAACGCAGTCATCGAGATATCTATACCAGGTGGAGCTGTGGGGAGCCCTGTAAGATCTGCTTTGGAAACATCTGCTTCTATGGTGCTAACAGATCCGAATTACCACAGCACCCCATCCATCTTCACGGAGTGAGTCATCCATCCTTCTACATCTTCAATTTTATTGATGGCTTCTGGTGCAGCATGACTTCAGCGTCGTACGAAGCGCTGGGGTTAGCACGTACAACTACGAAAATCCTGTCAGGAGAGATGTTGTCAGCACTGGTGACACTGGCGACAACGTTACTATCCGTTTTCAAACTGATAATCCGGGTCCATGGATTCTGCACTGGTGAGCTATGCCGAGGTTGCCTTATTTTTTTGAGACAATTTGACCGTCCTGCTCTCCAGTCACATTGACTGGCATCTTGACATGTATGTTTAAGCACATTTACCGCATAATATATAAAACTAATATCGACCAGAGGTCTTGCCGTCGTTTTTGCCGAGGATGTAGCCACAGTGCAAAATTCAGACCCTCCAGGTAAGTTGCTTTCTCCCCTATCAGCTTATCGTACTGAATCCCATGTTTTCATAGCTTCATGGGACGCTCTGTGCCCTGCATTTGACGCCCTGCCAGCCCAAACATTCCCTTGAAGGATTCAAATTTGACGAATGCATTCTACTTTCCGTGTCGCTGTGTAATCAGAGGTGTATTATATAAATGAAGGTTCAAGGGAAACTATAGGCTGTGTGCACAATACCAACTCTAAGTTGCAATTCTTTTTCCGTCGTGCTCCTGAGCTTCATCAAGGACTTGGTTCTTGTTTTCTGCTTGGCTGCCACTCCGCCTTCGGCTTGAATGACACCTGGCTAGACAGTGCGGCGACCAGGATGGCGGCAATTCACGAATCCCCTAGCAACCCCCATCCCATCCACCGACGCATACTTTTTTATCTTGTCTCTGAGCTACTGAAGGATTAAAATGAATATAAAAGAACAAAGCTGGCCGTCCGGAGGCCCTATCAATTTAGGATCTTGAATGATGAGCGTGAAGATCAAGGCTTACATCCATTCGAGCTTTGCCACCGACATCGTCTCAGTGGCCTCGCCTAGAACACTGTGAAGAGTCTGAAATTGCATAAACCAATCTATAATCACTATGTAATTGACCACATACTGTACTAGGAATGTGCCAAGGCGGAGGCGATCAAGTATTATTGTATACAACTATACGCCTACTTGCATTGTCGGAGGTGTACTCTCCAACGAATGTGTATGAAAAGCGCATGCTAAGGTAGTATAAATGTGCACTTGAATTAAGGACTCTATAATTATGGGATTTAACGATATTTACCTGGGTGTGGTCGCCTGCAAGGTGCTGACCTCAATGAAACACGTCCTAATTCCGAACGCGTGCGACGCGTTACATCACGTGTACTCCCGGCGCGGGCTTCCGCCCTTGTTGGTCCGAACTCACCCGTCTCTGAATGTTGAAAGACGTGAAAGTCGGTGGGTTAGATCTATCTATCCAGCCTACTTCAGAGACGGGATGCAGCAATGCAACTTGATTTGCTGTCTACTGATTCTGAATGTACATCTCGCGCTCGCCGTACGACGTTGAACTGATCATACAATCCTTGAAGCTTCCGTGCCATATTTTCGTGCCTCCATCCCGACCTCCACCATCTTCCGTCCTCTCACTGAGTACTCCCTACCGCACCTCCTCAGCTCTGGGTCAACCAAACCGGAAAGCATCTATACGCTGCAGGTACCAGTGCTAATGCCAGTGTTTATGTTGGGATCCTGGGCTTGTACCACGCATCCTCTATTCGGGAGTCCGCATCAGATTGAATGATTTGGACGATATGGCGGATGGTGCGTGAGAGTGAAACGAAGCGGTTAGTGGGGTTACGAAGAGTGGCAGTGGAAGAACTGTTTTGGTTGTCTCTGGTCCCATTGGAATGCTCCGCATTCTGACTAGACGTTTCAAAGTACGTCCGTTTCCTGGCATATCTCACAGACTTTTATCTAACATTCGTGTGGATGCGTAGCACTCTCGCCCATAACCCGAACGCAAAACTCGAGCATGCACCTGTGATAACCTCAACGCGGGTGACGTTCGATGCCTTCTGTTTAACTTTCTGCAGTGAAGACCTCACTATTGGCGCCAGTGAGGAAATGGCCGGACCATATGTACCGAGAGTGTAGGAAGGTTAATTAGGACGCTGGGCTCAGCCTTATTGGGCGTCGTTGGGGAAAGGATGTTACTCTGAGTCTTTACGAGTATGTTCGTTTTCTCGGATTGTTCATATTTCCTGGTCTTATTCTTAATTTCATCATTGCAGGGTACATCATCGCTGCTTCGGTGCTGTTCACTCACTCATAACTCACGAATACACTGGACGCTCGGAATTAGGATTCGAGACTTGTTCGGACTACAATAAGCCACAAGCTTTACGCCGGCTACTGCGGTAGTATTCTTGCGAGGCTTTCTCTGTACAATATCAGAGCCCAAAGCTCGTGGAATCTATGCCGATGAAAGTTAATGATTTCCTTTGGATACCGGGTTTGGTGTTCGTCCTATGGCGGCGTGCATGTGAATTACCTCGAGCAGGTTCGCCCCCTCAAATTCTCTGCGTCTCCTCCAATAACCTTCATGTAGATAGATAGTGTCCATCCTTGCAACCCCAGTGATCATCCACAACTCGAAACTCTTGAAATCTATGGGTTAGGTCAAGTGCTGGCGAAAGTACGTTACTTGCTTGCCTAGTCTGATTTATGGTGTATAGTGCTCCTGGTCGCAACATACGTCCCATGGCCACCGCTAGCAATGCCGCCCGTTGCTCAGTTATCCGCCACTCAAACTTCAAACACCAAAAGTGAATTGGGTATGCAGCTATGATCAAACACGACCTTGACATGGACGAGAAAAATTTCGATGTTGTCTGTTCCTGCGTTGACAACACCTAAGGTGAAGAAAATACGCACGATCAAGAAATTTATGCTGGGGGAAGTATTTCTTGTAGCGACGCTGTTTGGAGTACGTTTTCCCCACACAATGCTCTAGATGACTTTATACGACTCACTGGAACACAGTATCCATCAGTGCTGCATACCTTCATCAGCGGTTCAAACTTAGCAGGTTCGCTGGCCTTTCGAACTACTTGTCCATCTCCCATGCTGATCCATGCCCCATAGGCGCCGTGGCGATAACTGTCGGCTGTCGAAGGCGTGCCTTCTGTCTGCCTGGAATCCAATACTCTACACCTTCACTGGTTGGATCTCTGTCGTGCAATTCATGCGCCTTGGAAGCTTAAACGGTATGTTGATTTCCCAACCTCCAGCCTCCTTCATATTGACCTATGTTCTATAGGATGTGTTACGCCCATACCTCTCCACCGAGAACATCATTCAAATACCGACCCTCCCATAACTATGCCTGAAAAATTAACCCACTCACTCTTCGTTATTGGCTGGTGCTCACGTTTTCGTGCAGTGGCCTTCAGTGACTGCACTTGTTAGATAAAGAAGAACCTGGACGCTGGAATGCAGATTCACGATTTTTGGTGTACATTATATGCAGTGCGTATCTTGTCTTCAGCGGGCCTCCGTGCATTTTAATCATTCGTTTTGTATTACGTTCCCTGGCATTCTTCTTTCCCATTTCCGACCACATCATATACTCCCCTCCGAGGATTTACCCATCAGTCCGCATTTGATGGATACAGTGGCGGCCTGTAAACGTTTAGGCGTCAAATCAAGGCCGTTGCTCCCATTGGATGACTTCCGTACGAGACAAAGTATTATTGGTACTCTAATGGTGTGTTAAATACCGATCACTGTTTAAAGTATACGTATTACAGAATCCTTGAATAACTGCTTCTAATCTGATAGTGAGTAGGCGCCCCTCAACGTATTTTCGCTGCTGTCACTACTATAGTTTGTCATACCACTCCTGTCTGAAACTTGAACCCTCGCAGGTACAATCAACCCTCAATCGGTTCACCTTCCCATTCATACATGCCTGTGTCATTGAGGGGCCACCCTGGTACCCTCCTTCGTAAGCAGGATGTTTACAAAGCACTGGGGGAAGAAACATCCACTAACGGTTAACAATGAAGACTAATTGGGTTCTTTTCCCTCAAAAACTAATCTCAACCGTCGATTGAGAGAGGGATAAATATATCCCCACAGACCCAGACGGCCAGCTCCGCGCTTCACACCCCATTGACAGTAGTATCGGCCTCAAAGATCCAGCCAGGCCGCGTGAGCGGGTATACCTATCATGCATTTAGTGTAACCCATCATCATTACTTTGCTTCTTTGCATGAAGTGTGGGGAGATTCTTCCTACGCGAGAATATTATCGCCATCAGGGGATAGGAATACCTGGCACGTGTGACATTCGGGACCTCGAATTGAATTTGTATTGCGTTCGAGCGGCTGAAGTAGTAAAGTTATTCTTGCTCTGCCTTCCCGAGGTTAGGTCGGCCTTCGCACTATTTTTGTATTGACACATTGCCAGATATCTCTCTTGGCTCTGAGTTCATCGTCAGTCAGAACTGTATAAGAGGTGTTTAGAGAAGCTTAACGTTGAAGCTATACCTGTCGAGAACCCCACCGAGTCTACTCCTTCCAACTCCGCCGTCTGTGGCAGCAAATACGCGATATATTGGTCCACCTCCACAAATCTAAGAAATCAATGGTTCGCACGTAAGTTCTCTGATTAGTTGAAATTGAATAACGCTCAATAATGGATCAAGTCACGCCCATGAAGAGGATATACCGGGGACGGTGAATCTTCAGGCTGCTGGTGAGTGTCACGAGGGTCCGATGAAAATCTGCAGGATAGCTGACGATCAGCAGAGGGCGATGAAACTGCGTATGGACAAGCCATATTTCCTGTGCCGTCAGATGACCCCAATGATCCCCTCAACGTATGTATACTTTCTACAGACGAATGGAGATGATCTGTTGACGAATCAAAGTGGTCCAACTTTAGGAAAACGATGATCTTGATTATTTGTTCTTTGTACTCATTTCTTGGAAACTCGTCGTTGGTGGGGCCATCGGTATACATTGGGATATATTCTCAAGAATTTGGAGTCAGTCCCGCCGTCGCCTCGGGATTGATCTCCTACCCTAATCTCGCTTTTGGTTTCGGTGCGTTTAACTACGTTCCTTCTGGTTCCGCACACAACTAATAAGAGTCTATAGGATCTCTAGTACTGGTACCGCTCTACCTGAAAATCGGCAGGAGACCTGTCATGCTAGGCACCATGTTATGTGTACGGACTGCCTCATCTGCCTCATCCGCTTATTGCGTATAAACTCAAATTTTAAATAGTTCATCGCGGGATTGGCAGGGGCCTCCCAGGCCACTTCTTTCGATGGCTTAATGGTTGCTCGTGTTGTTCATGGATTTGGTTCCGGCATATGTGAAGCTCTCCCAGTCCAAATAGTCAACGATATTTTTTTCCTCCATGAGCGTGGGAAGAAGATAGGGTACTACACAGGTACAATCAACCTCAGCCCACCCTTTAGTTTCTTTGTCCGCTAACGGTCTCTCAGTGTGTCTTAGTCTTGGAGCAACCGGTCCACTCTTTGCGGGTTATATGTTGGCTGCAGGTTATTCGTGGCGTCTCTACTTCTACGTGGAAATTGCCTTCGCCGGAGCACTATTCATCTTGGCTGTCTTCTTCGTGGAGGAGTCAAGGTATCACCGTCGACTATCCGCTCCTGCCTCTCCCAGAAACGATGCAGCGTTGAAATCTGAGGATAGTGCAGAAAAACTGGAGGACCTTCAAAACGTTGAAGAGATTTCGTCTATTCCCCCGCGAAAATCATTTCTTCGCACTTTGAAACCTTGGAGCGGAATCGACCGCGATGCTGAGTTCTTCATGACGGCTGTCCGTTCATTCACGTATTTCCCTGTGCCTGCTGTTTTTTGGGTTGTCACAACATATGGTACGAGTGACTCTCTTCTCTTAAATAGCTATCAATACTGAATTTATGCCTGCTAAATTGCAGGAATGTGCATTGGACTCGGAGCACTAACATTTAACTACACATTTCCGCTCAAGATTGTAGAACCACCGTATAACTGGAGCCAGGTGAGTTAAATTTCATGGAAAAAATCGGCCGTACACTAATTTTCAATAGGTCAACTCGGGTCTCATCGCAATTAGCATAGTAGTAGGCTTCATGCTGGCCACTCCTTTTGCGTCTGCTTCCGATCGCATCGCCGCGTACCTTACGAAGCGCAATAACGGTATTCGCGAAGCAGAAATGCGGCTTCCAGCCCTACTTCCCGCTATGATTATCGGTCCAGCTGCTCTCGTCGTGTATGGACTCACGGCTGAGCTCAACCTGCACTGGATTGGTTACTTTGCCGGCGTTGCGATGTTCAATTGGAGTGAATTGTTCTATTTTTCGATCACACTCGCATACGCCATGGATTCCTACAACGTCAACTTGAGCGAGATGCTGATTGCGATGAATTTGGGGAAGCAGGCAATTAGTTTTGGAATAGGTAGTTACTTGCTGGATTGGATTTTGGAGAGAGGCTATGCCGTGATTATCGCTGGGATTCTTGGTGCATTGATCCTAGGGAACCATTTGGTCGCATTCATTTTTATGGCTTTTGGAAAACGGATTCGGAGATACACAGCGAGGGGATGGATGGGAAAAATGCAGGGTAGAAACTCTGGAGAGGCTCAAGTTCTATAGAATACGAGCCTCTCATCCTCGGTTATGAATCTTACGAAAGGAATTCGAGGTAGTCACTTTATTTTTCGGTAGTAATCGTCTATTTCTCGAATAAGTAAAATCTGTTTATCGGCTACTAATGGGACGCGTTCGAAGGCTACTTTCAAAAATCCAAAAAACTGATAAATCGGACTGCGTCCAGCCAAGGATTATATGTCTTGATCAGTCACCCACTCCCGCGTTCCTGCCTATTTTAGATCATCTCGGCCACTAAATGTCGGCATCCACTCTGCCCATTTTTTTTCTCAAATAAGTATTCCCCTGCTCACCTCCGATATCAATGGTAGAGTCTTTCTCCCTGTATCTGGATGGTGTCGTCAGAACTTCATAATCACATGCATAGGAATAAGGAGACGAAAAGAGGAGCGAAATACAATATGTCATCTATTATCGTCTTCAAAACGTTCTCTGTTTATTTCAAAAACTTGGTCCTAGCTTATGTCTATATGCTGGTTTGTACTAATAATAGTATTAAGCACCTGAATGCTGTCCATAGTCGATCAGTGTACAGAGCGGCGTCCACATCCCATAAAAATCTTTCTCTGGACTATACTCAGGGTCGTAATAACAGGTGACTCTCAGCTGCTTCGTTCCACACCATTATTCCAATCAAACTGGCTAGAAAGGTATTCTTATCTACCCCAATAGACTTTGTGGCCTTCTACATACCTCAGGAGTTGATCTCTTTTCAATTAAAGACTGCCAGTCAGGGATACCCACTATTCGTTGGCCCTCCCCTCCTGTTTATGAACCGAACTACCAAAATTTCTCGGACAATTTCCGGGAATTCACAGATGATCAGAAAGTTTGTTTTACTACATTTTCGAGTGCGTTCCCAGTCCTTGGAAAATTCCAAGAAGAGACTTCTGAGATGAATTCGTCGAAGATTCCTCTTACTATTGGATTGGAAGTCAACTGAGGTCGTTCTACAAC
>Ga0247741_1000474_pt1 | contig 23003 bp, 22 predicted proteins | sample UWRJL213509R2_FD_180945 | JGI IMG/M metagenome (GOLD analysis project Ga0247741, IMG submission 180945) | Plant litter microbial communities from Arlington Agricultural Research Station in Wisconsin, United States - UWRJ-L213-509R-2 | ecosystem: Environmental > Terrestrial > Plant litter >... | reverse complement strand
GCCGATTGTGGTTGACCTGATATAGTTATAGGTCGTCGCGCAAGACATACGGAGCTGAGTGCGACTAGGCGCGACTCCCGAGGCGAGCTGGCAATGGTAGTGGTTATAGAGTCCTATGATTCGCAGGAGTCGCATTCATGCGGCAGCTCCTTCCCACGAGACAGCAGAACCGAAGGCTGCGCCTTCGGTTCTTTCAACGGAACGCAATTATGACACTGCAACAAACCAAGCAAGCAAGGTAACTGTGCGCCACTTGCATATTTACCTTCAAGCTCCCGCTTCAATCCGAAGCTCCGACACCATGTGCTAGATCCTCATTAAGTAACCCCCTTTCTGTTGTGAAATACGGGCCTCGTCCTAATCTTGGCCGTTTGTATTAACCCGTAATTTCTCATTTAAGACCCCTTACCGAATGCTGCCTAATCTAAATATCACCATCATTCACTGGAGTTCAGGCGGCATCCAACCTGTCATTATTTACCTTTTTCAAGGAGGACGGGATGCCGTACTTCGTTGGCATGTACCCCGGATCAATTTGAAGATGCTGAAGTATCCCCGAGGCGATTGGGAAAGAGCAAATATTTGTGGTCTTTATGTGCTCATCAAGAGAGTGACGCGGGCACTGCGGCGTTCAGACCATGCCGTGTATCGCTACTATTACTACATGCCACTCCAAACCTGGATTTCTGCAACCTTCAGGCTAACTACTTAGTCAGCGCTCCGGCGGTGCAGGGCGCACATTTTCTTGTTACCAGTCTCAGGAAGAGCAGCTGGATGAAAGGTATGGCAAACATCAAAGTTGGCTTGAGTTGGGCTGAAATCAAACGTGCAGTATCAACCAAAATTCTACGATCATTCCAAACCCAGATATAAATAGGCGGTGTACCTGTAGGGAAGTAGAGTTTGTGTGAGAAGGAGCCGGCGACTAGGTAGGGTTAACGAAATCGTTTGAATACATTCCAAGGCATGGGTTCCCGCCACGCACCGCACCATCAATAATGACCCTGCGAAGGTTCCTATATGCTATATGCTGGCACCCGTACTTAATGAAGCGGGGACCTCGTGAATGCCCGAACGCAATGTTTCCCCGCAACGATCACCCTCAATATTCAGTCATGGTCGTCGAGCCGCCTATGCCATCCATCAACCCCAAATTTCCGCCAAAGGTGAAGCTTACCTTCGCTTCGGTGTATGGTGCGATGATGATCACATCCATCGTGAACATGTTGTAAGTCGGTTGTCTGACTGGTGGATAAATTCACGCTGAGACTTGGCGCGTTAGCTTCTTTGGAATAGCGTTAGTGAGTGCGTTGAATTCAGACTATCCTCTGTCGTTCTCGCTGACTTGCGGTTGTGGCTATAGTATATGGTCCTCCTCTACCTCAAACGACATGCTCAAAGGGATCCAACGATGCTGAAGATGACGGTCTGTGTCCTTTGGTAGGTTTCCTCGTCGAACATTGAGTCTCGCTGCTGAACCACCTCCGTAGTCTGCTGGCAACATTGGAGACCATGTTTGTCAGTCATCAAATCTACGATATTTTCATCACGAGAAGGGGTGATATGAGTCTCCTGGATGAGATTGTGTTGTAAGTGATTCATTTTTGACCTCACCAGGTCTCAATTAATTGTGAACGCTTTCTAGCTCTGTGATAGTTTGTAACTTTACCGTTTCATTTCTGTCAGACGCTAAATCGTTGTTTCTGATGGATAGGGGAAATATCTTTGCATTGTGAGTTTCAAAGACTCTACGACTTTACGCCGGAATGCTCATCGACTCCATGAACAGTATCTCACCGCATTCATTTCCCAACTGTAAGTTTACAATCTCTGGCCCCGATTCTCACTGAATTGACATTTCATACTAGGTTTTTCTGCAGTCGTATTTGGATAGGTGCGGCACATTGATCGTCTTTCGCTTCATTTTTTCTCCCCCTCACCATTTCCATCAGTCGGTTCGAGCTTGCGAACTCGTCTCCGCTACTTAGCACTCCCTGCAGTAAATGTCCATTCCAGATTTCATATAGATTTTACCTCTCGTTAATATGCGCAGGTTGTGCTGGCACTCACGCAGATCGGTAAGTTGTCACCTCGGAGCTTTTCTTCTGTCGGTCAACCAATCAGAAATTGTAGGTGCTGGACTTGGTGAGAGTTTCTCAGATGACGCTGAGGGATGGAATATTGAAATACTCATTGCGTGAACTCACAATCAAGCCTGGACAAGTCTAACGTAGGTATAGTCATCGATCGCTCATGCATGCTTCAACTCAATTCATGTTCTTGTCCCACAACAGGGGTACTAGCAGGCATTTCTCGAAGTTAACAGCGAGAACTGAATTTCTCGTTGTAAGTCATCTTCCAAGTTCCGTTGACATTCGGGAATCACCTCATCAGTTCTCAGGGAGCAACAGCAATCCAAGGAATCGCGGCAGCGCTTTGCGACATCACAATCTCTGCAGCGCTATGTTTAATTCTCATGACACATCGATCGGGCCTGAAACAGTAGGCCAGGTATCCAACTTCCAGTGGATTTCATTGACATATTATGTCATAAATGTAGGACAAACTCGATAATCAATCAATTGATCGTGTATACGATTCATCGTGCTATTGCGACAAGGTAAGGAACCACTTGAGCTTCATAAGTGCTGCATATGGTTTACGTCATCGTAGCTTCTGCGCAGTAGTTACAGTCCTCCTGGTGTGTACCCTCTCTATTCAAAATTTGTCCACACTTATAAAAGTTTCATTTTTTCTTCTAGTTCACCTGTGCCAATGGGTCCTTCTACTTGTAAGCCACGTCGATATTGTGCTCTTACACGCTCCACTACATGAATTTTTCAGCATGATCCCCCTGGCTGCGAATACACACGGCAAGTCCACATTAATCTCTCAGCTTGCCGCGAAGAGACAACGCTAATAAACTTATTGTATTTAGTCTATGTTATCTGCGTCGTCAGTATGTGAGGACTTTACGAGACTCACGCTGAGTCTCCGGCTGATCTCTGATTCAGTTTAACGGCACGAGAAGGTTATCGGAAGCAAGAAGATGGGGAAATCACGTTTCATCTTTCCAATTTGGGTCTAAGTACCGCGCTATCGGAAGAAAACCTCGGACATTCGGATAGACATGTAAGTTATACGCGTGTACTGCAATGGTGATCCCCCCTTCTAATGTTGCATTCAGAACGACGACCCAAATAATGGGGTATGATAGCAGGTGTATTGTGTCGAGCGGAGCCTGGTATACACTAAGATGTAATCTATTACTAGCACTAGAGCTGTACCCATGCTCCGCACGGTGGAGGTGTTTGAAGGGCCATGATTTTTTTTTGTATCCCTCACTGGTCAATCACTGGCCTGACTGCCGCCAAGATTAGCTTCAGCCTTGAATGCACCTACCCGTGCTCCGCAGTGGAGGTACTTACTCTCAACGGAGAAGGGTGAATAATTGTATCTCTCACCGATTTCTTTTGAAAATTAGCTCGAATTAAAATCGTCTTGCGCCTTCAATACAACGCCGCGTGTGTCGAAAAAATCGGAATTGTAATATTTGCCGTTATAGGTGATTCTTGAAGGTTGTATCCATAATCACTGACATGCTTCAAGAATTACCTATATCGCCATATATTCTAATTTCAAAATTTCCGACATGGGGATGCAGCGTTGCATTGAGCGGCTTCGGCTCTCGTGAAGTGATCACAATCTACCACTTCGCAAAAATTCTGCAAGTTGTACCATCTATATTGTAGTACTGACATGAAGGCCTACTGGATGACCTTTGTACATGTGCCTCCCGTGAGCTCATTCGATCCTCGAATCTATCGCAACATTTCACTTTCCGGCTCTTGTCCCGGAGCCGCTTCTACAACCTAGCTTGCATCAGAAACATTGCAAATAGGATTCCACGGGTTGTGCAACCCTGGAAACCACCAAAAAACCATAAAAACCCCCGAAACTTGGTGTCCTGGAGACTCATGTCCCTTTTCCCAGAAACCAGTTGATTTTCCTTTATTTTAGCCACAAATTTTAAACACTTTGGTTACAAATTTAGGTTTCCAGGATTCCGGAAACCCGGAAACCACCAAAAACGTGCCAAAAACGTGCGAATCCTGGAAACTCAGATGCAAAGTTACTGATGTGGGGTCTCGACCAAATAATAGATGTCAGGCTGCTCCTTAAGAATCCGGGTTCTAGTGCCGTTGGGAGGGTGCTGAAGCTTGGTCCGGTTTCAATGTGTATCCACCGTTTAGCCTCCAGACAAAATCGAAAATTTTCACCATTTCCGGACAGATTTTAAATTCGCCTCCCATGCTTAAGTTCTTCGTTTCCTGTATACGGCCGCATCCAATACCTTGTAATTTTGTCAAGACGGATCCGCCTGACTCATGAAGACATAGTGAGGTAAAGGGCTAGACGTATTGAATTATGAAGACTCCAGGAGCTAACATGCGAGTGAATTGGTCCTGGGCTCATTGTGGTTTCTAATTCGTTTTGGGTGGAGGCTTAGGCTAGGTGTGTGTATGTAGGTATGCTGATGTTTAATAGAATCGAACTTGCACTTCAGTGAACTCGAATTTCGAAGGATCGTTATCGTACGGGCACGAGTAGGTGAATTGCGTTACGGATAAAAGGTTGTAGGACAGCTATAGCACGTCGTACATAGAAAGCGACGAAAAATCGTAGCAGCTCAGTCGCCGACCCATAGGGACCATGTTCGTTCATTTAAGAGATATGGACTAACTCAAAAGATCATAGCGTACGTGAGAAAAATACGAACTTACAGAGTGTAACGAAGCATGAGAGATAGGTAGTACCGCACAAAACATATGTACGCGGATGAATTTTACAAACACTGACCATTCGTAAGTGAGGTTTCATTGCAGAGAAAAAGTGTGCGAGAATGATACTTGGTCGGACTCCTTAAAGGAAAGAGATATCCCGCTCGGTTTGGAGCATCGCCGAAATGTCAGCAATATGAACAGAAGAAATAAACAACTATTCGTCATCATCATCAAGAGATTGAAGATTTCGAGCATTTGTTTGAGTTTGTTCAATGACACTTTCGGCGTGAATGCTTTACTCGGTTGAGGGGAAGGGTTGGCAAGCCAGAAAGATGGTGCGTGGATCAAGATCAAAGTGCCGAGTTTTGATATCATCTACCGTAAGAAGGATTACAAGAGTTCCAGGGATGGCAAGAGAGCAACGAGACCGGATGCTAGTCGACTCAAGTCAAAGACTGCGTCCGAGCCGATAGCGGTTTTTGCACCGAAAAACTAGTCGGACACGATATCAATACCGATCGTGGTGAAGACGAAGGTCAAGAATGAGTCAGCCGTCTCAAATAGCTATGGTCCGTGCGCAATAAATCGGATCAGCACACCGGAATCGGACGTTGATATGCGAACTTCAATCAAAGTCATTCATGGATGTCCAGGTCGTTGCAGGTCGTTGCCTACGATTCATTGGATGTTGAGGGAAAAAAATAAATTCTAACAGCATAGTCGTCGCATAAAGTCCCAGTCACCAGTCATTGGGTTTTTCCATTCGGCTTGCTGAAAAGAAGTCTGTTAGCTCGATTGCTCCTCGCAGTGATGAAAACTCGTAGATGCTGCTGCATAATGAAATGACATCTATGTTTAATTTGTAGGATGGCGAGTGCCTTGATAATCTAAACTTCATAGTTCACCGATTTTTATGCTGTGGTTGTGGAATTTAACCCGATGGGGGGACAAAATAGTAACTGACCACCACGCTATGGTCGCTTAATTGAAGAGACTCTTCAAAAAAGCATGATCTGTCCTCGTAATCTAGGCGGCCCACTGGTAAGACTGGAAATACGAACGAAATGGCCACTCAATGAAAGTGATCAGGTGGTGTAGTAATAATATTACTAGGGATGAAACAATAAGATGTATTCTTTTGGTTCCGTCACAGATAAATAGAGATCGAAGCAGAGTAGAAGCTAATAAGACTGAGAACAGACAATATTTAAGGGGATTACCCATCAAGAAGAGGATCGACCGGCTGACGTGGTGGTTTAGAAGGAGAAATTGCAGCCAGTAGTCAAAACAACAGATTCGAACGGCACTGTTGGTTTAGAAATATCAAATGCCGGTCACAGCATGCGCGGCAAAAGGTTATACAGGAGCATACCGGGAACTTAAATCTAACTAATGGAAAAGAACAGTTGTACGCAGGAGAGCCGCAGCGATTGTCGATCAGGATGGCGGCTTCAGATGGCGGCTTCAGATCGTTTTAGGAAGGTCGCTGATCCCCGGACTCTGAACCGTCAGATTCGATGACGTATTTTTTGAAACACCGCTGCTAGGGTCTTTTCTTTTCTTCTCGACTCTCATGTTGTCGCCGTGCTGCACCACCGTGCTCGTCGCCAACGACGATCTATGGCTGGCTATGAAACCCATAGAGATCTTTAATTTCATCTTGCTCTGTTTTGGCCCTCTGGATCTCGGCAACTCAGCCAACTGCCCATGTGACGCTGCTGCTAACACCATGCTCTAGTAAACGCGATTCTAGGCAGTCTTGTGCTATCACTTCTAGGTAACTTCTGCGCTGCATATTTCGCTTCGTTTCTTACCAAAACCCTGCAAGAAACCTGCTCTTTTATGGTTCCTACTTCAAAGCTTCATCGATCGTCCTTTACCCGTGGTGCCTGCCCTTGTTTGAGCGTGACACTCAAGGGGTTGAGATAGCTGCTCCTGCATCCAGGAAAATCGCGTCAATTCTTTTTTCCTGATTTGGGTAGCGATGGCCCTGGCCAAGAGAGGGCCCTCGAAGGTTCTGCTTTGTCGTGCGTGGTTCCTATTTACACCTTTTCCCCATGCCGCTAACCTCTTATACATCTCCCCAGGGCTACGCATGCATCGTGGAGAACTCTATTGAACACGAGAACCAACCCGGAACGCTGACCTGGATGGATATATGCAAGTCTTCCTCCATTTACGTCTCGTCCACCACTACCTCTTCATTCCTCGCGCATGGGGCTCGAAAATGCCCTTCAAGACGCCAATGGACTATAATCTCTCCGCACCATCCCTTACTTTCGACGATCCATTAGTGGTGCAGTCCTCCATTCTGTCCCCTCCGCATCGAAGGTCGAGCACTCGATTTCCAAACCACGCCCAACCTTCCCGGGTCATCGTCCGTCCGCGCAGCCTGCCTACACCTGAATGCAGTTTGCTCACAAGCCATCTATCAGCATGGCGCTCATCAATCCCAGCAGATCAGGAAGAAACCTGCTCGGATTGCTATTGTATCTGGAACACTTTGGATGGACCGGTTGGATGCCGCTAAGATGGACGTTGGCGAGGTCCGACAGATGGACTAGCTAACTTCGGATGTTTCGACACCACTAGAGCCTCTACCGATCCGTACGTTCATGCGACCATGGCTACTTCCAGCACGATTCCAACTCGAAGGAACGAGCATAATGAAGTGAGTCTCATGATTCCTTGGTGTATTGCGATAAATACTGATGTTCCCCACCAGATTTCTCGCCCCGACTTGCCGTAGAATGGCCCACGAAGACATAAACACAATTTGGATCTGTGATTGACCTTAGAGGTCTTCACGTTCGATGATTATAGCAATTGTGACCTCAGCAGGAGAGTCGTTTAAATAGATTCGTACATCCATTGATACATTGATCCTGGTTCGACATTTCTCACCTCACACTACAGATCGAGCAGCCATTTAACACCGCCTTTACTTTTGATTCCGTACCGTCGTCATTTTTTTTTCCTTCCGTCACAGCGCTCACGTCTAGGACGCCATACACGCTAGCATTGTTCTAGTCCTCGCTGGCGTGATTACATGCTGGACTCTAGACGCAGTTGGGACGGAAGGAATACGCGCTGGATTATTGTACAGGATTAAGAACTGGACATTAGACGTATGCTCTATTTGATCTATCTTTTTGTTCACCATAGGCGTTGCACATTTCTCTTGTTGCTCTTAACGTTGAACCCTGTTTTTCCTAGCGTAATATAGGAACTCACTTCCCATGCCATTCACACGTTTCCGGTCTCTGTGGGAGATGCGGAGTATGTCCCTCAATCCATAAATATGCAAATGACTCTCGACAGAATGAAAAATGGGTTCCTAATGCAAGGAATTTTTTTTGACTGACAAGTAGCTCTTGTTATACTTCGACGGTTCCAATTTTACATGATCTCGTAACCTGCGTACTTGCGAATGGTCTCCTCAACCGCTCGAGAACGGGGCTTGATTAAACATGTGTAGGGTTTAGGCGTGCTATTCGTGATAAATTGTATCCTTCAGTAATGCGTAGACGAGATATTCGAAACTCTTACTAGACCAGCGCAGAGACGTATTCGTAGGTTGGTTCAATAACATTCCCATTTTCGTCTTTGGCCTTCTCGATGTCGAAAGCTGCGATTAGATTTGCCACAGCGATCCACACAGTCGAGAACGCCATGAACCTGCCTGGGCAGATCCTGCACAGGGGTGAATGTATTAGAAAGAAAAAATGAATGGGCGAGAGAGACCCTTACCGCCTACCAAACCCCCAGGACGCGTGCCCTGGATCGCGCACATTGTTGTCCAGCTGACCGTCCTTCATGAATCGTTCTGGTTTGAACTTGAATGGGTCCGGATAAATATCTTCGTTGTTCAACATTGCCCTAAATAGATATATATTTCCAATAAGATCCATATGCAAAAGAGTGCAGAACGACTTACCAGGCATTTGGAATGACAATCGACCCCGCAGGAAGACGATAACCCTTATACTCGCCATCCGATTCAAGATAATGAGGGATAGCTATTCAGGATGTCGGTGAAAAATGGTCAAAGGTAAAGATGAATAGATGCACGAACAGATGGGACCGACAACTTTCCACCTCATTGCCTCCCTTACTATAGCTGTGATTATAGGAAGTGAAGCCTCATCATCAAAGTCTGGTAGACGGCCAGATTCTATGACTGCGTCGACATTCTCTTGGGCTTTTTCAAGTATGTCAGGGCGACTGAGTAGACCTAGGATGCAGGTCGCAATGACTGCTACAGTCTAGAGATACTCCCGCTTTAGACGGTGGATAATCGAGCCGCGAGGGAGATCAACGTACAGTATCGGCAGTACCTAATGTCAAAAACTGTCAGAACGGGTCAACGACATCAATTGAGGTGATACTCACCGAGATACAATGTACCAGCCGTCTCGCGAATGATAGCTTCGCAATAAGCGTTATCCTTGACTCCAGAGTTCATCTTCTCAAGACATATCGAAGTGTAAGACGGCAGAAATTTTCCCGAGGCCTATATTGGAGAATCATCACAAAACAGCACACAAAACAATAATTTTAGAACATACGATGTTCTTTTTGGCAGCTTCGTATGGCATGTTAATCATTTTAATCGCCAATTCTTTCCCCTCTCGCCCCACTTTCTGAAAGCCAGCCCCAGGTACCCATTCCGGAACATACTTTAACCACGGCAAGGTATCAACGAGGAACCTTCCCGGAACAGCAGCGACTCTTGTTGCTTCGTTCGCCTTTTCGACCGTTGTGATATATGGATCGTTGATAGGTTTCACCTGAATCCCGTATGCGACTAACATGATGGTTTCGCCGGCCATGCTTTAGATTTTTGAGAGTAGGCGATCATGAATGTGAACATGAGCTTACTGCTTTATGTTTCCCATTATATCACTGGGACGGTCCAAGAATTTGTTGAGAAAGTTGCGAGCGGCTTTCAGAGAATAAGGCTTGAACTTGAGTGAAGCTTCAGGATGGAATACGTGATGTACGATTCGTCGATGTTGGCGCCTACGTGAAACCGTGACACTGAGGCCCTATGTTATCGTCTGAGTGCGAACGCATACCATTTTTCGCCTTAAGGATGAAGAAAAGTAAGAACGATTTGTACCATAGCTTGGACGTCGGAGCGTACCGTATTTCATGAAAGCGAAATTGAAGTCCCATCCTAGTAGTTCATTGAGCATTGGCAGCCGCGGTCTGCAAGAATCGCATCGGATAGTCAGAAATCAATTGGACCCCTGAAATACCAGCTCACCGCGAGGAGTATAATGAAGACCTCCTTTCCAGCAGCTCGTTTGCTGCCTCGAGGGTATCAAGCACAACGATGCTCTGCCCAGCGACATTCAGATATAGTATGTCTGTGTCTGTAATTGATATATTTTCCATTCAGATCCCAAGGAAAAATCAACGAGATTGAAGAGAAAAAACTCACCAAATTCTTTACACCATTGGTGGTATGTTTCCCACTCCAAATTCGATGGAAGATCTCGCAAGTTGCCAATCAGTGGGCGTCCTTTCGGGCCTGGAGGGAGAGGAAGGTGGGTTGCCCCACGAGAGCCCCGCTTTAGAATGAATCGATAGAGGATGAAGACCGCCGCAATAGCAGCCACAAGCTCAAGATGCAGCATGGTGGGAGGAAACGATCAACTCGTGAGTGAAGGAGTAAAGATTAAATGCATGTCTCCTCAATTGACGTTTACGGCATTGCCTAAGAATAGACGACGCCAAGGACTGCAACGAACCTGGATCACTCCATATGGGGGCCAAGGGAAGATCACTCTATAACGGTTCTCTATCATTGATATTGAGGCTTCGAACTGCTGACGCATGGTCCGACTGAGGTGGTAAAGGCGGTCTATAAATGGGTTCGGGTATGAGGGAAAGCCACTCATGTATCAAGACTTCCATATGTCCGTCGTTATGTCAGATGTGCTATGAATCTACCTGAAAACAACCACCGTTACTGATCTCAAACTCAATGCTACCTGCCTGTCAGAACTAGCGGACTCGCTTGATATGTGAGATACTAAGCCTATCTGCCTGAGAAAGAGTATAAAAAGATGATGCATACCGTTGGCTTTGAGATCTTCGTAGGCTAAGCCTGGTAGAATTGTACCCACACAGAAATCTGAATATGGTACACAAAAAACCGAAACGTCACTAGCCATGACGCATTTTCAGGAAGTTTGATCCTCGTGGTTTGGCCTGCATGAATAGGCCAGCCGTATAATCCGAATCCAGAGGTTGCGAATGGCAGTTGCGGTCTGTATATACTCCGAAAGCTTTTAAATTGGCAAATAGGCCCGATAACGAAGTAGGAAACGACGTAAGTGGACCATTGTCCTTGAAACCGACATTCAGAGTTGGTCCACTTTTGACAACACTGCTACCGTCCTTTCTCCTCTATCATAAGGGGAGGTGAGATTTCTTGACATCCAGTGGATTCTTAGACTCCTTTCCTTGGGAGGGACGTGGATCAACTGTGCTATCCGTCTGTTTCTCCAGTATTGCTCGATAGAGGGGCGTCACGCTTGGGCAAGGCTTCCTGCTATTCGCGACTTTCATTTGCGGGCAATCTTCCGGATGTATTCTAGTCATTAGGAGCAATAGATATACCGTCTATTGTCAGATCCATCTATTTATCGTCTATATCGAGGTATTTTGAACTACACTTCCCTTATCTCCCGTGGGGTTAATTCTCTAGGAGTCACTATGCAAAGAACATAAACAATTAGTGTCGCAAACGTCAAGCCAGAGGCGATACAAACGGACGCTGATCTTTCGGCGAAATGGTGATTATGGTAGAAATAAAATACATCTCAGTGTACCTAGATTGATTATTATACAATATGCTGGTGGATATCATTCTGAATGTAACATGAGAAGGGGGCACTAGTCTTCAGTTGATGTGTATAACTTACCTGAGGTTTTGCTTCCCGATCCGCGTGGGCGAGGTCTGCCTCCGACTGCGTAGAGCTCAAGCCTAAATCAGGAAGATGAAATGTGTCTTCTGCGGCTGCTTGTTCTCGGTGTCCTTCTCGTGATGTTAAACTAAATCAGTAATATAAATCAGGTGGTGAATCACTATAGGGTGTACAGTTCTCACATGCTGACGACGCAGATGACGTACACTAACGAGATCTAGTGCTCAGTAATGTTTCGTGATAGGCGACTAACCGAATCTTACCATGTGTGTTTGCAGCCAGAGGGATCATGCTGATAAGATCACGTAAGGCAGAATACGAGAACAGCATAAAGCGACTTACAAGTAGAGAGAGCCGTTAGCAAAGATGAACTAGAATGGGTTCGCAAGTTGTTACAAATGCGGCTGCAAATTAGATGGAGATAGCACGCACCAGGAGGACGCTAAGGACGGCACAGAGGCTAAGGGGCGTAAATACGGAGGCAGCACCTATGAGTGCAAGCGATCCTACCTCGTCGCGATGGCACGATGAATCGCATATGCGATTAATTGATTGATCATCGAGTTTGTCCTATATTCATTGGATCAATCTGTTAGCGAAGTCTACTTGGAAATTGAGTGCCTACTTTTTCAGTCCTGACCGATGTGTCGTGAGGATTGAGCAGAGTGCCAATGAGATTATGATGTCGCAGAGAGCTGCCGCGATCCCTTGGGTTGTTGTCGCTCTCTAGTGGATGAAGATGCGATCAGAAAACCCCAACATCAGTGACGAAAGAGGGCCCACAATGAGAAGTTCAGTTCTCAAATTTAACTTCGAGAAAGACTTGCTGGGAAACCTATCACGGAACGAGAATGCCGAGTGAGTACAAGAAGTAAAACCAATCAATGGCTACACGCACGTAATACTTGTCCATGCTTCGTCACGGTGGTGAATTCACCAAATAAGTTTTCGAAATTCTATCCCCTGGAGTCATCTCGGAGACTCACCTAGTCCAGCAGCTACGCTCGTTGATTGTATGATTGACGGCAGACATGCTCCAAAACAGCGACTTACCAATTTGGGCAAATGCTAGCCCAACCTGCACGGCGTACCAGTCAATGAGACTCAAACGAATGGCGTGAAATCTGGAATGGACACTTACAGCAGGGATGGCCAAATAGCGGAGACGTGTTCGCAGGTTCGATCCAACTAACGAAAGTGGATGATTAAGCCAGGGGGGATTAAGGAGAAAAGGACCCGTCGGATGCCGTACCTGACCAAATACGACTGCAGAAAAACCTAACGCGATATTTCAGCTAAGTATTATCCATGGAACACATGTGAAACTTACAGTTGGGCAATGAATGCTGTTAGATACTGTTCATAGATTCAACGAGCGCTTCTAAGCGAAGTCATAAATTGAAACTCACAATGCAGACATATTTGCCCTTCCCATCAGAAATGGTGATTTAATAACTTCTGACAGAAATAAAGAGGTAAAGCCACAAACTGTCATAGAGCTGAGACACAATCACATTCAATCAAGACCCATTGTGGTGGTTGATAATTGAATACGTACAACACAATTTCGTCCAAAAGACTCGTTTTACCCAGCCTCGTGATGAACATGTCATAGATTTGGTAACAGAAAAAAACGGTCTCCAACGTCGCCAATAGACTGGGAATTGGATACATTAGTAGTGCGACTCAATGTTCAGTTCTGAGAAACCTACCCAAGGACCAAAATTATCATCTTCATCAACATAGAGTCCCTACTCGCATGTCGTTTAAAGTAGTTGAGGACCATATACTAAGTATAATCATGATCGGAAGTGAGAAGGAGAGAGAATAGTCTGAATTTGGCACACTCACCAGTGCTATCCCGAAGAAGCTAAAGCCCAAGTCTGAGCGTGGAGTCCATAAGTCAGACGGCTGATCAGCTTACAAGAGGTTCACGATGGATGCGTTCATCTGAGCACCATATAGTGAAGCGAACGTAGCTTTTATCTTCGGCGGATAGTTGGGATGGGCAGGTGGCAAACTTCCTGTTGGAGGTGTCTCACCGAGCGTGACTGAGTACTGAGGGTGGTCAGCACGGGAAATCATTGTGTCAGGAATGCACGACGCTCTCATCGTTCATTAAGTAGAAACTCAGGCCTAGAAAGGTTCGCGGGTACTTAAGGCAACTATCTGTGGCATGTGATAGGTGTGTAATCAGGTCCGCCAAGAACTTACAGAAGTTGGTTGCACATCATCATGATTGTCATTGTCATGCAGCACAAGCAAAGGCACCAATCAAATTTGCGTGTACGTCTGAAAACCATCGGAATCGATCGCAATCGCAAATGGTTGGAGGACGTCTGGTTTTGCTAGTTACTGTCAACATATTCGCCCAATCATTGGTATTTTTGCTGTTGAGTAAGTAGTGAAACTGTACGGCCTGCACGGCGTCTAGGTTGATGTGGGCGTGGGTGCTCCTTCCTTTTTAAAAATAAAGTTTGGCGCGGAATCTCAAAACCCAAAACCGGGCAGTCCCAGGATTTTGGGACTCGTTGATGAATGCTACTGAATCCAGTCTCCACTCCTGTGGGACGGACTAGCTAACAAGTGGGATACAACACGTCTACGCAAACATATTTCACCTCCCCAGCTACTGCTCTTTCCAAACACCTACCGTGACTGACATTACGCAATTCGAATTACCAAAACCAGTCAACTCAGTACTGAAAGTTGGCCACTCGTTGCCATGAGCTAGCTCAGCATAATACCAGGTTGGCCAAAGTATTTGGGTTGCTATACCAGGTATGTCCCTAGTCCACTCTTTATGTGAGATCTAGACTGAAGACGTCGTTTTATTGGTGGGATTCTCTCAAGCATGACGCCCCTCCGTTCATCGGCAAGCTAAACGCCTCTCCACTCGTCCACTGCAAATCTAAAGCCTTGAAACACATCGAGCAAGCAAGCAACTCCTGCTCCTACCCTTGATTCCCGTTTAGTATACACCTCAAATGACATGCAACGCCTCCTTTGTACTAGACATCCGTAGCATTGGTGTATTGGTGCAAAGTTTTGGCGATGGGCTCATTGCCGTTAGGATTGGGCAAGATCGACCATCATTATCCGCGTATGTACGCTTGTCTGTCATCAACGCACCTGCAACTGACTGCCTTCGGGTTATCACAGACTCTGGACCCAGAGCACGGCCTCCGGCCAGAGATGTGTGAACGCGTTTTCTGCAACCCTCATTCACGACGTTGCATTCACTACGGAGTAGCATTCATTTTCCAGACCAATAACCTTCACCAGGCAAAGAAATGAAGCATTCGCGTTCAATTACCAGTAAACATCGCTGACGAGGCAGGGCTTCTACCCACCAGGGTGAGTCGTGGTTCCTCTTACATTTCTTGCCCTCATCGGTATCCATATCTTTAGCGGAGAAAATGGCGTTTGTGAATTTAACTTTAAATGGTAAGCGGGACCCTCGAGACTTTCGGTTCTACGATATCCATATCCACCTTCTTCAGCCCAACCGTGACGGTGCGCCTGATGACTCAGTTTTATCTTGGAAGACTGGAGGCTGGAACCGCAAGCTGCTTGCAATATTTGGACACTGGGTCTGAGAAAGGGCTAGCCCGCATTTTTTTCCGATTAGGTAGTGTTTATTTTACATTCCTTCTCTATATTTCTCTTTCTCACAGTCTGTGTTTCACATATGGACCGAAGAAATGCCTGCTACCACCTCGGGCTACGCAATAGGAAGACGATGGCTCAGGAAAAAAAATTGAATGGAACTTTGCTGATATCCTTACCCAGCCAATATCCTATGTGAGTGGACGCCTATATGTTCTCGAATTTCGGTGCGGTTGTGTGACTGGCGGGTATTCTCTTTTTTTTTTTTTTCAGGTCGGCTTATAGCCCCGGGTATGATGGCTCAAAACCAATATCAGAAACAAGCAAGTATGAGATTCTTATAAGGAAATCATTCCTATAGATCTGACACTCGTCTCTAGCATCAGCTTATGGATAAAATTGGACGAACGTGCTACCCAACGTTACGCCGCCCTGGTGAAGAAATAGGGGTATTTCATGCAGTATTTGAACAGCAAAGATGGACATGCTTGCACCTCATGGACATACACGCGCCTTCCCGGGCACCCTTCCGCTCCTTGTAAGCTTCGTCTGTCAATCTTTACATTTCCTTTAAATGATCCGCGTTGCGTGGTTCCGTCTTCTTGGTCTCATGATGATAGTTTATATTCAGTGGATACGCCTACTCACTGCGACCATCTAATTTGAGCGACAAATGACGAAACTCGAGAGTAATTGAACATCAATGATATATTTCTCCTATGACTATTCGAATCACAGATCATGACACCTCTCATTTCGATGACCGAGGTACCTGGAGATAAATCCGGAGACGATGACATGGACACACGGAGGCTTGAGAACTAGTGGTGTCAATCGTGTTCGAAAAGAGGTGAAAGACGAGAGAAGTATCGTAAAATCCAAGCGACTGTAAGTTCGATATTCTTCGATCCAGGCATTCAATCCAAGTATTTTATTCACTTTAATTCACTTCTATCTCTGGCAAAAAAGGAACTCGGAGCACGACATGTAAGGTTCGGTTTGCATTCATTCGTTATGTTCAACTGATCCCGATGTGATTTATAAACAGACGAGTACCATGGTTCACCCTAGGACCGCTTCTCTGCGTTTCATATCAAGCCTTACTATCGTCCAGAACCTTCATGGCACCTTCTAGCTTCCACTACCGCCTCGAGTGCCTCTGCGTCGTTCAAGCGGCCCAAGGCCCTGTAGGTGGACGCAAGGCTCGACATGCTCTTGAGGGTGTCAGGATGGTCGTCTCCTAACGCATGCTTCATCGTCTCAACCACCTCCACACCTAGCACCTCCGCGTCTTTTAAGCTGCCCAAGGCCCTATATGTATTGGCAAGATTTGCCATATTATCGAGGGTCCAATAATGGCTACCTCCTAGCACCCTTTTCATCTTCTCCATCGTCACCACCTGAAGCGCCTCTGCGTCTTTCCAGCAGTCCTGTTTCCAATGGATGACCGCCAGGTTCGACATTGCCCTCAGAGTGTCAGGATGTTCATCGCCAAGCAATCGCTTCCTCTTCTCCAATACCAACACCTCGAGGGCTTCCGCATCCTGCAATCGACCCCGCTCCTTGTGTGTATAAGCAAGATTACCCATGGCTATCAGGGTTTCCGGATGGTCCTCTCCTAGCAGCCGCTTGCTCTTCTCCATCACCACCACCTGAAGTGCTTCCGCATCGTCCAAGCGGCCCTGGTTCATGTACGTCTGGGCAAGGTTTCCCATGCTCAACAGGGTATCAGGATGGCAATCCCCCAGAAGCCGCTTCTTCTTCTCCACCACAACAACATCGAGCGCCTCTGCCTCCTTCCAGCGACCCTGATCCCTGTATGTTGCAGCCAGGTTCCCCATGCTCATGAGCGTGTCGTGATTGTCATCTCCCAACACCAACTTTCTCTTCTCAATTATGACAAGGTAAAGTGCCTCTGCATCACTCCAGCGGCCCTGGTACAAGTAAGTGCCAGCAAGACCTTCCATACTTGTGAGGGTGCTTGGATGGTCATCTCCCAGCACCCGCTTCCTCTTCTCCATGGTCATCACCTCGAACGCCTCTGTTTCCTTCCAGCGACCTGCTTCGCCATATATTTGTGCCATATGTGACCCAACTAATGGATTGATATCCTCCGGCTTGAACGAGGCTATGGAGTTGGTAGTATGTTTCAAGAGTTTGCGTCGATATTTGATGTCCTCGTCAGTAGATGTCAACGAAAATGATAATGCGATGATAGCGAGATTTATCCTCTGCATTTCATGTCGGTTTCGTTTCAAAGTGGTGCGGCTCCAGTGATGTACCAGTGGATGAACGCCATAGGTGCGATTTTGGTGATCGTATTCGATGAGGGAGTATGACCCAAGGTGCATTATGACCTTCTGGAAAGCCCAGGAACTCCAGTATGAATCCTGTTTCCCTAGCTGCTTCAATACCTTGTTTACTTCATCCTGCAGTTCAGAATCCTCCAGATTCAGTTGAGACACCGCTGCTTTTTCGAACATTTCCTCGGAAATTCCTTCGTGATGCAGCAACGAGCAGATCTGGAGGAACAACCGTGCGGGTGTACCGAGCCTGTCGTAGCTCAATTTCCATGTCGAATAGACAGCTAGTTCGTACGGGTCCTGTCCTTGAGTCTCCTCATTCTGCAGCAAATTGTCGCGTTCGTGTCGGTACAGTTTCCGATACTCGCTCAAAGACGAGTGGCAGTGAATGAAAGCCCCGGCTTGGGCAACGGCCAGCGCAAAGCAGTAAAGTTCCTGCGAATGTCAACATGGGATTCTCTACAAAAATAACAAGCGGAAAATATCTACCTGGACAATTGTCTCCGCCAATGTGATATTTTCGTCACTTCTTTCCGCCCGAGCTTGAACCAAAAGCAAGGTTTTTGCGTCTTCGAGATCCAACCCCTTGACATGCACATCCGCACCTTTAGCAGTGTAATGGCGAATCTCTCTGTTGCGCGTTGTAATAAGAATATTCCCAGACGAACATGAAGGAAAGAATGTCTTCAACTTCAGGTCAACATCGTCCGCGTTGTCGAAGACAAGGAGCCAGTTTCCGTCGGTCTTGCTTGCAAGCCAACGTACGCTTGCATCCGCTGATCTCTCCATATTTCCAGGAGCGATAGACTCAAGGTCTGCTCGAAGTGTCTGCTCATTGGTGGCATCGACGTAGAAAATATCGGAAAAGCTGGAAGAAATTCAAGGTCAGTATATCACAATCCGTCGTATAAGTACTGATCGAAATTCACTTTTTGGATTTGTGTTCTTGAATGAATTTAAAGACTAATTGACTTTTCCCTGCACCACCAAGGCCGTATAAAACGAAGACGCGTTGAGATGTGGAATCGGAGTCGAAATATGTGTGCATCTTATTGAGGATGTCGTTTCGTCCTATGAATGAAGTCACTGGTGGTGGACATAGCTTGCGTTCAGTCTGCCTGTGGGCTGATTCGTGTAGAGGACCCGGTGAAGCTGGGTAAACGATATTAAATATATTAAATTTATAGTAGAGAACCCATCGCTTACTGAGTTGCTCGATTGTAAGCTGTGCTCTCGGGGCTCTGATAACGTCCACCAGCAATGCAAGCCTCTCCTCAATTTCATTCCTCCTCATATAATGTGCCGTATGAGCCTCCACGTTTCCCAGCCTCTCCCATTCGGAAAGTTTGATCCCCTGCATCCCGTGCTCCACATTGAGTCGAAAGTAAGTGGTCGGCAATTTGGAGAAAAGGCCTAGCATCGCTTCATGCGTAGCTTCGCAATCAGTGGTGATTGCTTTCAGCGTATCGAAAATGTCTGTTGGCACGACTTGGCGGAAACCACGAGACTTCTTGATGCCGATCGTCTCTGCATGACCCGTGCCAATGCTCACCAGGCATCCAATGTGACGAGTGCCAAATAATCTCTTGGCTTCATCGAGCACCACTCGACTGGGGTTATTGCGACCGAGTCCACCGTCAATGTAAGGCTGCGCCCGGCCAATCTTGATGTGCTTGAAGAAGGTCGGCGCTGCAGATGTTGCTCGAGCAGCCTCCCAAATCTTGCAATTCGAGTGTGGTTCACGAGACTCATAATTTCTAAAAAGCACTGGCATATTGGCGTCCATGTTATATGCATTTATAGCGCAAACGAAGCTAAAGAATGGTCGAATTCAGACCAGAACGATTTAGAAATGACGGTTGGACTCACGTTCGGCAACCTTTCGCCTCATCGTGCTCTAATAAGGGAGATTCGGAGTCGCCAGTGGTGTCCTTCACCATTGCTCTTATCGCTTCTTCAAGTCGCGTCGCTTTGAACTTTCCTTCTCCTTGCCATCGTTTCGGATGGGAAAAGACATGTTTTGCCAAGACATTATAGTGTTTTATTGCCGTGTCTACGTCCATCCGAAGGCGCCCAAGCATTAGAGCGACTATACTGTAATGACCAAATCAGCCGTGGTCAGTGAGGCTCGGACAATGTAACGCACCCTCCAGTACTGGTACCACCGATTAAATCAAACCAATCGCATGGCTTGGGCAGACGAGTAAGAAGTGGCCGACCCTCCTGCTTCAGCTTCGTGTTCTCGTCAAACATGAGCTTGTGCATAACTTGTTTTAATATGAGCAGCTCTGAGAGCCCACGAATGCCGCCACCGTCTGTCCATGAAGTTAGGAGTTAGCGACTGCGCAAGCGACAGAATAAAAATTGGATTATTCACCTAGTGCAAGTAGCCTGATAGGTCGTTGTCCGCTTTGGATAGCCATCGTTAAAGGTGTCGGACTCGATGTCATAAGTGCTGAGCACTGAGCTTGGGTTTGCCCGCGAAAGTAAGTTTCGCTAGGAACTCAGCTTAGCAGGCGGAGCTATGAGGGGAGAAGGTCAACGTCAACCTGTGTTAAGTCGTCCCATATAGTAGACACACGGCGATAGCTACCACATCGAATTTGAAATCAGTGGTTGAGTCGTCAGAGCGGCCATGATACTTGTCAGTTGTGATTCTGAGGAAAACGTGGTACAAGTGATAGGAAGCTGAAGATAAGTCCGAACTAACCGCTCTGTAAGGTCAATCCGGTTGTTGGACTCTTCAGGAACCCAATAGGCAGACGTCGACTTGGGTCTTCTCAAAAACCGATCACGAGATTCGAGAGTTCGAAGGAGTCAAGCCATTGCGCACAAGTGCTGTTACGGATGCAATGGCTGGAGAACCGAGCCGTGGATCCTGATTGAGTCGACTAGCTGTCTATAGTGATTCTCTACTCATGCCTTCAGTACTCTATCATATTATAAACTTCTTTCCAGGGCTTTCACAGATACAAGATCGAGATTCGCCATTGGAGATGACTGGCATCTTGAGCGCTGATATGTTGATGAAGGTTCAGAAGCCATGGAATAATGGCGGAATATAGGATTCCGATCCAAAAAGTATGGGAGCGTAGTGATTCAATCGAGGGCATCAAGCTCGAAGTCTCGAGGTAACTGAGTAAGGTCCAGAAACGTCCAAGGAAGGTTCTGCGCCAGAATGACGAGAGTACTGGCAGGCAATTTGAAGTAGAAGGAACTTCCGAGAGAAAGTAGATCTCTGTATATGAGGTGCTCAACAGATGTTCACAGAGGATACCGCAAGTTATACTTTTGAGGCTTAGATGATGGTAACAGAGCAACCGAGTTTCATCCGATGACAGCCCTGCAGCCCCTTGACAAACATAAACCAACGATACTTGTTTCAATATGCATCACGGTCCCTCGCCGCCGCATCAACAGCCGCTCTTCCGCCTCTGGACCTCGCCTCTACCAAACCGTCCTAACTACCTAGAACCATGGATATTGCCCACTCATTGGAGGACGCCGGATTTTGTAGAACTTCGGGTTGGCTTGGACCTAGTGTTGTTCATAGTCGGTTCGGTCACGGTTAACTCATGAACTGAACCGGTAAATTAACCATGGGAAGCCGACCGTGCGGACTGTAACTCTGGTGGTTCAATGACCGGATTAACCATGGTTCGTGCAGTTTGAACCGGTTAGCCATGCAGCTTTGGCCATATTTGGCTGTGATCGATTCGTGTGTGGCTGCACTGATGACAGCGCTGAACTTTCTTGCTTCCTTTCCCCCATCGTCGATTCTCCTAAGCGTCGTCAGTATGTGTTCCCTCCCAACCTCTGAAAGGCACTTTTCGTGCTATCTTCAGCCGTGAAGTAAGGATGCAACACCCAATTTTGCGCCACCTCAACACGTTGTATCCTGCTGGTCATAGCCCCGACGAAACCTGATGAAATTTACCGGTTGAGCTGTCCTGCCGATGGCATTATGGAGCTGGAATGATTATGCCAGAGGGGAAAAAGGCTGATTGGGTGCATCGGTATTCAGGTGTGTACACCGGCATTCTCATCTTGTAATTTTGATTAACATTTTTTGCCCATTGCTCGCTTCCTCTGGTGCAGATTCGGTTACCTCTATGAGGCCTATACAATATCCACGCATTTGGATGTCTTGATGTATTTCCCCGATATTCTAAATGATATCCAGTCCCGTCGTCCCTTCAAGTTGCATCATTCTGAGAGCTGTATGCTTTGAGTTTTCTCAATACTTCCTCCTATCCCTGCATCTCACTATTCCAGAAAATTCCTCAATGACCATCTCCAGTCAATTTTTGTGGTCATCATTGTATTTTGTCGTCCCAAGAACTCGGCGATTTTGGAGCCATGGATGAATATTTAAGTTGGCATCTTTGTACTGACGGTATCTTGTCAGAATGGCCCCCAGAGCGAAATCTCGAGGTGGCAAGCGTGCTACTCAAACCCGACAGACAGCCACCGCAACATTTCACCCCAATGGTGCAGCCGAAATCACGTTTCAAGCAGAGGGTACGCTCTTAATTTGTGTCCGCTTTTATTTGCTTGTCTGACTTCAATATCTCTTCTTGTTTCTTAGTACAACCAAATCCAGTCCCCGAGCCACAGACCCCTACTACATCTTATGGACGTCGGTCATTGAGGCGTAGACAGGTGGATCGACCCCAAGAACTTGAACGCCCCACACCCCCAATGGAGCAGCCCGATGTCTCAGTGTTACCTAATATCTCGGTGCCACTCAACGTCTCAGCGCCACTCACAGGGCTAGCACCAGTTCCCGAGGAAGGCCACAACAGAGATGAGTCCCCACACGGTAACAACTTGTGCTTGGTATTTGATCTTGTTCTAACATTATTATTCATTAGTGCGCAGCCAGCCAATTACAGATAGCCCATCGAATCCTTTCCACAGGGGTGATTCATTGGCCAATGCTCCACCAGCGACTTTCCATCGGCACCCGCAAACACCACTGTCATCAGGTGCCGAAACTTTTGCTCAACCAAGCCCAAGCAGCAGCATGGTGGCGTCCAATATCAGGCGTCGTGGCTCACCTCGTGTTGGCCGTCATAGCATCACATCTCCTCAGCGTCGAGTGTCTGCTAGAAACCAAACAACATCTGAGAAAACTCCTGCAAGGGCGGCATCGAAGAAAGCAAAACCTCGAAACGCGCGGGATGTATGGACTTTTTTTAAGGAAACAGCAGATGGTCGATATTGTACATTCTGCCAGTGAGTTTTTTCTTACTACCCAATACCAAAAGTATTAGATGCTCATGCCACTTCTCGTAGCCATGAACATTCCATCAATGAAGAACATACCGTCTATGCTTTCAGTCTCGAGACTGGAACAAGTACGCTAC
>Ga0247741_1000473_pt1 | contig 23023 bp, 24 predicted proteins | sample UWRJL213509R2_FD_180945 | JGI IMG/M metagenome (GOLD analysis project Ga0247741, IMG submission 180945) | Plant litter microbial communities from Arlington Agricultural Research Station in Wisconsin, United States - UWRJ-L213-509R-2 | ecosystem: Environmental > Terrestrial > Plant litter >... | reverse complement strand
AAGTCCACTTCAGACCCAACTCTCTTTCCTGTTCGCCTCTGCGAATAGTACTTTATTTACACAAAGCTCATCCGTCACGCATTTCTCATAGCCATTCCTCTCGTTTTGAGAGGACACAGGCTGCTACCGTCGATTTCACGAAAGATCATACATGGCCGGCGGCGAACAAGAAAGAGACTGGGCCGAAATTCATCTGGGAGAAGGTGTTCCTTAGCGAATTCATTGACAATGCTACATGTTTGACGCCTTTTACTCTAGTTCCTTCTCTTCATTGGCGTTCCAGAAGGATATACCCCTCTTGCAGCGCAAACTCAGAGTAAAAAAGCGAAAAGAGAAGCAAAGGAAGACAACGAAGAAAACGAAATGTCTGATGACGACGACGACATGGGAGATGGGACGGGAGTCCTTCTCTCCAAAGATGCTCCAGGCATCGCTCAAGCTCTGAAGGCAGCTTCGTCTAACGAGGAGAAACTGCAGTCTTTCTTAGACGACCCTAACAAGTCCATCAGGATTTTCATGTCTTCTTATGCGTGGGCCAAAGGATACATCTGGTATATCCTCCTTTCTGTTTTTAATCATTTTTTAACAACAAAAACATAGGTCGGAGGAAAACCTTAGGGTCATACCGCGTATCATCAAGTACTTCATCGAGTACGTGATACGTAGTAAAGTGTTGCCTGAGAGCGACCGGCAGCTCCGCCGTGCTTTGGATGCCGTTGAAACTGCTTTGATCGAACTACCGTTCACCGACGCGGCGATGAAGAAACTTCCTGAAAGCGTTGGTGCCGGATGCACTGAATGCTGGGGTAAAAAGGTGGAGAGATACCAAATGGTCATGACGAACCTCCCTGCACCCCCAGAACCTGAACCGGTTGAGGAACCAGAGACCAAAAAGCAGAAGATCGACGACGAGGCCGCTCCTAGCTCGAGTGCTGGCTGGGGTAGCACCGAGGGCGGTTGGGGAAGTGGGGAGCCTGGGTGGGGAGCCTCCGCAGCTGAAATAGCTGCAACCAATGGATGGGCAACCACCACCATATCTGACGAAGTCTGGGCCTTGGATCCAGTGGGTCAACCTTTCATTCGCATCCTTGGACCAACTGCTTTCCCCTTGACCCATACTCCGGCCGTGGTTGAGCGTTCCATGCGCCGTATCAAGTCTATCCTTCCTCCTTTCGCAAACCCTCCCAATTCTTTACCGACTGAAGGACCAGACGCGACGGCTGTTGAAATTGACCTCGATCGGACCTTCAGCAAGATCGTCCTTGCACCCATGATCGACTGGGATGGGGGTCAGGCACCCGTCTATACTCGACCAACCATTCTCGAATCCTCTCGTGGACCAGTCGTTGAAGAAGGGGTTGCTCCTGCTGCCCTTGCTGAGGGCAATCCCAAACCCCACGACCCACTCAATGACGACATCACCGTCTTGGTCGAGAAGGCCATAGCTGAGGTCCTTCGCGAGGGTATGGGCGTTGGTGGCACTTGGGTTCAGGTGGTTCGTCAGGTTGCACCTGTCAAGAAAAAGAAGGGTAAATCCAAGAAACCACCTGTGTACTGGTACCTTGAGGAAGCGGCATTCGTCGTTCCCAGTTACTGGACTGTGAATGCCTGACCTCGTCTCCTGACTAACTAACCTTTCGTCCTTCGACATATTGCTCACATTTTGAACATTAAATGTTTCGCTTCATATTATCAGTTTCTAGCTCAACATTGGAGGATTCACATCGGAATCACGACCCACAATCAATATATATCATGAAGTCCAACAGTCCCGTTTGTACCATACTGCTGAATCGTTATCCAGTGCAATACATCAAAAGTCCAACCGATAAACAACTCTGAGCGCATCGAAATTTTTTAAGAAATTGTCTTTTTCCTGACTCCTTCGGCCCAAGCTACCGCATCTCTCCTTCCCTTCTCAACATCAACAGCAAACCAAATAACAAGCGAGGCGCAGGCGCAGAGTGCGAATAGGAAAGGGAAACCCATCCAGTTACTGCCTGATTTGTCGATGATCGCTTGGATGACGTTGGGACCAATCATAGACGAGGCACGATTGGAGAGACCGAAGAGACCGAAGAACTAACAAGAAGTAAGTTCGAGGTCAGGAATGTTCAGAGACACAGCATTCAAACGACGTCGTACCATGTTGTCAAACCCAGGAGGCGTGAGTTCAGCCATCATCGTTTGCGAGAAGGCGTAATAAGGTGCCTGGAATAGACCGAAGACGACGTTATAAGCCCAGAACTCCCAAACATTGTGGAATCTATCGTGTTCTATATAAATCCACTGTTGTCCCGGGCTAGAAAATTGACTCATACCCGATTTTATGCGTCCAGATGCCTAGCATACCCCAGAACGGGATAAGAATCGTGACCACGTTCGTAACGATAAACTGCGAAAATCAACTAGTCAATACCATACATTGGAACCAGAGTCAGAGACCTATACCATCTTTTTCGTGCTGATTTTAAAATATCTTTGGAAGTACCAAAATCCCAACGTACTCATCGTGGAGGTTATAGCCTGCGCAAGTCCGAGGTATGTGTTTTGCAGGAAGCTGAACTCGAATTTATCGTTTTGGCAGATAGACACCAGGGTGCCTGTAGTGTTAAGGCCCTATTGAAATTTGGGATAAAAATACTGATGGCGGCAGCAGAAATTCATGACATACGTCTGCAAGAAGGAAGAAGGCGAAGAGGTAGGTGAATGTGTAAGGCAGTTGCTTGTACTGTTTGCAGGCTGCCCAGATCTAGTACTTGGGTTTCATTGCAAAGTCATTTTATGTAACGAGGGAGGCTCACCTGCTTCCACCCAATTGTGAGATAATGTTCACCCTTGGGAAGCGGAGGTCCTGGTCTCGGTTGTTGGAAGATAACTGGAGAACTTTGTCAGTGCAGATGTTCAGAGAAAGAAGACGTGGCCCACACCACCAGATTCCCGTTAGAACCCAATATGAATTCACGCTACAGAAAGCTTATGAGCCGGATGAGACTTTGAGAACTCGAGGAAGCGTACTCACAGGACCATAACATAGTTGTTTGCTTTCGGATTGTCCTGAAGGGGCAGCAAGATCGTCAAGTTCAGGCATAGTGTGACGATGTACCCAATATTGCTATGCGTCTGGTGACCATCAAGCATCAGGACCCGCATCGAAATGAGTGGGGCTGAAGGATTGACCGACCGTGCTAATGTTGCTGATTCTGTTCTTCTCCAAGCTCTCTTCAACCTCGTATTCCTCTCTCTTGACCTCGCCAGCTTCGTACTTATCACGGAGCGTCCTCGCGTGGAGAGTATTTCGGGCCAAACGAGGGAACAAGGCTGCGTAGAAGACAAGTGTGGCACCATAGGTGATAAAACCGATCATGAAGAGGGCCATGGCGAGTGGCCAGCGCGATGGTGCTATGGTGCGATTATCAGTTGCCCTGAATCAATAAGAAAATGATAAGATATCTTACTCGTTAGACTAACCTCAGCGTACTGCGATGCCCAACAAACGAGGGTGACCACAAACAACAACCAGCGTCCAAATGTTCCGTAGTCCGCTGCTGAACCTATAGTCGTAAATATCAGTGTCATGACCTGAGTGATTTGGTTGAGTTTCAGCAGAACACGTCGACGAGTGGAAGGACTCACAGCAAAGCTGATTCCATTGGCAATCAAGACAACGCTCGCGACGGCTTTCGTTCCTCCTGCCCATGGCAAGACACATTGTCCAGAGGAATTTTCCGCGCTGCAAGACGAGCCTGGCCCCTTGACTGGGTCGAAACCAGCTGCGAAAGCAAGTGACTGAAATAAGGTCATAGAGAAACCGAGCGGTCCAACGCCCTGAAGCACAGTTTAGCCACAGGAGCAAGATGCCTAATAATCTTCCTACATTATCACCATTGTAGTACACTGCAAAGGTCATTTAGAGGTCTGGATTAACAGAAATACAGACATATACGCACAGTAATAGCTCCATAGCTCTCGTCTCGTCACAATCGGCTCATCCTTGCTGATTGAAGACACAAACAACGGGCCTGCCCCTCCAACATTGCCTCCTCCTCTCTCACCCTCCAAAGACCCAGACTTGCGATCATCCACATCCCCCTTGGCCACCTCGATAGAGCCAGAGGGTGCCTTGATGTCGTCCTCCTCCACATCGACGCCAGGTAAGCTATGAGGCAGAGTGGGCAGAGATGGTTCGTTGGCGGGCATAATTCTGAGCTGGGGCGGCGACGGCGATGGTGGATTGGACCCAAGTCCTGGACTCCTTTCAGGCAGGCTCCGTTATCCGGCAGTCATTTCTTGATGCAAAAATAGAACCTGGTTTGCAGATGGACGTCTTGTGATTATTCTAACCAAGTGGCCGTCGGGGCTAACACCATACAAGGGGTACTTCTTTCTCGTGGCGCATATGGATACCTGAGAGGTGTGGGTAAAGTTAAAAGTCCTTCATCGGATGAGCTGTTGAGATTATTGCCACAGAAGTGGTTCTTGAGTGTCCTAGTGTGAACATGGAAGTGCGCAAGCGTGCAACACAGCCACTGCGTACCTGACATCTCTTTCTATCTTCTGTTCTCGCCAACAACTTATGTCTTAGGCTCAAAATGAATAAACTCTCGGTCAAGGATTTCCCCCCCAAGGAGAAGGCTTCGAGTCTAATACGTCGGGCCGAGATAGGTGGCCTGTAACTTAATTACCATTTACGACCATCAGAGGTTGAATTCGATGGATGGTCGATTAGCGGAATTGACGAAAGTCATCTTGTCAAAAATCAAGCATGTACCAGCCCACAACCAGCATAAGTAAGTGAAATGGTCATCCTGAAATGATTTTGCCCTACTTGGTAGCAAATTACAAGGCTCACTCATTTCCTCGTTGAAGCTATGCCTGTCGGGGCTAATCTTGACGCCGGATCGCCTTCTGCAGGACCCGCCAGCGAAGATGTTGCCAACAGGAGGGACGTATTTCTTGCACAGGACTCCAATACTACACCGCCGTTTGCGTCACAACCGGTGGCTGGGCGTGTTGTCACAGAACTTGAGAGTACACTGATTGCAACTAGTGAGCATAACGAAATTTCAATCATATTCGTCCGAATCGCTCCATACCTGACCCCATAATTTTGACCAAGGTCTTTCTGAGTCAACTGAAGTAGATAGTCAAAATGTTGATCGAGAGGGCAGTATCAGACGTTATATAACAGGTAAGGTTTTAAACATCGTATGAAAGTTTGCGTCTCAAATCTAAACGTTGTCAGATCTTCGTATTGAATGCCCGACAGGGCTCAATTATCCAGCTCTGTATACATTCAGAATTATTATCTTGGAACTCGGAAAGGAGGGAATTTTGTTGTTGGAGAGAGATTCACCCGAACTGTGGAAGAGAACATCTTTCATTGAACTGTAGGAATTCAATAAACATTTATCGACTCAGGTTCTGACGGCAACGCATCCCAGACCCGCGGACGTCGATAACCTGACAATCGTGGTCACATCCGACGAACCGATTGCTTTTGCGCACATGACTTTTACGAAAGACGAGTTGGCTTCAGAAGGACGTGAAAAGTGTATGTCCATCATTAGGAAAATGGTCACTAATTTGAATTTTGTTTGGTAAAATAGCAGGTTGTGTAAAAGTCTTGATATCTGGCGCGGATGCACCAGTGCTGAAGTTCTCATTCGTGATCATCGAAATGTCTGATGCGGAATGGATCTCAGCAGGAGAAGATGACAACGACGATGAATCACCTTACCTCGGTACGCTCGAACCACAAATCTAGAGCAAAACGGTGATTGAACCTATTATGCAGATCTGGAACTAGCGGTTCTTGGAACTGAATTGATGGATCGCTTCGAGCGTACAGAAAATCTCCCTGATATTTCCGCAGCAATTGCGGTCACCCGGCGTGCCATCGAACTCACCTCCGACGAAGCTGACATACCGGGAAGGTTGAATAACCTTGGAATCTTGTATCAGCATCGCTTTGAATGCACAGGCGACTTCACCGACCTCTCGGAAGCAGTCTCCACAAAGCGGCAAGCAGTTCAGCTCACTCCCGACGGTGATTCTAGCATGGCAGCAATTCTCAGTAGCCTTGGAAGTTCGTTGCTGTGCAGCTTTGAAAGCACGGGTAACCTCGCTGAGATCGAGGAGACCATCTCAGTTCTGCGTCGCTCCGTTCAGCTCACTCGGGCCAACGACGCTCACATGCATATAAGGCTGAGTAACCTTGGAATCTCTTTTTCACATCGCTTTAATTGTACGGGAGATCTTCCTGATATCTCGGAAGCCATCTCACACCACCAGCACGCAGTTGAACTCACTCCCAAAGGTCACGTTGACATGTCAGCAAGCCTGAATAATCTTGGAGTTTCATATCAGGCTCGTTTCGAGCACACCGGCGATCTCTTGGACATTGACAAGGCCATCTCAGTCCAGCAGGAGGGCCTTCACCTCGCTCCCAATGGACACGCCCAGATGCTCGTAAATCTGAACAACCTCGGTGTCTCATATCAGTCTCGTTTTGAACACACCGGCAATCTCAACGACATTGAAGTGGCCATCTCATCCCAAGAGCGCGCCGTTCAATTAACTCCTGAAGACGACACTGGAATGCCAACACGGCTGAATAGCCTCGGGGTTTCATATCAGTGTCGCTTCAAACGCACAGGAAATCCCAGCGACATCACACAGTCTCTATCTGCCCTGCAGAAGGCAGTCCAATTAACCCCAGAGGGCCACGCTGACATGCCAGCCAGGCTGAACAACCTTGGAAATTCCTTTCAATATTGCTTTGACAGCAGGGGCGATCTCAACGACATCTCGGAATCCATCTCATTAAAACAACAGGCTGTTCTGCTCACCCCCCGTGGTCACATTTCCATGCCAGCGCGGTTGAATAACCTTGGAAATTCGTTCATGCGCCGCTTCGAACACACAAGTAGTCTCCAAGACATCTCTGAAGCCATCTCCGTCCAGCAGCGGGCTGTTCAACTCACTCCGGATCACCACGTCGAACTGCCAGTATGGCTGAGCAACCTCGGAAATTCATTTCAGTGTCGTTTCGACCGCACATTCGACCTCCCTGACATTTCTGAAGCTATCAACGTTCATCGACGTGCTGTCCAAATAACCCCTGGTGGCCACACTAACCTGCCAGGATTTCTGAATAACCTTGGAAATTCATTTCAATCCCGCTTCGAACGCACAGGCGATCTCGCAGACAGCTTAGAGGCCATTGCAGCTCATAAGCGCGCAGTACAACTCACTCCCAATGGCCATGCTAGCCTTCCAGGACGGCTGAATAATCTTGGAAGTTCTCATCGGATTCGCTTCGAACGTACGGGCAATCTTTCCGATATCGAGGAATCCATCTCGTCCCTCAATCGGGCAGTCCAACTCACTCCCAGTGGCCACCCTAACATGCCAGGAAGGCAGCTTAACATTGGAAATGCATACCAGGCTCGTTTCGAACGTACAGGCGATTTCAAAGACATTTCTGAGGCGATCTCAGCCAAGCAGCAAGTTGTTCAACTCACTCCCAATGGTCACGCCGAAATTCCATCAGTGCTAAACAACCTTGGAGGCTCGTTCTTGTCTCGCTTTGAACACACCAACGATGTCGCCGATATCCACAGCGCAGCATCAATTTATAAGAAATCTGCCATAAGCTCTGGACCTCCTTCTACTCGTTTGCTTGCTGCTCAAATGTGGGCAAAAATCTCGGAGATTTATAATCCCTCAGAGTCGTTGGAAGCATATGGCTTTGCGATTGACCTAGTATCGCAGGTTGCTGGCATGCACCGTACAATTGAGCAGCGCCATTCAAATCTCATTGAAATTTCAAGTTTAGCCACATCTGCCGCTTCGGCCGCATTTGCTCATGGCGAGGTCGAAAAGGCACTCGAATGGCTTGAACAAGGTCGCTGTCTTGTCTGGAGTCAACTCAACCAGCTTCGAGCACCTGTTGATGATCTACGTGCACACGACGAAGACTTGGCCCGGCGCTTCTTACAGATCTCAAGTGCTTTAGAATCCTCTGGATCCCGTCGAGAATCGAACATAGATGCTCCAATTTCTGAAAAAATAACTTTAGAAGACGAAGCCCGCGCTCACGTTGAGCTAGCTCAAACATGGAGCGAGCTACTTGACGAAATTCGTCGCATTCCCACTTTCCATGACTTTCTTCGACCTCCTCAGGCTCCAGATCTTCTGAGAAGTCTCCCACTTGACGGCCCGATTGTTCTCATCAACATTCACGAATCCCGCTGCGACGCCCTGGCTCTGCTTTCTGGCTCTAATGGACCTATTCACATCGCACTTCCGAAATTCACTCACAAGCAGGCGTCTGGGCTCAGAGAGCGTCTGCGCAACTTCCTCTCGTTCCATGGGGTTCGGATGAGGGACGCAGATCGTGGTGGGCGTCCAGCGCGGCATCGCGACGCCGAAAAGCGGAGTGATATCCACGTCGTTCTCGAGGCAACTTGGCTGCATGTGGTCAGGCCTATCCTCAATGGTCTTGGATATTCCGTGAGTTTGTCTTAATCTGCAACATTTTGTCTCTTTTGACCTGCTTTCCACAGTCTCACCCCCCCTTACACCCAGCTCGAATCTGGTGGTGTCCAACTGGCCCCCTCGCATTTCTCCCACTTCACGCTGCGGGAATATACAATCAAGACGAACGATCCCCGCCCGCATCCTGTATCTCAGACTTTGCCGTGTCGTCGTACACTCCTACTGTCAGTGCACTCTTGGAGAAGGTCAAAGCGTCCGTCGACTCGGACGTTCGACCATCATCGTCCTCCAAGCTCCTCATCATCAGCCAACCAAACACCCCAGGCCGTTCTCGGATCCCAGGGACCACGAAAGAAATGAACGCGATTATGAAAACAATTAAACCTGAAATTTGCGAATCCCTGAATCTGGAAGGGGAAGTGGCAACCGTCAGCCGGGTGAAACTGGAAATGGAATCGCACAGTTCAATTCATTTTGCATGCCACGCAAGTCAGAACATCGAGAACCCTCTCAAGAGTGGATTTTACCTTCACGACGGACGACTCGAGCTTGCAGAAATTATGAGGCGAAAGATTGACCACTGCACTTTCGCTTTTCTTTCAGCATGTCAGACGAGCACCGGAGATGAGAGGCTCTCGGAAGAAGCGGTCCACTTGGCGGCTGGAATGCTAGCAGTTGGGTATCGGGGCGTGGTGGCGACTATGTGGTCTATCAAAGACCAGTACGGACCTGTGGTCGCAGAAGGCTTCTACAGGTATCTTATAGAAAAAGGAGGGACTGCCGGACTCGACACCGCCGGTGCTGCGCACGGCCTCCATCACACTATTCAAGGCATTCGAAATACGCTCGGTAACACGGAGGAAGGTCTCTTGACGTGGGTACCATATGTTCATTTTGGCTATTAAACATTTCCTTTATCGCATCCATTGACCGGTAGAAAATAAAGGCTATATCACGGAATAGCTCTGCCAAAGAAGGCAATTTCACTTTGTATTCTTATCTTTGGAGTCATCCGTTGAATCGCCTGGCCCAGGATATATCCGCTGCATGATCATCGGTACTCAGAAGTTGAAAACCTTCCGTCTTTGGGAAACCAACTTTGGAGATATCTTACACGTACTAGGAAACACTTTCTACAAGCACCTCAAGGGGTGTGTCTAGTTTGGCCTGTAGTTCAAAATTTTTAGTTCTCAGCAGTGCTGAAATTACCACGATGAACGTGATGTTATCCCTGTAGCCTTTTTTTTAGAGTCATGCCCTCTAGCTTTGGAGGGAGGATAAAATTCTGGGCATGAGCGATATTTCTCGGGCATGGCAAACCAGTTTGGGACGCAAAGTCGGCGGATCAAACCTGGGCTACCCGTGTAGAATAAAGGCGCTTATGGACGGAAATGGAACGTTCATTTTCAATGAAATTCTTAGGCGATTAATATCGATTAATCCCCATTTCATACGAGGGCGGTCGTTATCATATGCGTGATAGCGGGTAACACCGACTCGGACGCCTGCTTGCACTACTGGTGCTTCCTTCGTGGTGTACAACCCCGGATGTTCTGGCCAGTGGGAAGGTGTGAATAAACCACATTTGCGTAATTATACCATTTGCCGTGGTGAGATCCTTTTTTGTGTGTTATTTTACAACCTCTGCCTCTACTTTTTATCTGCAAGGATTTACAGTAAGGTCCGACCCTTTCGGCCTGCTCGTCCTTTCCTTTATTGGTCCCTGCATCTCCCGGAGGTGGTTGGTTATGTAGAAGATCGACCACAAAGTGTAAGTATCTGGTCCACTTAGACTCAGCCAAGATTATTTATCTCTTACATCTATGCCTCGATACAAACATTGTGTCAAAAATCTGAAATGAATAGATTCTGGTTAGATCATGATTAACCGTTTACCAGCGCTGGAACTTCCACTTAAGAGCACTTAAACCCTTCTCCTCGCTGACGGAGTAGGTAGTGGTGGAGTTCTTCTTTTTTATTTTTATTTATTTTTTACTGTTAAATAGGTCCAATGATGGCTTCTGCACCATTTTTTCCCAGCCAGCCGCTGCCATGTCGGCGACCATGGGGTGTGCTGGCACTAGTAATAGACAATTCTTAAACCCTATAGCTCACTTTAGGCGATGTCGCTCAGGAAGTCAAGGCAGACGAACAGCTCACAGGCGCCGGGTACTGGTAAACCCTTGAATACATTATGTATTATTATCTTTGGTTTAGTAGTACCTCCGACTGCATTACCTGTGATGACAACTACCCTATTGAGTTTTCAGAGCCGCCCAACAGGACGCCAAGTTGAGGAGTGTCTTTTTCACAGGCAAAAAAGAAGAGCAGTATGATTTATATCGCAGAATATCTTTGAGATAACGCTCTTTTTGACAGCCTGGAACAGTTCGAGGAGATGCGAGGTTCAGACTCGCGCAAGAAATGATATTTATTTGAGTTTTTTGTATTCATATTCGTGAAAGGCTAGCTCTTCTCCTTCATACGTTACATGTGATGGGAACGTGATGGTGCGACGTGGGAGCGCCTAGTCTGAGGGGGCCGATCGAAATAGAGTTTTCGACACACCGAAACTGTAAATGGATCTAATTTATGATATCTGAATGAAAGGCCCCCAAAGCGTAGATGGTATGTTCCTACCAGCAACACGGTACCCGAGGTCCATGGACGGCGCTACACAATAAACATGGACCTACAACCGGCCGAATCAGACCACGTGGGATTTGCCAGCTCCGAAAAGGAATTGAAAAGGGATTTGTTTGTCGCATTCCACATTGACTCTCATCTTTCTCCATGTTGCACTGCCATCCCTTCTAATTGCAACAACACGAGGGCGTGAGATCGCGATGTCACTCTGATTCTGACCACCACCACCTCAAATCACATCCACAAAACATGAGTCTTGCCATAAGGCCCACCCTGCGCCCCGTGGTCTGGGCAGACGTCGACAGTCGAGGAAAGCTCATTCGCCATCGCTCGCTCTCGGCGGATTCCCGGGACGATGAGGACGATTATGGCCCCCCACAGCACCACGGCTACCCACCTCGGAAGAAGGTCAAAACTCACGGAACGTCAATCTCGTACTATCCCCCACCACTCAATCCTTCAGAGAAAATATGGCGCGATAGGTGTAACTTTCTCTTTCAACGAGGCTACCAGCTTCGACCGCGCTACCAATCTAACTGGACACCGATGAGCTACGGGAATGGAAGAAGTCACGTTGGCGGCGAAGATCATATCATGCAAATTGTGCGTTCTTTCGGGCTCTGTGGGCCCCTTTCTCCAAGGTCTCATGACAGATATTCGCAGCTTCCTCAAGTTCTGGACGCAATCCGCCGTCAAGACGGTCTCGTAGTCTGTGTCAAGATGATTCAAGAGCCACGCAAAGCTAGACAAATCAAGATAACAGAATATTTCTCAACAAGACGTATGACTGGGGACTCTCGAAACCACGTCGTGCCATTCTATGACAACTTTGGTGATAGCTATACTCCCAACATCCAATTCATGGTTATGCCCGTTCTTAGACGCTTTGACGATCCCGAGTTTGTTATGGTCTGTGAGGTGGTTGATTTCATTACCCAGGCCTTAGAAGTATGTGCGCCTATTTATGTCATGGCAGCTGCTGATTGATGGGTTCTATCGCCACAGGGGATGGTGTTCTTGCACGAGAACAACATCGCACATCAGTATGTTACGTTGGCCTCCAACGAATTCCCAGGTCATTGACCCGTCGCTCCCCAACAGCAATCTCATTGCCGAACATATCATGATGGATGCAAAGTCGATCGTCCCTACAGGATGGCATTTTGTATCTCATTTTTGTGAACCGGATGGGATGACTAAAATCGTACCACTGGATCGTAAAACGTACCCTGTTAGGTATTACTTTATCGGTTTCGGCAGCGCGTACCACATCCCTCCCGACCAGACACCGCTTGTGCGGGATATTGGTGGAGGCGATGATGACGTACCAGAGCTCTCCACGGCGAAACCATATGATCCATTCAAGTTGGACGTGTACACGCTCGGCAATGTATTTTTGAAAGAGCTATACCAGGTATGTCAGATCATGTCTCAACATTTCCTCCCACCTGACACTCGCCTTACCAGAAATACCTCGGCGTTGATTTTATTTCTGACCTACTCAAATACATGCATGTGCGCGATTTCACTCAGCGCCCTAATGCAGCTTCGGTACTTCGTGCGTGGTATCGGATCCGGGACTCCTTCGACGAAGACGGCATGGAAATGTGGCGCTTGAAATTAAGGGACGGCAGAAGACCTGGAGACCCGAGATTCTCGGAGCCATCGTCTGGCAGTCCGAGCACGAGCGGCTTCTCTCGGTCTAGTAAAAGAGACATCTCCAGCATACTCAACAAGGTAGGCACCGATCTCATTATGTCTCACTTCAGACTCTGAACGGTTTCACGGTATAGTGATCACCTTACTCTCTGGGCTCCTTTCTCCGGCTACTTTCTTGGCCGATGGATCATTCTCTGTTTCTTGTACTTTCATACACGATTCCGTTATCCCTTCCTCGGTTTCTTCTGGTCTTTTCTTTTCCATTTGTACAATCATCCCATACACATAAAGACACCCTGTATATGTACTTGTCCACCTATCCACGAATCCATCAGGCAAGTGGATCTGGTGTGGGCTGAGCAATGCCGATGACTCATTTCGTTACAAACTGTTGAACATCGATCGAATTTTTTTCCCCCAGCATTGGGGTTGATTACCGCGCGCTTGGAAGTAACTCGGACTTTGTGGTCCGGAACACGGAACGCGTATGTAGCGCGTCAAATGTGATCGGAGTAACCCGATCGGAGGTAGTGAAATCTTGATAAGATGAGTAGTCATTTAGTTAAACTTGAGTAAATTCTACTCTTTGCATATCAGCCGTGTTCTTGACTCTTCGAATCATGTCGACGTCTAAACCATTAGGTACGTATCGATCCATTCAGGTGTTTATATCTCACTGACCAGCTACTCGAACTGCAGTGTTCGTCACAGGCAACGCGAACAAGCTGAAGGAGGTGAAAGAGATTCTTTCATCTGGGGGAAATCCCTTGGTGATTGAATCGCAAAGTTTAGATAGTAAGTCGTACCAGTCCTAGCTTGATGCACCGCTCAATATTCTTCTATCACAAGTCCCTGAAGTGCAAGGCACCACCGTTGAGGTCGCATCAGCGAAGTGTGCTCGCGCTGCAGAGCTCGTCGGAGGACCTTGCATTACAGAAGACACCGCATTGTGCTATGCGGCTCTCAATGGTCTTCCAGGGCCCTACATCAAACAATTCATGGTTGAGCTTGGACATGAGGGGCTGAACAAGCTGCTTGTTGGTTTCGATACAAAACGAGCGGAAGCTGTGTGCACGTTCGCATATAGCGCAGGACCTGGTATTTCTAACCAATTTTTGCTCTCATTTCCCTCTAAAAATGCGCTTAACCTCAGGAACAGAACCTCTGATTTTTGAGGGCCGGACGGAGGGTACAATCGTGCCTGCGAGAGGACCCAAAGTATTCGGCTGGGACGCTGTTTTTGAACCGCTTGGGTGGAACATGACGTGAACAGCTTTCTCCTCTTCGCATGTGTGCTAGCTTTCGTGATGCTGATATATTTTCATAGCTACGCAGAAATGCCTTCAGACGAGAAGAATAAAATATCCCATCGCGGAAAAGCTCTGGGGAAGCTCCGTACATACCTCCAATCAATATCATGAACCAGGCGTCTTTGCAGCAGGTCCATGGCCAGTTTTACTAGTATAGACACTCGGATGACTGAATTTCTAGACGACCGCATAAAAAAACTTGTATTATTAGGTGGCGATAATCTTTCCAGACTTGGTCATAGCTTCGCTAGCCCGTCGAAGTTGCTTCTAGCTGCCTTCTGTATCGGATTGACAGTTGAGTGAGTTGCCGACACGCAGAGAACATTTTCATCCCAGATCTACACAATCAGTTCGCTGCTATCAACCTCACTCTCAGGTTACAGGTTGGATAACTAACCTCACAGCGTGCTGTCCTGATGCGTCCTTTAATCGAAACCGAGGTCGCAACAATGCGGAGTGTTCTACCGCTATAAAAACCGTGACAGGCATCAGCCTCGGATTTTCCGGTTAGTATTATCGAGATGATCTCTGACTTACAGTCGTGCTGGACTGTGCCAGATGAGGTTCATGGACTGGGAAAGTCCAGTTCCATCTATACCAGATTTCAGCCCAAGCAAAACAAGTGGTGCTACAGAGCAGCTATATTGCAAAGACAAGTTCAGCCAGATAAATTCAGATGTTATGCAGTGGTATTGGACTTACGGATCCATTATGTAGACCGCGCAAGCCCCGTGAAGAGTGTGGAAGACGTTACACATTTCTACCGCACGATTCAAGTTTCTATTGTCAGAAGCGACTTCCATCTAGATTCCTTTCAAAGACACACCGTTGCTCACAGTCAGTTCAAAGACAGCCTCGGCAAATGCTGGTTTTATCTTTTCCTTGAGCGTTGCCTCTGTATCACCCCAGATGTTCAACCCGACCATCCTTATTTTCTCCCCAACCCCTGCGCCATACGACCTCCCTTGTTTATTGATGAAAAACTTGAATACGGCAAGACAAACGTGCTTAGTTTCTTTACCGACGTTTCCTTGGATTTTAGAGAGCTGCTCTATCATTACTGCTCGTTCGGCCCAGTCTTGAGTGAAAGCTTGTGGAAAGGGATACTCCATTGAGTTCGTCGGTTTCGCGATTCAAAAGTGAGGTTGTCGCCAGTGGTCTCTAAAAAGAAACAAATTTTAGTTGATGGAGCAGATAAACGCCTGGAAAATTCTGAGAGTGAAGTCTCGATTATTCCCGCTAACCTTGTTGGACACCTCGATCGACGGCCATGAGGTGCCAATAAAATGGCAGGTCCCGCAAATATTTTTATTGATTGCCAGAAAAGAAAGGCTACCTCCCATATATTTGCCCATCGTCATAAATCAGACATGAAACTATTTGTTGAAAGTATCAGGTGCCTGTCTTTTGAGCTGGATCATAAGCGCTGGCCGATGTCATTGGAAGCTGCCGGATGCGGATATGTTATTAGCCGGTGGACCGTGGCGTTATTGTCACTAGGTGCTGCGTTCTCGATGCACTTCTGGGATCACCACGGACGACATTACGATAACCACATTCAACAGTAATTCATCGTGAAGATCATGGATTCTGCAGCAAGAGCTATTGGACTCCGAAACTATCTCCAGGCACCCTTACCTTCAGAGCAGACTGCATCTATCACCGGAAACGTTCCACTTCACGTCAAGGAGCTGCCACTCAAGTGGCTGGCTCTCAGAAATCCGGGAAAGAGATTCGCAGAGAATGTGGCGCTTGAATTGAAGGTAACTGATGTGTCGGTCGTCCCGAACCGGGACGATCCCTCTCAAATGGAAGCGAGGCTCAGAATGGAAATAGAAGTAACGCCAGGTGAGTCTTTGCAGCCTTGAATCGCGAGTCGCGTCGTAAGAGTAACTTTATTCTTGATATTGGGTGAATTATAGACATGTGTAATGCGCAGGGCACTCTCTCCGAGGCTTGCATGGTATATCTTATCGACGAGTGCGTTTTAACTAACCTCCTTTCGGTCGACTACTCTCTCACCCTTCGCGATGTTCCAGTGGCTCTGCGATGGCTACAATTGTAATAGACGCTTACAATGGACGATTCGCCCCCCCTGGCGTCTCTCAAAGTATCAATGCTTCATTTCACGCATCGGCGCTGTCGTGAGCAATATCCTCGACATACTATCTTAAGGACCAAATCTCATAGGTATTGTTATCTTGGCAGGGGAACGAAGCTATACATCATAAATAGAGCCATTGCATCTGAACGGGAATCTAAAATGGGTACTTCTGAGGTGAGTTTTTGTTTCGATTTTGTGAGCCACCTGAGAACTTTGTCTAGATATGGGACATCGAAAATCACAGATTGATAGCGTCTGGCTCCCAGATAACCATGTCCACAGAACGTGGTTATTCTTCCTTATAATACAATACTTGTATCTTGTTTTCAAAAACAAAACAAAGACCGTCCAGATTTGCGCTGCTCTGGCTGATCATGGCCAAATGCGTGTATCCGGCATCCAGACATGTGCTCCATCATGCATCAGCGCCCAGCATTGAATTCAACATCACCTCCAAGTTCTGAAATGATACCACTCACCTTGGGCATACTACGCTCGTTATATCTCAGAAACTGAACGCTAGATGTCGAACAGCAATTCGAACCGTCACAAGATCGGAAAATACCCATCGGCAGCTTTGACAAGCAGATTACTCTCGAAACACATCCCACAGTCCAGGACTTCGCACATCGTCGGCAACGCACCTCTCTCACTGAAAGAACTCCCTATTAGATGGTATGAGATACTGAGCCAGAAAGGTAGCTCAGCTTTTGGGTACGATATGAGGCAAAGATTAGAGCTGAAGGAGGTGTCGTTGGAGCCAGTTGAGAAGGATACAGAGGGAAAGAGGATGAACGCGAAGATGGTCTGTGAACTTGAAGTACTTCCGAGTGGGTTCTCTAACTTTCTTATCTTATATTTTTTATGTATTGGTGATTTGTTCTGGAGAGGAAATGCTCACAATTTGGTTCATAGGCATGTGTAATGCGCAAGGATTGCTTGACAATGGAGCGATGGCCGCCCTAATGGACGAGTGAGCTTCTGAATCTATCCCCTCAAGTGTATATTAAACATATTTTTTTCTCTGACCTGAAGAGGTTCAGCCGTAGCCGTCACCATTATGAACGCTGCCAGAGGCATCCCATCTGACATGGGGGTATCCCAAACCTTCAATATTAATTTTCTGGGCGAAGTCGCATCGTAAGTGCTGCCTCTAGTCGCATGGAACGACGACGAGCTTGACCTCTCTATTTGATAGTGGTTCAAAGATCAAAATTGTTAGCCGCTCGGTGTCAAGGGAGAACGACGTCGTGAATTGTAACAGCGAGGTAAATCACATCACTTCACTAGCTCGTCAAAGGTCGTACTCATGTTGTAATAAAGATTTGGGACGCCCGGACCCATAAGCTCCTTGCATCTGGCGTGCAAATGATGATGACTTTCACCCCTCCACGAGAAAGAGCTATCTTATGATTCAAGACTGTACATAAATTCAAATTCTAAGAATGCTTCACGTATGTGGAATGCAGCTCGCTTCGGAAACGAAGGAAATAACATCATTCTTGGGATAGGCCTGGCCTTACAAGTGGGGAACCATCATGGCCGATACAAGAAAATCATTAAGTATTCGAATGATCCACTAGACTCTCGACCTCATCCATGCATGATCTTCCTGGCGCTCAAATTGAGTGATTAACATTCCCAGTGCCAGCGATTTTCTCCTATACTACTCTGGATCAAGTAAGGGCGAACATATTATTAGTAGATCTAATCCGACTAATCGACTGTGGTGGTTTACCTAGTACATTCGAGATTGTAGTACACACCACGATAGAAAGTCGCGTTCTACGTTATCTCCTCTCATCGTGGCAGTAATCTTGATGTCGTGGCCATCCTTCATGAGACCTTGGAAACGACGGGCGGACTCATCGTCCACCCACAATTCCTTTTCACCTTGGTCAAATGAACGGAGAGAATGCTGAGGGGATGGAACAGGAATAGGTCCGCCAACAGACGCCAAGGTAATACTTCATGGAATATTGACACCTCATGCAGGTTGGGGAGGAGGTCAGGCACGTCTTTTCCCTCGATTGTGGTTATAGGGCCATTGAGAAGCTGCAGGCAGTCATAGAAATCCCGGTAATATTCCAGTCGCTTCACCGCCTGTAAATGGGATGCCACCGTTAAGAGGTTGTGAGATCCACCCCAGTGTAAAATAGAGAGAGCTGTAAGCCTCCAGGCACTAGCAGAGCGTTGAAGGAATACTGAGACACTTTTAGGGGAGTTGGAGCTAGTATCGTAAGTTAGATCCACGAGTGATGGAAGAGTAAGATTATCTAGGAGTTGTCTGGGAGCTTCGCTGTCATCAGAAAATAAACTAAGACATCGCAAAGCATCATGAATTATTGATCCAGGAGGAAGTAGATGCTTGTCTCGCCCAGTTCGAAGCTGATTGAATTCACCCGTGGTCAAACGTTGCGCCTTTTGGAGGAGAACTAGGCATTCGTACACATGGAGGTTCTCGATTTCGGCGGTGGTAAGATTAGACCAGTTGTCATCGATCGATCTGAGGGGGGTGGCAAATGAAACAACTTCAATTGGAATGAGCGTCACATCTCTGAGCGAGAATTGGTAAGATGACTGTTGACTGTTGTAACAGCTGCTGCCGACTCGCAAGCATTCAAGAATACAGACTCCTTTGCTATCGCCAACGAGATGTGGGAGCACGAAGTCAAGCGCATCCAAGCTAAATGTCCTCCAGCGACTTGAACAATCGTTGACGATATCGATCAAAGGTTTCCACAGATCAGCGATTTGTTCTGTGAGCGGCATGTGGCCCGCTTATAAATCTAAGTGGCAGGCGTACCTGTGAACTCGAATGGAGCACTATTGAACATACAAGTTAATTGCAGGTTGTAAACCAGGAACCTTGCCGTTCAAGCGCGCTGTGGGCCCGTGGCCAACACGCGGTCCGGTGTCACGGCAACAAACACCAACCATTGCATCCAGCTCTAACCTTGAATACAATTTTGGTCTCTTGAAAAGATCGGATGGGTCTGAGGAAATAGGCGGACCATATAATAAGCAGAATTGCAGAATGAATAATCTCGTGGGCCAATATTCAAGCAAGAAGGTCCATCACGGGCCAGCAAGCAGAACGACTTGGATGTTAAAATTGATTCTCAATGAAAGATACAAATCGAGCGTAACCACTAACTACTAATGATCGAAGGATGTGTAGAGGTACTGGTACAACCTTCATAGGTAAGAAGATCAAAAATGAAGTGGGTCATGGGGTGAGGTGTCGCAGAGCATTCCAGGAAGGGGTGATGAATTAGAAAGGAGGTAGTAGTTGCAATATAAAAATACAAATTTCCAAGAAAGTAAAGGACGCAGCAAAAAAAGCACTAGAATGAGGCACCCATCGCAGATGGTGCCTCTCGTTGTAGCCTCTCGCGGACCTCCATGAGAGCCTGACCGAGTTGATTTTGACCGTTGCCTGACATGCCCGAGCCCCAAAACACGTCATCAGCATCCACATAGATGAGCCTCGCAGCGCCAGTCTGTAACAGCATAGTTCGAAGATCTGGGTGTTGTCTGAATTTTTGATATAAAACTTCCTTGAGCTGTACAAACTATCAATACAAAATCCTACCAAAGAGGGCCTGAAGTCACTTACCAGCGATAGATAACATTCTCCCCAATCCTTCCTCTGGAATTGCTGATACTCAGCCGACAGCGGATATACCTCGTGAATTTCCTTGCACCCTCTGATCCGCTCTGCCAGATCTGGTCGATGATCCAAGAACTTGAGCGCCTCGTGGAGATGCAATGCCGTTGGGTACTCGAGGTTCCGCCAGATGACCCTGTGCGGCGAGTGGTTCATGAATACGGCATAGCGACTACCTTGATCGAAGCGGATCGCCGGAGGGCTGCTTGGGATAGGGGGAACAGGCGGAGGCATCGTCGAGCTCGACGGTGATGCAGATGCTGGACCGTCTATGGATGGTCGGTGACTCATTTGAGAGTGTGATCGATCGAGGTTGGTTCCCCTCATTGAAGAGTTGGCGGACATCGGCGGGTTCTGGTTCTGGTTTTCGTTGTTGACATAGACCGGGATGAAAAGTACTTGAGGTTGCTCAGGCTCCTTTTGCTTGTCCTTCCTGCTGAACGCACGGAGAAGGCCGCCTTTCTTATTCTTTACCGATGGCTGTGGCCCCAGAGGTGCACCATTCACCAGTGACGCATGCTGAGGGCGGTAGGTCGCTGTCAGTAGTGCAGTAGTCTGTGGTAGGCTGAGTAGGGATTTGTATGGCGTCATTTCATATAGATCTCGAGGCGGCGGCGGGAGTGGGTTTCGAAGTGGTGTTCGTGGTCGTTCACCGGTGGGACCAAACACAGCAGAGCTGGCGGGCTCCAGAGGCTCAATAACGTGCGCGAGATCGGCTTGGATCGGAGCGGGGGGTGGGTATCGAGATGTAGAATGTCGGGACGATGCACGGGCAGGCCCTGCGCTTCTGGGTCGGTCTTCCTCGTCATAATCACCTTCTTCGTCGTCCCTTGGGAATGGGGCAATAAAAGGTGTGGGTGCCCGATGAGTCGGAGGTATGACAGGATTGTCCACGTTTTCTGGACATGGGTCAATAAAATAATAACACTTTTGAGTGCTTGGACTCACGAGGTATCACGGGTGCTTGGACAGTATCCCTACGATGCGATGCTGAACGCCCACGCCGAGAACGTGTCGCTGAGCAGGAAAGTTAGCCCACGTGAATAGTGTCGAACAATCGGGACTTACATTCTGGCTGGGGTTGGCCACCCGTTGCGGCAAAGCCGCCTACAAACCGTTCAGACTGCGTCCTTCTAGACTTTCGCTTCTTGAACGATTTATCCTGAGGCAGCCAGTTCAGCTGGGGAGGTGGCATGTGTGCGCCTTGTCCGAAATGGGCACCCGGTGGTATGAATCCCTGCTGTTGAGGAACTTGAGGGTACATTGGTTGAGGATAAGGTTGAAATGGATGAGGTGCATAAGGATTTGGGTATCCTGGAGCCGCGCCATATGGATACTGCGTCTGCCTATTTGACTTGAATTTTGATTGTCCTGAGCCCATGGCTTATGGATGATGTTTGAAATGAAATCGTCGAATGAGTTCTATTCAAGAGTTGAAGTTAAGCAAGCACTGGAGGGAGTAAACCAACTCACGATTATAACGTTAAGATCATGAAAGAGAATGGATAGTTGTGGGTAGCGCCGGTAGATCTGGAAGAAAGGTGGAGGACATTGAATATTTCTGACCAATGTTCGATACTCGCGCGCTCGAAATGGCAATTTGTCTGACCCGCGGGCCGCATTGCAGCCATGTGTTTCCCACGGGCCGCCATTGTGGCATTGTCCAGTGTTTGGTCTGCTTTGGTGCCCACCGAACTCCAAAATCGAGTTTCCTACGAAGGCTCACCTCATACCTTTGGTCGAGTTATAGGTCGAGATTGGCATTCCGTCGAGGTTTTATCCTGCTTGATTGGATTGGATACTGTCTTTATGTCTTCTTATCGATGATCGACATCCGAGCCGCCAACTATCAACTTGCAAACGGTAACATATCTGAGTCCCGACACACTGTATGCGTTAAATTTAACTTCCATATCAGATTGCACTCCGTTACATGTATCGAGGAGTGCGCTTTGTTCGATCATCCAGGCAGGGCATGCATGTACGATATCAGTCGTTAATCACCACTTCTACACGCCTTCTCCGGAACCCCCATTTCTTTCGTCGTTTACACCTTCCACTAACATGGAAAATGCCCTGCTAACAAACCTCCAACTCAATTTTACTTGCAATTTAAATTTCATAATATATGTAAAGGAAAAATGTACGTTCCACCTACGATTTCGTTCCGATTCTAACGAGAAGTCCTTTTTTTTAAAAACCCCGAAATTACGAAGGGATAACTTGGGGAAATAATGGATAATGTCCAGTTCTCCATGAATCATGACTTCTGTTCAAGAGAAAGAGATCTCAAATGCATCACGAGAGTCTCTAGAGCTAAACACATGGCAGCAGAGCTGTGTCGTCTGCACACTACGACAACAACGATTACTTCGCCTTCTACATTTGCCTTCGCCGTTCGATCGGCTTATACGTAATACAGAAAATTTGTGGCTCTACTAGTGCAATCACTGAAAATTCGAGTCGAGTCGAGGTATGTACCCTCCGGGCAACCGCGCTAGTCCGCTGCGCCGCACAGATCGTTAAATTTCCTAATGAAGCACAAGTGATCGGGAATTCGAAGTGATCGACGATCAATCAACCAGGTGCTAATTATATCATCTTAAAGATGCCTCGGACAACCGAGAGTTCCATTCAAAGCATAGGTTCAGCGCAAATACTTGTGGTTTGCGCCAGAATGTTTCAAGGGTGAGGCCAAGTGACAATATCTGGCATTTTGAAGTGGGATTCTTGAAGGCGGTACTAATTCAGGCTGATACCTTCCATCTTTCTCGACGAGGATTTATTTGGCTAAATGAAAATCAGAAACACACAAGATTACGGGGAGATATCGTGTGTGATGAGCGCCGGATCAAGCTTTCTCGGATGCAGAGACCTATCAGTATTGATTGATGATCATGAGCGACGTCCTCGGGACAGCTACTTGACGTCAGTAAGGCTTACATTTCGGACTATACAAAGTGCTGACCATGAGACCCATAGAGGGCGTCACTTCCTAAGATGTAAGGGGATGTTAGGTGTTAACCTCATACATAGCAGATGACATTACTATTGTCTCTTGTGAGTGGCTTGAAGGGTCCGAAACGAGTCCCAGGGCAGTATGTACGGCATTTTCGTGAGAGGATGGCGGAC
>Ga0247741_1000472_pt1 | contig 23031 bp, 25 predicted proteins | sample UWRJL213509R2_FD_180945 | JGI IMG/M metagenome (GOLD analysis project Ga0247741, IMG submission 180945) | Plant litter microbial communities from Arlington Agricultural Research Station in Wisconsin, United States - UWRJ-L213-509R-2 | ecosystem: Environmental > Terrestrial > Plant litter >... | reverse complement strand
TCATCTTCAACACATCCTCCACACACCCAACCGCCAACGTCGAACACAGCAGATTCCCAACTACCATCAGCTTCAGCTCCCTCGTCGTCAATACCTTCAAGTGCTCCATATAAGCAAAGACCTTTATTCTGCGTAGTCTGTGCTAGTAATCAAGTAAGTTTTTGCACTTATTCGCCAATTTGGTCAAGATAATAATGCCGATCTTGCAGAATCGTTCAATGGAAGGCCACCATGTGCTCGCGTAAGTCCCTCAGGATTGCGACGTCAAGTATAGGCTCAGATTTACTCAGCAAGGCTGGTTACCGTGTAATTTCCTCGGGAACTGGTTCCGCAGTCAGACTTCCAGGCCCTTCAATAGACAAGCCAAACATATATCCATTCGGAACCCCATACAATTCAATATACGAAGAACTGGTATCGAAGGATCCGAGACTGTAAGCCTGATACTTACCTTGTCTTGAGTACCTTCAGTTGAACTTCTAGAATCTAGATACACCGCCAACGGTTTGCTTCCGATGTTGGACCGGAACCGCCAAATCAAGCTCGCACCGGAACGGTGGCAGGAAACGAAGACAGTAGTTGACATCGTTATAACATGCGAAGAGCGCTGTTTTGATGCAGTATGCGATGGTAAGTTATATTCCTGACTCGAATACACATAGAAGCCTCATGCGCGCTACACAGATTTATTGACTCGAGGCGGAGAGTTCAATAAGCCAGTACATGTCATCAATATAGAGATAAAGGACAACCACGAAGAGGCTCTCATAGCTGGTAAAGCGATGTTGGACTTGGCAGCGGCGGTGAGTAACCCAAGATTCCAGTCAGATTCTAGAAGTTGATGTACCCATGCAGATAGAAGATGCAGAAGATATTGATGAGAGTATAGACGGCATTCTAGAGGTCCAGCAAGAGAATCATCCACACAATCTACTTCATGCTGTAGCTTACTACTAGACTCGAATTAGCAATGGCGTTCGGCCGAATGATATCTTGTCAATGGTATGCGTGATACGACGCATACCATTGATAGACATATGCCATTGACAGGTCCTTCAATTTGCAAGCCACCAAGACAATCACGCAATGTATTGTGCAAGATATTGTGATCCCGTGAGAACTGAAGGCGCGATCGTCACGATGATCGCAGTATTTATTGAGGAGGGGCGGGTCAAACTCTCTCATCTTATCTTTCTTCTGCCATGCCATCTCTCCGCCTAGGTAACATTGCCCCCGACTTTGAGGCTCAAACCACCGCAGGTCCCATCAAATTCCATGATTGGATTGGTGACTCATGGGTATATACTGTCATTTTCGAAACTTGAACGACCTTGTTTAATTCCATGTCTTACAGGCCGTTCTCTTCTCGCACCCAGGAGATTTCACCCCGGTTTGCACAACTGAGCTTGGTGAAGTCGCACGCCGTGCCCCCGATTTCGCCAAACGCAACGTCAAAGTCATTGGCATCTCGGCTAATGGTCTTGATGAGCACAAGAAGTGGGTGGAGGACATCAACTCCTACGGTTCCAAAGTTGGACCCACAGATGTACAATTCCCCATCGTACGTCGAATTCTCCGGTTGACCGGGAAATGAATTAAACCCTGATTGCCCATTCATAGATCGCGGACCCAGAGCGCAAAATATCGGTGCTGTACGACATGCTTGACGAACAGGATGCCACCAACCGTGATGGCAAAGGTCTTCCCTTCACCGTAAGTTGATATGAAACACGTTTCCGGTGACTATTTTCAGTATATTATTTTCAGATCCGTACTGTCTTTGTGATTGACCCAAAAAAGACCATTCGTCTTACGCTTGCGTATCCTGCGTCGACTGGGCGCAACTTTGATGAGATTCTTCGGTGAGTATACATCTCTCCGAAGTGGATTAACCAATATTAATATCGCTTGTTCAGCGTCATTGACTGTAAGTAGACAATGTCGGTGGCAAACTACCGTCTTCTCATGTCTTTGCTGCAGCTCTTCAAACCGGCGATAAACACCGTGTTACTACGCCGGTCAACTGGAAGAAGGGCGAAGATGTCATCGTCCACCCTGGGGTCACTAATCAAGAGGCAACAACTTTGTTCCCCGAGTACACGCAACACCTCGTGAGTCCCATGCGCTGATCATCACGATTTCAGGACATTAATCTTTTTTGCATCTAGCCCTACTTGAGGACCACTCCTCTCAATGTTGAGTAGGTGCGCTGTAGTTACAGTAATAATGTAATTGTAAACTCGAAATCAAAGCCTATGTCTGGAATATCAGTGATTCGCACATTCATTAAGCGCGGTACCGTGATTAATGCGTTATCATATCTAAGCGAGCACGCGAGAGTTTAACACGGACAAACAAATACCACGCAAGCTGGACGCGCGTTCGAGATTAATTCAATTACTTCAATCACCTTCTCCATCTCCAACATATTCATAAATCATGGCTAGTGCAGACGGTGGTGCATACAGGTAGAATTGATGCAACTTGTGACGCGCTTAGATCTAATGAATTATGCAGTTATTCCCTGACAGTCTTCTCCCCAAGTGGGAAACTCGTTCAGATTGAACATGCTTTGGCTGCGGTCTCTCAGGGTACTACGAGTCTTGGAATCAAAGGTGTGCCGATACCAGCGCGATTTAATTCGAGGTAACTAAACTATTCCTCAGCTACGAACGGAATCGTGATTGCTACAGAGAAGAAGACATCCTCAATCCTAATTGACGATTCCGTGATTGAGAAGGTCGCAGTAATTTGCCCAAACATCGGAATCGTGTATTCTGGCATGGGTCCTGACTTTCGGATACTTGTAACAAAGGCACGGAAAAGTGCGCAAGCTTACTGGAAGATATATGGAGAATACCCACCTACAAGAGTGCTGACGCAAGAAATCGCAACCGTTATGCAGCAGGCTACTCAATCTGGGTAAGGATTTGATACGATGGGGTTTCAAGCGAATATTATATTGATTCGCAGCACAGAGGTGTTAGACCATATGGTGTATCACTGCTGGTGGCCGGTTGGGACAACCATCGAGGTCCCACCCTTTATCAAGTTGATCCTTCCGGTTCTTTCTGGGCATGGAAAGCCAGCGCTATCGGGAAAAACATGATTAACGCCAAAACCTTCCTGGAGAAACGGTAAGTTCACATCGCATCGTGGCTTTCATGTCAAATTCCATAATTCCGCTCTCTGTTCTTCCAGGTATAACGACGACATCAGCTTGGAAGACGCCATCCATACAGCTCTTTTGACGCTCAAAGAAGGTTTCGAAGGGCAGATGACGGAGAAGACAATTGAAATCGGTGTTGTAACTGTTCCGACTATTGCAGAACTGGAAGAAGGCAAGATCGGTGGGGAGACAGGTCGACCAAAACCCACGTTTAGAAAACTATCTGAAGAAGAAGTTCGTGATTACCTGGCCCTCTAATCGGATATTCAAACATTTGAGTATTGTGTACGTGTAATTTTCGCCTTCGATCATCTGAATTGTTGGAATCCTTTTGCAAATTCTGTGCCTCGATTGTAATCCTTGATGACGTTAGCAACCCCGGATGTCACAACGAATCTGCATGGTAACGTATTGGCGAAATATTTGTTTTTCAACAGGTATTTGGATATGATCCGTCTTTCCAAGTTCGGTTCGCTTCGTCAGATTTGATTCCGTGTCACACAATATGTCGCTTGTCTCGTCGTCAAGATTTAGTGAGTTCCCCCCTGTCCCGTTTAGTCAAGGCTTCCAGAAGTCGGAATGTTGTTCCTGTTTGCGTTCTGAATTTCTTCTCCAGTCCTTATCGTCTACCTGCCGTGTATCGCGGCGGCTTACACCAACTCACCAGACATTACGATGATCAGGATCCCCACGTTCCTATGTAAATCTGGACCTGCAGCTGTGGCTTGATTGGGACCATCAAATCGGAGATCGTGTTCCAGCTGGGGTCAAACAATAATTCGGTTGCTCAATGCTCACGTTAGTTTGATCTTAGGCGCTAAACAAGATCCCTCAAGATTTGAATCTGCTTTTGTCCATCAGTTTTCTGCTTTTTTGCCACGAGCCAGATCTTCCGGGTGGTCAATTGGGGAATTATCCCATTACGCTCCCCTGTGCCGGTCTGGTCAGGTAGGTATATAAATTCCGGCCGCTCGTTTGAGACTGTACTTCAGCACCTTTCTGCCCCACCTCGAGTCATCTTAGCCATGAGCTCACAACACCCGCCTTCTAGTACCAGCACCGGCAAACAGCCCGCCTATAGGCGGGTTAATATTGCATGTCGGCTTTGTCGAGGTCGTAAAGTCAGAGTGAGTACACTACCCTTACCATTCGCCAACGCTTCTGAACCCCACCTGCCAGTGTGAGACTCCCGGTGACGGTCAGCCATGCAGGAAGTGTATCGAGACCGGTAAAGAATGTGTGTATGAACCAGTCGCACCACCGCACCCCGGTCCCCAACAGGATAACTTCATACCGATGTCGCCCCACGATCTTTCGAGAGGACCGTCTCAGCAGCCAGGCGTGTACAGTGTCGAGAGTCGTGCCGATAACCCACCATCTCCTGTGGTCGTGCACTCTATTTCCCCAATCGACCTGAGGTTGCAGGACTACGCGCAAACCCCAAACTCGTTCTCTCCCCCCTTCTTACCTCAACACCCTCATCCTCACCCTGTACCCTACCACCCTCCGCCTGGACCCCCGCCTCATCCAGCTCAAAGCAACCCAGGGTACAACCAGCCGCAAACGTTTCCGTCATACTCACATCCCGGAGGCGCGCAGCATCCTTTTGGATCGCATCCGGGGTACTACCAAGCAGGTCCATCACAACCCGCGCACTTACACCATGGGCATCCAGCGTCTGGTTCGCAGACCAGCCAACCGCATGGATACTCGCTTGTCACACACGGAGGAAATCCACCAGCTGGCCCTTCTCTTGGACGTTTCCCCCCTCCACCTGGACCTCCTGGAGTTAATCCACCTACTACGGCTGGTGACTTCTTCCCGCATAACCCCCAGTACCCGTAAGTTTTACCATTTAAATTTCTAACAACCCACTAACAGCGTCATTTTCATGCAGTCACTACCGTCCCTCCGGCAGTCAGGGAGGAGACGCGTCCAGGCGCTAACTACCTAGAAACGAACCTGCTAGGCTATATTACCCCGGACTTTGCATTTTTGTAGTTGTTCTTCTCTGGTATTCCTTTATTCCCCAAGTACTTGCTTCTTAACGCTGCATGCCACTGTCGACCCTAATAAATTACCAAATACACCTTACTTTAATGTTATTGAGAACCACAAGCGGAGAGGCATCTCGGGCGTCAACCGCCTTGGTGTCATAGGATACACAACCATTGTCGCGTGGTTATCAAGTGCTCCGAAGTCTCTCCAGAGTTGCAAAATAGATCTGAAAAGGGGTCCGAACAGCCCGACTACCCTATTCGCCATGAGAGCTGTGTCTCAAGGACGGAACTCACTGGAGCAGCAGTCCTGTTCCCAGTCGACCAGCTAAGGATGCCGTTCTTGCATGACGCAATCTTGATACTTTTCTCCGAACGAGAGGGGGTCAACAGGATACCCACGAGACTCTAATTTCGTTACGTGCACGCGTAATGACAACTATCTCCATATGCTCACTTATAATTGAATGCACGCGCCCGCATGCTCTGTGCGAGGTCTAAAACAATACCCAGACTGCCTTTGTCAACGTAATGATCAGACAAGCAGGAGTCCAACGCGAGCCTTGCAGAATTGAATTCGAACAGGCATGCTGAAGACATTGACTCCAAATTGACTCGAACATTACTTTAGATTGTCACAATGTGACTTGAGGTGCTCTCCATACGGCTATTGTACATTGTTGAAACTCAATCACCGCGTAGATTGTATTGCGAGGATTCGCTAGATTAATTCGGCATGTTCAAAGAGGCCATTCGAGCTTCTCGCCAAAGTTCCAATGGACAGCTTTGACAGATGTATATTCTTCGAGCGCATAGCTTCCAAGTTCACGGCCTACGAGGGAGAAAGAATGCATCAGAATTGATGTGCAAGAATGAGAAAGATGATCAAATAAATATAGGATCATACCAATGCCTGACTGCTTCTTTCCGCCGAATGGGACGTTGTTATTCAAGATGTTGTACTGGTTAACCCAAACCTGCAGGATCACCGAACGAGATGTGGCGTCAGTAACACAGCGGGGTTCTCGAGTGCACAGGTAAAACCATGTTCCAATGAAAATGTCGAGATGGCTACTACTCACCGTTCCTGCTTCTAGAGCCGAAGAAACTCTCATGCATTGATTTGCATCGCCTAATTTCAATGAGAAAATGTTGACATGGGCAGTTCTAATTGGATCCCCAAAGAGGGGCGGAGAGTATGACAACGTACTTGAATGCAGTCCAGCCCCAAGTCCATAGGTCGTCGCGTTAGCAAGCGTTATTGCTTCTTCTTCGGTCTTAAAGACGCCGACTGAAAGAACAGGCCCGAAGATCTACAATATAATTCAGAGCTGGTTCCAATACAGATAAAGATTTTCTACCTCTTCTTTCACCTAAGCAGATCGGATGAGACATCAGCCATAATTCTGTTCGTTAGAATAAAATAAATCACGATCTTCATGTCTGGGGTAATATTGGTGAAGACTTAAATGGGCAAGTCGATGTTAACGGCATCCAGTTGTTAAAGTTATGAAAACCTACTGGTGGGATCGACGTAAAACCCTTTCCCGTCTCTCTTCGTGCCGCCGAGAATAGTCTTCGCTCCTTCCTGTTTTCCGGACTCGATGTACCCCCATACACGGTCGTATTGGGTCTTGGATACCTGTCAGCAACACCCGCACGGTGAACAAGGTTACGTCTTGTACAATGTGGAGATAGAACAAATGGAAACCTTACTTACCACAGGGCCGCCTCCAGTCTGGTCATCCAAACCGTCTCCAGTGACTTGGGCCTTGACTTTGGCAACAAGCATTTCGAGGAATTTCTCGTAAATGCTTTCCTGAACATAAACGCGAGATCCAGCCGTGCAGTCTTGACCAGAATTGTAACAAATCCCAAGGGCTGCCCACCTGGCAGCTGGGAGACAGAACGTTATCAGTCAAAATGATCGAGAAAGGCAACGCGGGAAGAAAAGCGGGAAGGTTGACTCGATTGGGAAGGCTTTCGTGAACTCTCGGTACCAGGTGAACCGTAAAATATTCATGAATGAGCAAAAGCAATTGTTCGAAACATGTCGTGGATTGCCGGATTCTGGCGGTTTGTCAGGGAATGGCTGCCGTTGTCAACCATTCAATCGGGCGGCGAAGTGCGCCAGGGATATGACAGATCCCATCCACGAGGCAGACGAAGGTCAAGAGGGTGGGACGATGGGCGATAGGTTCCTTATGGGAGAGAGGGACTTGGCAGAAGAACCGAAGACGTGGCAAGAAACGACTTTCGATCGAGCACATATCACCCTAGGATATCGTAAGGTGCAGCGCATCAAGATAAGTCGCTTCTCGACTTCCACGCGTAGTCCATTGTTCCATTCTGGGGCAAAACAGCGCGGAATGCACAGAAAAAACGTTTGAATAACATCAAACTCATCACAACGCCGTAGGACATCCGCTACACCTGCATCCTCAGGCGTGCCAGTCCTGGAGCCAGAGGGGATGCTGGCTCTATTTTTAACAAGAAGAGTCCCTTTGTCCGCCTTATCAAGAAGTGGCCGGGGAGAAAGACGTGCTGCCACCTTCCCATAAAATGAATGGGACGATAGAAAATAAGCCTACCTTGCTCCAAATCCGCCGACTCAAACACAAGATGAGGGGATTTCCCGCCAAGCTCCAAGGACACCTGAAAGTAGGGGATAATTATCAATGATTTTGGAGGTGAAGGCACACATGATATGTACCTTCTTTAGGTTACTCTTAGCGGCTGCTTCCATAATCTTGCGGCCAGTGATGGTGGAGCCAGTGAATGCGACCTTGTCAACGTCAAGATGCGAGGCCAGAGCGGCGCCTCCTACAGGACCCAAAGAAGGCACAGTGTTGACAACACCTGCAGGGAATCTGACAAGAAAATTAACACCGTCCCATACTCATCACGGAATATCCGAGTACCCTGCTTCCTTGACGAGCTCTGACAATTTCTATGGCGTTTGATTCATCAGGAAAGTTCATTACGGTCGGAAATTGTTCTTACGAGTGCTGTCAGTGGTGTCAACTCAGAAGGCTTCATGACGATCGTGCACCCAACTGCGAGCGCGGGTGCCACCTTCCATGCCCTATCGAAGTCAACGGTCATTTGTTTCAAAGCTTTCCCTGCTCAATAAAGTGTGTCAACTGACCACATATTGATGGGATAGTTCCACGGAATGCTAATCAATTGATGAGTGCAACGGTCAGGTTATGAAGGAAATGCCTACATCTGGCCGCAGACACCGATAGGATCATGGCGCGTGAACGCAAGTTTGGCTTTGTTGTCAACTTCGATAGTCTACCCAGAGGTGAAGATAAGCTAACGCAAGGGGAAAGGCGAGGAACGAGGCAGACCTGCCCTGTTATCTTGTCGGCCCACCCTGCGTAGTATCGCAAGCACTGAACGCTATCTCCAATGTCGAAGTCTCTGAAAAGACAGGTGAGCCTAGTACGAAGCGAGGGTGCTCCGGAAAGACCTTGCAATCCTCAAAGGCTTGCCGTTGTTGAGGGTCTCGAGCTCCGCAAGCTCCTGTGCATCGCGCTCAATGAGATCGGCAAGCTTGTTAATGAGTCTCGACCGCTCAAAGCCCGTGATATTCTTGCCCCAGGTTGTCTTGAACGCCTCACGAGCTGCTGCGACTGCGGAATCGATATCCTTTTCAGATGCTGAGAAGATTCAGCTGCGTAGGTCATAAAACAGTCGATAGCACGAACCAGCAACGACAGAGCAGATTATTTCCTCTGTCGCTGGGTTTACAGCACTATCGGAGGTGAGATGCCTTATCTTATCTTCTGAACAACTCGACATACTGAATGACTTCCTTGGAATCGACCGAGGCCACAAATTCGTTATTGATGAAGAGGCCTGTTGGCACTGTGATAGACTTGTTAAGACGGGGGATCGTGACAGTAGCTGAGAGGGACATGGCTGCAGAGTGGAAGTATGCTTTGGTGGCGAGAGCAACTTGAGCAAGCATCTTGTATTTCCCCACACTCAAAGCAGAATTTAGACTTACCACATGACCGTGTTCTTCTCAGCACGTGCGCTCGGCGTCTATTTTGGGTCTAACCGGAAAGGGGGGTCGTCTTCAAATCCTCAAAATATTGCGCCGACATATTCGATACCGAGAAACCCAAAACCACACATCGCCCGTTTCTGTCGTCCTCCGAGTCGCAGCCCGCCTTACATGCCTGCAGCGCTCGTTCAATAACGTCTCCTCCACGATTCTTCACCCAAGTCTACAAACACCTGCCTCTGAAGGAGTACCTGGAGCAATCAGGGGGAAGGACTTAACGTAAGTAATTTCACAATTCAACTGTTCTACCCGTTACAGTGCGCCGCCTAGCCCAACATCACAATTCCTTGACCGAAATCAAAGAAGGGAAAGTCCAGGAGCAAAGCCCAGACAATATCCTTGAGCTCAAGCGCAACTAGCCTCATCGACATGTGTATCTCCCGAAGCGTACTCGATATATATATCTTACTCGAAGTGCCCTAGCTTCATGCTTCCTATCAACACGGACACAAGTCGTCTCGACCTTATTCCGACAGCAATAACGCCCACGACAAAGGTGATTATTTATTCCTGAGAAGCCATCAGCCCATCTCGTCTTCTAGAGAAACTACAAAAATAGCGAACACCCAATAACTCCCAAGAGGGTTCCTGGGCGAGCGCCGATAGAGCAGCGGACGTGTCCCGCTGAGGAGGTCCTGGACCATGATCCCCAGCTATAGCACCTTTGTTTCACAAGTTGTTTGGGTCGATTTGTATCAATGCTTGGAGCTTTCGACTGCTATATGGCATACCCTCAAAGCTATCGATCTTGGCCCACATCTTTTCACTAATGTCTCCTATTCGGCGATCCCAGTTTATCCCACACTCTCCCGCTCCAGGATTCTAAACGCACAGGCGCAAGCTCCTTTTTTGACCCTGAAGTCCTCTGAAATATGATATGTACAATCTCCACGATTGGGTCGAACAGAATGTCAGATTTAATGGTGTGGCGCACTGAAGGCTGATTCCTTAGTCGACGGAAATAAAACCCAAATGGTCGGGTCCTGGTGGTACATAAAACAAAGGTGTAAAAATACATGCACAGAAATATTGGAAGGACATCTCCGTGAGTATAGTAAGAGGTGTTATACACGCAACGACGAATGATGTGGGCTACCAGCCTAACCTATTCAAGAAAGGCGACATTGCCCTACTGTGGAAAGATCGAATGCCTCGTGTGCGTGAGGTCCATACAACAGACTGTCTCCAATTATCGCATGTCGAACGGAAATTAAACCCCTCTGTAAGACTTCTCGCAACCGTCCACGTCTGGACTCTCCAAGTGGGGAATGGTGTCTGGCGTCCATCGCTTGTAGAGGGGTTTGCGTACGATCTTCCAACATTCGCACCAGATCAGGAACAGGACTGACATCCCCACCACAACGCCCCACTCCCACCCTATTCCACTCTGGTAAAAGACCCTCGTGTTAAATCCAGGAATATATATTGCTATAAACAAGTTGGGAATCGTTAGACACGAGATGCGGAGACCTGATCTGGTACTCACGTAACACGACGCTGAGCATTCCTCCGAGGGCTGACCAGAGCAATACAGGGTTGGCTAACAAGTCCTTGACAAAGAAGCGACCAGGTGTCAAAGAAAACAAAGATCGATCAACTATTTCGCGGAGTTTAGCGTTTAACTTTCAGTGCTGTGACGACAGGGTCGACGTACATGATTTCAATTCCAAGCCATATAGGGAAATCGTGAAAATCAACGTGGCAAATGTCGTTGAACGAGCCCTGAACACGGTTTGGCAAACGTCACTGAAATCGTGATTGCAGTCGCGCCCGAGGTCGCCATTCCCTTTTCCGTAAACCACTATAACGAACTGGGGTGATGTGTTTAGTTGACATCCCAAAACATATCAATAAGAGGAGCAAAAGCGCTTACACTCAAAAGGCAGGTCCCGCCCATGACGATTCCGTACGACATGCAATCAATTATCACCGGCCAGGAGAAAACACCATCCTTGAGGGAATGAGGTGGTTTTCGCATCAAATTTGGAGGTGCCTTCTCCAAACCAAGACCGAAAGCCGGCGGAGAACTGGTCAGCTGGGGCGTTATTAGCGAAGGGTCACAGTATTTTTGGACGTTACTAGTACTAACCATGTTTACCCAAAGAACGCCAATCGGACTAAGCGGGAAAACACTCATATCATGCTCATCTTGGAAACAAAGACCAACGATGAGGAGCAAGACCTCCGCCACGTTGACGGCCAATAGGTGGAGGAGAAACCGTTGGATATTTGTGAAAAGGCGCCGACCCTCACTAACGGCAACAACAATGGAGTTAAAGTTGCTAAAGTGCGAACCCAAGTCAGACTCTAATCGGTTTCAGGGCACACGAGGCTACGCACTCATCAGTTAATACAAGATCGGAGGCGTCCTTCGCGACATCCGAGCCACCCATGCCCATGGCGATACCAACCGGTGCAAGCTTCAATGCAGGGGAATCGTTTACCCCATCCCCAGACATTGACAAGTGCTTTCCGCGGCGCTTCCCAGCGTGAATCATCCTAACTAGATTATTGCCCAGTTGTCAATAGAGAAACGATATAATATGAAACAAATCCTATCAGACTAACCCTTGGTTTCTGGGGCACAACGCGCAATAACGAGAGGAAGTTCGGGAAGGGCATCAATCTCGTCGTCTGTCAATCTATCGAATTCCGTGGCCTAGAATATTTAAGGTCAAAACGGAGCCAATTAGATATATTGCACGATCGACGTACAGTCATAACAGCACTCGCAGGAGCATCGGGAGAAATTATTTCCACCGCCTCTGCGATCGCTCTCGCCGTCGTGACATGATCACCAGTCAACCTGTGTATTGCCGTCAGCTAGCGTTCGTGCTAAATGAAATATAATATATGACTCACATGTGGACAACTATACCTGCCTGCTTGCAAGATCTAACGGCGCCTAAAGTCTCGGGTCGCGGTGGATCAAATATCCCAGCTAAACCACGAAAAGTAAAATCTTTTTCTGCGTCCTCACGAGACAGTCCCTCGATCTCCGAGACGGGGATAGTGCGCGACGCTAAACCGATAACGCGAAGTCCCTGGGAAGCAAGTTCTTCTGCTTTTGCCATGAATGTGGCCCTGATCTCTTCAGAGAGCGGTGCGGTCACATCTGGCAGTTGTTCGGGGGCCGGCACGTAGGTGGTAGAGGATGCGAGGATGCGTTCGGCCTTTCCAGAAGCCAGAAACAGTTCAATCGTTGGCTGCTTGACATGAGACTGAATGTCACTTACAGCACCTTTGATGAGGACGGCGGCCCTGCTTTTCAGCTCCTTGTCTAGGTAGACCGTCGTCATGCGTTTCAAGTCACTCGAAAACGGAAATTCTGCTTTCAATTCAAACCTCTTCGGTGCCGTCGGCTTGTTGTCTTTGAAATGAACGCGATCTTGTGGGTCCTTCTCACCGGATTCTATAATCTGCCCTAGAGCTGGTCGTCCAGGCTTCTCTTCCGATTCAACAGTGTCGTTGGTGAGAGTTGATCGGCCTAATTGGAGTTTGGTGGCGAAGACTTGAAGTGCGACTTCCGTGGGATCTCCGGCTGACTTCCATTCACCTCTCAGATTCTTGCGGATGCTATCGTGCGAGTTAATCAATGAAGATCTGACATACATTAAATTACACTTACGTTGCGACATTGCAGAGAGCGGCCGCGCGCACAACTTGAGCCACACCCTCAGGGACTGAGCCAGGCTCCAGAATACTCCCATCGTTTTCTCGGCGGACGATGCCAGTGGGCTGCAGTGCATCCTGAGTAATTTCTGCGCTGAATTCCGCCGCATGTTGTGGATCAGCCGCCACCCATAGCTTGCGGACCGACATTTTGCCTGTACAATCCAGGTCAACTGGAGTAGCCCAAGGAAATGAAAGTAGAGGCGCACCTAGAGTCAGTGTGCCAGTCTTATCACTGCAGATATCTGTAACACCTCCAAGACTCTCGAGGGCGTCCAATTTGCGCACAATGACGTGTTCCTGAGCCATACGACGCGTGCCAACAGCCATGGTCAATGTCAAAACAGCGATGAGCGACTCTGGAATGATGGCAATTGCGACAGCGATAGCATAAAGCGCGACCTCATTTGTAACACGCCACCGAGCAACTGAGAAGACGATGATGGCAAGGATGATGGCGCAGCCCAAGAGTGTGAAAGCCAGTTTGGCGAGTTTGATCTGAAGGGGTGTGCCAGAACGCAGGCCACTGTACAAGGTTTTAGCAGAGAGCCTTTTCAGAATGGATATGAACTTACAGAAATTCTGATATCTTTTCATAGATGCGCTTCCACCACGGACGTTCGTCAACCAAAGGTTCGCCTGAGGGGTCAGTTTTGCCGCTAATAACGCTGGCTATGCGCCCGATCTGGAGCAGATCAGTTAGCCATTGAGTTGCCATAAAAGGGTACGAAACTCACCTGAGTATTCATGGCAGTGGCGACTGTAACACCCGTACCGCGCCCTTTTGTGACAATAGTCGAGGCATAGGCAAGGTTTAGGCGGTCCCCAATGGGTAGGTCTACATCGTCGTCGTCGAAAGTACTTGTATTCTTCGCGACTATATGAAAAGTCAGATGCAATCTGGGTAGACGTGCCATGATCTTACCCGGTACGGATTCGCCGGTCAATAGTTGCTCTGATATTTCAAGGTTGGACACTGAAGTCAGCCTCAGCTACGAGATATAAATCAGGAGAATATTCCAAGAGTAATTAAGACGGTGCCGAACATCTGCAGGTACCACATCTCCAGTTTTGATCGTCACAAGGTCGCCTATAAATCATGCGTAAGCAACACCCAACTCCATAGATATGGATTTGCAGACCTGGAACGAGGTCCTTGGCTGGGACTGCAACGCCTTCACCATTTCGAATCACGAAGGCGGTTGGAGATGATAGCTGACGTAGTGAATCCATAGTCTTTTCCGCACGATACTCCTGGAAAAATCCAACACTATCACGCAAGAGAGTCAGGCACAGAAGGTCGTAGAGGAAAGCCAAACCTACGTGGTATTGAGAACAATGACTGCGGCGATGACTGCTCCTTCGATGAAGTCTTGAACTCCAAAACTTAAAGCTAGAGCGGCAAGCAGTACCATAGTCAAGGCATTTGCTAAAACCTCGTGAGCGACGAGATAATGGACTTTTTTAAAATTTCAAGGTACTTACAAAGTTGTCCAAATAGCACTCTCCAAGGTGAGACGCCGTCTTTCCCCTGAAGTAAATTTTCCCCGCAGGAGGCGAGCCGCCGTACGGCTTCATTCCTTGAGAGGCCATCATTGGGTGACGTTCCAAGATCTTCTAAAAGCTCCTGAACGTTGCGGGTATGTGCAGTGGGTATTAGAGATGAGAAGTCGTGAGTCTTGGGAGGAACAGTGACCGAGATGGTAGTGTCGGTGCGACTGCCCAGTCTGAGATCATTGCGTCGATTGAAGATACCCATGAAGGAATATATACTCCATCGATCAGCCCGGACGGCAGCCCTTATATACAATTGAAGCCTGCTCTTGCCAAGACAAAATGTGTTAAGACTAGAGGCCGAGCGACTCAGAGTTCTTAGTTCCAAGAAATGCAGAGCCATAGGTATGGAGCCCTGCCGTTCCAAGCGGATGTAAATTACAAGGGGCCAAGATGCTGAAAGTCTGGGATTTCGGCCGAGAAATTTCAAAGGAAAGAGATGCTTGTGCAGAGATAGGCCTTACACAATCAATGCAAGAAAGATTCTATATCTCGAGCTGGTGGAAGACATATCGTCGTCCCATCCAGTACGATAAAAACTTCACTCAGCTTCTTGAGGGTGACATCACATGGTACTTGGCATGGGGAGTAAGCTTACTCTTGGATGAAAAAATGAGGACGAGTAGAAGATCGGGAGCGTAATCCATCGCGTGCCTGAGTCTTGGTAGTACGTGCACAGGCCGCGAGTTGACTCAGGCGTCCAAGTAAGTCTACTACCAAGGGAATGTGGAAACGCAAGCCTGAGAATTGCATACAACTGTGACGTTACATCACAGTCACAGTCAACGCGAAGTGTCCCGGTCCATCGCTCTTTCAATCCACCACCATGTCTTTGTCCGTCCTCGCTCGTTCTGCTGCTGTCCGCCAATCGGCCGTCGTGCGCTCTCGCGCATTCCATGCCTCTACACCCGCTCGCTCTGCACACGGCGACTACCATGTCGGTCTCATGTTTTCTCTGGCAGACTACTAAGACTGACAAACAACTGACCACCAGCATCTCCCATTTGCGTTCCCTGGAGAGAAGAAGTTTGCATTTGGCACCAAACTGTTCGCGTACCTTGGCTTCGGATTCGCTATTCCATTCGTTGCTTCCTATTATCAACTGTTAGTCATTGCAATGCGTCATCTTATTCAACTGGACTGACTTTATATTGCAGTAAAAAGGCCGGCGGTGGAGCTGACTCCTAGCTGATATATATAGAGAGGAGCTATCGCGACAATAGTTGGAAAATAGACAACATTGGCTGTATATTTGCGTGATGCTCGTCTACGTGGTTGCAGGAACTTCGGTCACCATGGGTGATTGCCTCAATATTGGAACAGGATCCTTCTCCTCATCCTCTTCGACCATGACTTCCGGTTCATCCGCACCGTCCTCCTCGTCTCCTCCGGGCTTTGAAAGTGCCAATTCCAACGCCTTCTCGAACTCTGTCTTCTTGCGGGCTTTCTTATGATTTTGATGTGTGCGGCAATCACACGTCCGTGTCATGAAATCTGCATCACCTTCAAGAGCGTCCAAGGCCAGAAGGGATGCCAGTCTGGCTGCCGATGGTGCTGCGAGGTCCTCTCCACTAGCCAATATTACCTCATGGACGAGTACTGTCACGAATTATGTCTCAAATGTGAGGCAGAACATATAAAGCCCTAAGGAGATGTACGCACCGTGACATCGAGATATACTTTCGTCCTTATCTTTGACGATTTCGAACTGTTGGCAACCTTGTGCCTGCAGCAATTCGAACAGGATCTTCGTCGGATGGTGGGCAAGTGTATGCAGTGTGATGTGCTTATCATAGAAGGGTTTCAACACGTTGTCGAACAGCGATTCAGCCCCAACCGGCGAAAAATTGTCGGAGATGTAGATCGCGCCAATAACGGATTCGACCACATCTGAAAGTGCCTATATTTTCGATAGAACTTTATTCAAGCGCTGACAGGAGATGTGATAGGAAACGACCGACCTTGGGTGGTTCGAGGTCTAACCAGTATTGGCCCGGAGATCTCCCCTCTTGCTCCGCCAGGGCATACTCCTCCGCCTGCTTAACATTTAGCTCATTGACGTAGCTTTGGATACCGTGCTCGAGCTGCGAAGACTCGAAGAGGAGGTACTTTTGCAACCCTGACCAGACGCAAACCGCTGCGAGCGCAGAATTCGAGACCATTGCACCCTATGTCGTGGTCAACACGTTTTGTTAGTGGGTCATGGGGCCAGGTAGAGTGGGTTCTGTCCCAAACCTTCAGCATGGTTAAAGCTCCGGGAGATAGCTGTTGATCTCGATCATAGATATGCCGTATGACCACTGGCAACCCCAATCCCCAGATATGTAAGTATTGAATGTGGATAAACATAAGGTAAAACAACGCACTAAAGTCGAGAATGGCATCTCCGATGAATTCGAGGCGCTCGTATGACGTGATTTCATATCCCTGGATCGACGAATGCGTCTATGAAAATGAAAACAAGCAATATGAATTAATGCCAATTGAATTGAAATCCTGAAACAAAGCGTACCATTGCCTGCGCCAGTAGATGAGGTCGGTTGAACTTGTGACCAATGAGGCTCTCTATCGCAGCAATGGACCCCGGACGTAGTTTCGCAGTAAAGTTGGGTGGAGGCGTTAACACCTTTCGTCCAAAATCTGACCAACGGTCAATATGGGAAAGAGGAAGTGTCAATGCCTTCGTGACTTGTAAAGCAGCCTCGCGCCCTCCGGAAATATAGGCAGCTCCGATAATTGATTCAGCCACATCTGCAATCGCCTAGGAGAAATAGGTCAATAATGTTCTCCGCGAATTCATCAAATTCCGAGCAGCATACCTTATCACCAAGCCATTGGGTTCCTTGATCATCGGCGGCTCTCTTCTTCTTCGGTTTGGGCTTCTTCTTCGTCTTTCCTTGAATTCCGAGGGCTGCACCAAGTGCTTGCTCAAAATTTCCGTCAATTAGAGAAGAACCCCTTGCGGTAGGAGAGGCAGGAGGGGGTTCTTGATTTGCATTCGGAATGACCTCCTCCGGTAACTTGAGTTCCTCTAGATCGAGCGACTGCATTGGAGGCGTGTTCGCCTCCCCTTGGGGTGACTCCCCGCCCATAATTACCGCGGATTCTTCTTCGAAGTTGTCCATGCCGTCATCGTCCTCCATCGTCTCATCCATATCTGGAGGGGGGTCCCTTTGAGTAGGAACTTCGTCAAGGACAACAGCATTTCCCCCCTCCTCGCCGTCTTTAGTTTTATGTTCCGGGGCATCAACGCTCTCGAAGACCTTGGCTGGCCGTGGCGGAATGTGGACCCGGAAGTTAGGAGGTTGCCATGCCTTGTAGGCGAATACTTTCGACTGGATGTATGCTGGCATTCCAATTCGGCTAGCATGGGACAACAGTGATTTGTTGCTGATTATCTTCTGTCGGGAGACATGAAGGTTTCCTTCGCTCAGCGATGGATTGGTGACGAAGACATAGACGGAGGAAAGGTACTTTAGAAAGGCGTCGCCTGGTGTTAGGCAGTTAGTGGCTGACGTTGCTATGAACAAGAGCACGTACCAAGCAGTTCCAGTCGCTCGTAGTCGTACTCAAGACCGGCTGAAGGTGTGCAGATGGCATTGTGTAGCAGATCCTCTCTGACTGCATGGTCGAAGAATTTGGCGTCCATCTCTTTTACTAGTAGGAGGTCGTCAACCCGTCTCATAATCGAAGGTAGTAACATAGCAGTTTTCATAGTACTATTGGTGTCAGTTAGGCCCACTCTATTCAGAGTGATTAGGACAATACCTTGCAGGTACTGTAAACTTGGCACATAGTTCCGGTATGAGGTCTATATTCGACTGGGTCAACCGGTTTGTAGGTAAAAAGCAGAGTATTTTACGCACATTTAGCAGGTGACTTGGCTGAATTGGTCGGAGGTTTCGAGGTTGGATTGAGGTGATTGAGAATTGCGTGAACTTTGGCGACTTCTATGACAGGCTGGTCGTAGCTCGCAAGACCTTCTAAGCCCTTCCGTTTCGATTTGCAAAAGTGCCATAAGCTATCGTAGTGCGCCTCACGCTGAATCACGCTGAGTGGATTTATGCTTGGATAGAACCCTTGAACGTACAGTGCTATCCGTAGGTTTACTCAAAGGTGTCAAGTCTTTGCGGACCTTAACTACCCTATAGCGCCTTGTGAATTCGATCCAACGGTCCTGGATAATGGCGTCTTCAAGTTCGGCCTCTGTGCTTTCGGGAGAGTCGTTCTTTATTGCTATGGCCCACTGTTTTGAAGCCTCTGAGACGATATCCCAGCGCAGAGCGTCCGAGATGTTAGGCACACCCAAACCCATTTCAGACGGTGGACGCCATGCAACTGGCAATGGAAGAATGAAATAGGTCATTTCCTCGAGGGAACAAGTAAGAGGCTTGTTCATAATGGCTCGACAGATGCGGATTGTAAACTGGTGGATTTGTTTGACACGCTCTTCATCGACGGTGATTGGCGCTGCCTTTTGGAATTTGGCACGAACAGCAATTCCAGAAGTAAAAAGTCGGAAAGATAGGAGACTGGGCATTGGCTCCCGCGTCAGAATTACAATTGGGCCATATGGGTCTGATTCGTCAAGGCCTCCTTCGATATAGATAACTGTAGGATATAGCACTTGGGGAATCCCTTTCTGCATATTCGTCCAGAAGGAAGGCGATTTGCGCGGGTACGATCGCGTTCCACCAGTCTTCGGTTCAGCACTGGTATCATTTCCGACAGTCTTCCTACGTTCTGTTTGATATTGTGCTCGAAGTTTGGATGGGAGAGGTGCAAGACGACAGTCGAGAAGACCAGAGTTATATAGGCTATCACACGCATGATAGCAAGCGGAACGCCTGGCCTCAGCTTTTGATGATGAAGGAATTCCAGAGATACCATGAACAGGTGTTCCAGGAAGGTCGATTGTACACACATGATATTTGGGTATACCAAATTCCTTGTCTATGTCTTGGAAGTTGAAGAGTTTCTGATGGTTGTAAAGTCCATCAGTCATAGGTTGTATGCTCGCAGCGTAGCGGTATAGGACTGTAGTCGCGTCTTGAAGGTAGATACGGCCATTCGTGGTTGCATCTTTGATATATTGCTGCCCCGAGGCCTCGTCATCCTCTCCGTCGCTATCCGAATGATAGGGATTTATAGTTTCACGTAAGCTTTCAGGAGGAACAGAGCTTTCAGGGATATTGCACAAGGTTTCCGTCCATTTCAGCATGTTGGCGTCCAAGCTAGTGATACGAGACAAAACCCGTCTGTGAACATCATTTCCGCGTTCGGCCATATGAATAAGATGACTTTCTCTTCCTCTTGTTCGAGCCCGAACATAAGCATGAGAAATCTGACTTTCGAAGAGGTCATATCTGAAATCTATTAGCATGGAGCTGTAACAAAAGCAGGGGCACCGCACCGAATGACCACCGAGGCCTTTGGGACATCCAGATCTTCAACTGACTTGGTAGCTATCAGCAAGTTACATACACCGCTGGCGAAGTTCTGGAATATCTCTTGCTTTTTGAAGGTCAGAGAAAGCGAGAGTACAAAGACAACGGACTAACGTAATAATTTGGGTTCGATGAATGGCCAGACCCGACGACAGCCTGGGGCCGCAAGTAACCAATACGGTCGTCCAAGTTTCGTAGAAGGTCAGCTAAAACCAGGGCTATGGCTCTCCTTTGCACTGCGTCGAAGAAATGAACATTAAATGCAAAGCAGGCAGGTGCGAATCATACCAAAGATAATTCCTCTGAATCCATCTCCATACGCTTTGAAGGTGTTCAGGACTTGTATCAACCTCAGAAACTTGTGAGCTACGTTGAAGCCTTTGGACGAAGCATCCAGATTGGGCATCGTGAACGCCCAATTTCGAACTACGTTTCTGATTCGGTGTTTAATCCCCTCTTCGGAGGGGTCTCCGTCGTCATCGCCGTCGCTGTCCTCGAACCAAGCTGCTCCATTATCCATATCCTTGAGAGCACGTCGCCAGATGAGATCTGAAGCGCAAGGTCCCACTTCATCATGTGCATGGTGTGCAGCTACGTAGTGTCGGCGAAATACTGTCTCTGATGGATCCAGTTGATGCAGCTGCTTCATGAGACGAGTTTCGGAGGAGCGCTGCAAGAAATCGTACAGAATGACTATTTCATCCGGACGATCAGGCAACGCGAGAATCTCATCCCGTTTTGCTTCTGTGACGCCAAAGACTTTGGCATCCAATGTTTGCTCCAATTTGAGCATCTTGGAGTCGAAATGTGATCTTCGGTCGGGAGGTGGAGCAGCCAGAGCGAAGACTCGCGGGCGTGAAAAAGCATCAGTGACGCGGTAAAAGTCGTTCATGACCTGCACGATTGGCATGGAAGAATGACAGTCCTGATTTTTAATGTTCTGGGCTTCAACAATGATCATGAGGCGGATTTGTGTGATGGCAAGTGCCCCCCTGAGTAGGGATTCCGATAAATTCTGCCAAATATTAGCCACAGAAGGCTCCTTCAAGAGGGCTCTTACCTTGGAAGATGTGATTACCAAATCTTTCTTCGACATTTCGACCCAGGTTTGAAGCTCTGGAGAGTGACTTTCCTCCGAGAATCTCGCGATAGTTATGTCTGGGTTGCCCTCCGAGAAAACAGTTGCGTATTTGTCCACAGCAGATACATCACTTAGGTGCCAATTAGAGGACAAGATTGGCATAGAGACTATGACACATACTCAACAATGAAGACTGCCATACGAGGCCTCAGACTGAAATTCTTCGGTCTATTACGTTCTTGTTCCATCGCCCATGAGACGATATCAACCAAGAGATTCAATGATGCTAAAATGGTAAATCATGAGCGATGCTATCAAATTTTCGAAAGATATAGACATACATTTGGTCACAGGGAGAACGGCAATTGCTGGTCCGAAATTCAGATATATGCAGCAGAAGAGAAGGAGGAAAGCTTACTGTTCTGTTGCTTTGCCTGTTCAAATACCTGCTCCTTCATTGCACCCAAGGAGAGGGGCAACTGCTCATCGTCTCTATCCCTCACATCCACGATCTCTGGAAGATGGTTTCGAATGGAATCCGAAAAGCCAGTTCGTGTGGCCTTAGCAGGTCGCTCTGGTTGTGATAGCTGAGCTTCGGGCTCAAATACATCTCGAGTTCGCTTGTGTCCAAATTTCGATGGCACATTGCCGACGACATTAGGTTCAACGTCGGCAATCGTGTTGGGCGGTGGAGGTGTGTATCTCAATTGTTCGATGGAAGTTCCCTCCTGACGCGGTGGAGAACCTTGAGACTGTTTCTCTTCGTCTTGCCATGTTTTCCTCAGTTTTTTGAGCATCCAAAGACAAATTCAGAGGAGATGAGGAATATGCTGGTGGTGGAACAGAAGACGCGCCGTGCCAATGGTTGATGTGAAGTCACTCAGGGAACTTAGGTAACACTTCCCGCAAGTCCAATTCGAGTGGTGACTCCCAGTCCTTGACCATATCGCACAATGACAGTAGCTTGCCAGTGAACAGGAAAGACATCGGGACGACGAAATCAACAAAGAACGTTCAAGTTACTGCTGCTATCGCTGACCTACCTTGCTCATGTTAGAACGATCCCATTAGCTCTGTCCCTCAAGCCTTCAATGAACTTCAACAATGCTCCCATCATCAAGGCACTAGAGCCCACCGAACCACCTTCAAGAGATCCAGAGCGCCGCGTTCCCAGAAGGCGCGTTACATCCGAGCCCTGCCTTCCAGAACGCCTCCCCACGAGCGGTTCGTTACATTACCTCACATATATGTTGCTCAATTAACCGCTCGTGTAGGTTTCCTACAAAGGGAGGCAGAATGTCTTGCTCCACAAGAATTCATGAAGCAACAACTAAAAGCGTCAATGGAAGAGAGTGTAGAAGCTGAAATTGTTGCCGAACCGGAGGAACTACCAGAGCCACGACCAAGAAGTGTTTCTTCCCCTCGATCGCCCTCGTATATTCGTAATCTCGTCAAATCCATGATTCTCCCCGGCGGTAATCGAGTGCCAACCGGTGGGTGGTCCAATGTCCAGGTATGGACTGATACATGCCTAGCGCCGCCATTTTTTATTGACTAGTGAACAGCCTTTCGAAGTCATGAAGGCCGTAGAGGAGAAGGACATCATGTTTCTTATGGAAGTGAGAGACAAAGCATTCCCGGTTCGTCGGCCTCTTCCTTTGAAGGCAATTTCATGAACCAACATTGCGCAGCTTTTACTTCAGAGCTCCGGAGGAGAGACACCTTTGGTCCACGCCATCCGTACTGGTAACAAGGATGTCGCCATAATCCTCCTTGGTGCTTTCTCGAGGTATATAAACCATCTTGAGGACGCCGACTTCAAGAAGGCACAGACTCAGTCGCACCTCAAGATCTTGCGTAAGTGTTGCTTCTAGGCCTGCAGCTGCGGAGTCGCTAAACTAATCTACCCAGGCGTCAACCTCAAACTTGCCATCAATGAAGGGCTTGCGAAATCTCAGAGCGAACTCATTGCCTCGTTCATGCAGACCCTAATAATGAGCGAAGGTGATAGGTGGGTCTTTTCCCAGGTATCGGAG
>Ga0247741_1000471_pt1 | contig 23043 bp, 19 predicted proteins | sample UWRJL213509R2_FD_180945 | JGI IMG/M metagenome (GOLD analysis project Ga0247741, IMG submission 180945) | Plant litter microbial communities from Arlington Agricultural Research Station in Wisconsin, United States - UWRJ-L213-509R-2 | ecosystem: Environmental > Terrestrial > Plant litter >... | reverse complement strand
ATACTAGACCTTAGTACCCTCCGAATGTGTCTGATAACTCAAGGGGATCTTGGCATTCTCGCATGACAAACGCCAAAACCAAAATGGGTACTTTTTTCAACTGTACACCAGGATGGAATAGGCATGTGAAAAAATGTGTATCGTAGACTTCAAGCTTCTATAAAGACATTCCAACTTGTTTCCAGTAAATTACTGCATTGCTTGATGAGCTATGAAAGCGCCAAATCGACCTATTTGAGGTAATTTCAGGGTCCTCTTGCCAATTTTGGAAATTTTGATTCAATATTTGCGACTTTGAACAATTTCTTGGGCGTCAACGGTTGGAGGGTTTGCCATAAAACAACTTTTATTCAATTCAAAAAGGTCGAGAGTCCTCTAGGTAAAATTATGGTGGCGTGTACTTGAATATTTCTTATACCTACCAAAATTATTGCACTCATCTTTGCACAGCGCTCGCCGAGATGAAGGTAAAGTGCCACAATGTTCGCGTATTTCGTGCTGTCGTACCATGTAGTATATTCTCGAATATTTTCGGTCGATGAAATTTACTCGCTCCTACCGAACATACAACTTGCAATAATTTTTGCCGGCAGTGTAGATGGTAATCGACCGTCGCTTCACTACTACAAGATACATGAATATTTATTGACTTGAACACAATACAAACTCTCTTGACGAATGTCATTTATGGAATTACCGAACTAGAGTCTTATAAACCGAAATGCACGTATGGAACCCAGGTCAAGAGAGCCTCCCCCGTGTTGCCGATTTTCTTTCGAAGACACTGCATTGCGTGCTGAAGTGCATATGCTGCATTGGCACCGTCGAGTTGTGAAGCTCCTCCGTTCTTCCCTTTCTTCACTAGGTACTCATAGAACCACCCTGCGACATCAGGTGCATGTTTATCCTTGATCGACCACATCGTCGATACAACGCCTTGATAGCCAACCGCCAGCATCCCAGCGGCTAAGTGAACCGCTTCCTCGGGAAGCTTCTCATCTCCGGTGCTCGTCTGACATGCCGACAAGAACGCCAGTTCACACTGGGGAATAATCTGCTTCATAACCTCCGAGAGCTCGAGTCGTCCGTCATGGAGAAAGAACCCACTCCTTAGAGGCTCATGGGTGGTCTGAATAGCGTGGCAAGCGAGATGTACCCATTTATACACTTCCATTTCCTGCTTCACTCGACTGACTGTTGCGGCAGCTCCCTCTAGGCGTAGGAAATCGCAGCTGCCTGTGCTAATGTTCTCGCACACAGCATCTATTTCTCGCGTGGTTCCTGGGATCGGACATTGGCTTGGTGTATTTGGCTGGCTGACCAGCAGGATTTTTGAAGATTGCGGCGTCCTAATTGCAGAGGCCCTAAGCTTCTCGAGAAGTGCGCTGACTGTGGGTGTGTATGACGAGACCACGTAGTCAGAAATGCATGACGCAGGTGGCGCATCCTGTGAGTAGATACCAGCTGCATGGATTGGAAGGAATGCGAGAGGACCAGTGGGACACCACCAGATGCGAGTTGGATTGATTGAATTTGGCTATAATGTACAAATGAATGAGATTGTATATTATGAGTTGACATGGGACCTACGGAATAAGAAAGAGCGTCCAAGATGGGCTTCACGACACATAGCCAAAGCTCTTCAAGGATTTCATGGAGGTCACCCTTTTCGGCAGGATCCCGAACTTCACGGGGACCGCGATCAGCGTCCCGCATGAGATACTCTCCAGACACAAGATATTTGTGTAGGCGATCCTTGAGTTGAGATACATCTTTGTGAGTAAGGTGCTCAAGGGGGATATGGAGTGGTTTGTCACAACCCTGTATGAGAGCGAGAGCGTCACAGCGGTCTTCGTGGACATTGATGAGTATGATTGGACCATCTCGTGGGAGGTCCTTCATGATGCTTGAAGCCTGACGAGGTCGCAAGAAATCGAGAAACCCAGGAATATTGCGAATCTCCTCAAGTATTCGATCCCAGTCCTGGGAAAGCATAACATGAGTGCGTCCTTCATCTTCCAAAGCAATCTTTTGAGACATGGTGCCATTAATGGCGAGAGTGCTGAAGTTCTGACGTGAACCAGATGACTCCAGTGCTCTTGAAACATCTACAAAGCGATCCGCTAGAAGCTTGTTTTGTGCCCGTAGTTTGTCTACTGGAGTGCGAAGCTGGTTAAGTTGTTTCCAGACAAGACCACGACCTTGTTCAAGCCATTCAAGGGCCTTTTCAACGTCTCCTTGACTGAATGCAGCTGAAGCAGCTGTTGTAATTGAGCTTGAAATTTCAACAAGGCTTGAATGCCGTTGTTGAATTGTTTTATCCATGCCCACGGCCTGAGAAAGGAGATTAACAACCACACTATGGGCACATAATAACTCTGTTGGATTGTATGATAGAGAGAGTTGTGCCCAAGACTGAGCAGCAGTCAAACGGAGTGAGGGAGGTCCGGACTTGTGTATAGCAGATAGACGATAACTGGATATTGCCTCGACGATGTCGGCGAGATCACCTGTACATTGAAAGCGGTACGAAAGAGAGTTTCCAAGGTCGTTTAACCGCCTAGGCATATCAGCATGTCCATCGGGAGTGAGCTGGACTGCCCTTTGGAGGGCTGAGATGGCATTAGCAATGTCGGTGGGACTACCTGTGCATTCAAAGCGATGTAAAAGGGATTTGCCAAGGCTGTTCAACCAACTCGGCATGTTGGCATGGTCGTCAGGAGTGAGTTGGACGGCCTTTTGGTGAGCCGAAATACCATTGAAAAGGTCGGTGGGATCATCTGTGCGTTGAAAGCGGCACAAAAAAGAATTTCCTAGGTTGTTCAACTGACTCGGCATGTCCGCATGGCCATTGGGAGTGAGCTGGACTGCCTTATGGTGGGCCAAGATACCATTGGTGATATCAGCGAGATCACTCGTGTGTTGAAAGCTAAGCGAAAACGAATTCCCAAGGCTGCTGAGCAGAGTCGGCTTGTTATTATGGTTATCGGGAATGAGATGGACCGCCCTCTGGTGGACGGAAATGGCGTTGACAATGTCGCTGAGATCACCTGTGCGTTCAAAGCGATCTGAAAGGGAATTTCCAAGATTGTTCAAGCGGTTTGGCATCTCAGCATGGCCATCCGGAGTCAACTGAACCACCCTCTGGTGGGCGGAAATGGCATTGGCAACATCGGTGAGATTACCTGTGCGTTCAAAACGACGCACAAAGGAATTGCCAAGGTTGCTCAACCGATTTACCGTGTCAGCATGGCCATTGGGAGTGAGCTGGACGGCCTTCTGGTGGGACGAAATGGCATCAGCAATGTCAGTGGGATCACCTCTGCGTTCAAAGCGACACAAAAAGGAAATTCCCAGGTCGTTCAACAGACTCGGCATATCAGCATGACCATCGGGAGTGAGCTGGACTGCCTTCTGATGGGCCGAAATGCCATTAGTGACGTCAGTAAGATCATCCGTGTGTTTAAAGCGGCGCAAAAAGGAATTTCCAAGGCTGTTTAACCAACTTGGCAAGTCAGGATGCCCATCGGGAGTGAGCTGGACAGCCCTCTTATGGGCTGAAATGGCATTGGCAATGTCGGTGGAATCACCTGTGTGTTCAAAGCGACGTGCAAAGGAATCTCCTAGGTTGTTCAACCAGCTCGGCATGTCAGGATGGCCATTGGGAGTGTGCTGAACAGCCCTCTGGTGGGCCGAAATGCCATCGATAATGTCAGCGAGATCACCCGTGTGTTCGAAGCGAAGCGAAAACGAAGTTCCAAGCCTGCTGAACAGAGTCGGCTTATTAGCATGACCATCGGGAACCAGTTGGACCGCTCTCTGGTGGAGTGAAATGGCATTGGCGATATCGCTGAGATCACCTGTGCATCGAAAGTGATCCAAGAGGCAAGTTCCAAGGTTGGCCAACAACCTCGGCATATCCGCATGGTCATCGCGAGTGAGTTGGACCGCCCTCTGTTGGGCTGAAATGGCATTGGCGATGTCGGTGGGCTCATCTGTGCACCTAAAGCGATGCGCAAAGGAATTACCAAGGCCGCTCAACCTATTCGGCAACTCAGTATGGCCATCGGGCGTGAGCTGGACCGCCCTTTGATGGGCCAAAATGGCATCAACGATGTCGGTGAGATTACCTGTGTGTTCGAAGAGGCATGATAGGGAGTTTCCAAAGTTATTCAACCGACTCGGCATGTCAGGATGGCCATCGGGAGTGAGTTGGACCGCCCTCTCCCATGCTGAGGTGGCGTTGGAAAGTTCATCAATATCACCAGTCTGTTCAAATCGTGTCTGCAGAATCATCCCACAGACAACCACTATACCAACTTGATTCCAAAGTTCGGTGCGCTTCGTGTGCATATAGAGGACAACAGATGGGACATGGGCCAATTCCTCGAAACGGGATTTGAGAGAAGCATCTGAAATCAACAATTTTATTTCCTTCTCTGTCTTCCGATGAATTTGTACGGAACGTACGGGTATCCGATCTGCGGTGATCATCAATTTCGACAGTGGTTTTATTCGAAGGAGTGGGAGCAATCCTGAACGACACTTTCAGAGATGGACCTCCATTGTGGGATGTCATGGCCTCTACATTCCACGTCAGAATCCAAGGTATTAAAGCTTGAATCCGGGGTACTGACGATTATCTATCTTTTGCGCGGGCGTTTCCAAAGTCAGTTCGTCTTTCGACAAAGAGACATATGCGAAGTCGGCAAACTCTTCCGATGTAGCTACAATCACAAGCTCAGTGAGGTCCACGGGTCTTACGAGATGCGATTTGCTTCAGAGTCGGTACCGGGTACAATGGGGTTCGAAGTAAACTCACAGTTTTAGAAGGTCATTCTGCTTCCATGTTTTAGGAGAGTTTCTTGACAAAGTCAAAGCTTTTGCTTCGTCTCCAAGTCCAAAAATGATGAGTTTGAAAGTAACAAGAGCTCGGTGGTCGACGTCGGTCGCCGCACATTCGACAACAAGATCTGACTTGAATTAGAATAACTCATACGTAGACAGTACACGAGAAATTCTCTCCCCACCTTTTATGTAGCGTTCAAAGTTCCCAGTCGCATCGAGATTGCTGACATCAGCTGATACAAGGAAAGGTCTCTCGGAAACCGCATATGGCGTTGTATCAAGCGATGGAACACGAGCCTCAACTGATAACACAAAATCAGTAGGGGAACGATTTCAGTGTTGTCCGATGCTCACCAGTTGTCAAACCCCCCGTATCTTCGGTTGTAGAATGTATGGCATCGGCTTGAGTACCGAATGGCAGGCACAATTCTGAATTCTCCATGAGAGGCTCCTCTCCATTAGTCACGCTCGGTCGCGGTGCAGGTTGTCCTGCAGTGAATCCAGCAGTATCAGCTGCTTAATGTCAGACCAAATATGATATCATTTGGGAAAGTTGACGCACTCGATTCTGGTGGGTCAGCTCTGAAGGTATCTGCGATAACATGTGGTTCCATAGTTGATGGAGCGGACGATGGTTGGTTTTGAGAAAGCCTTTTCGTGGATGTGGATGGCCGGGTCGAACTCGAGTCATAAGCACGCCTGGAGGCATTAGATGCTGTGTAGTTTGGTCTTGGGCTTCTTATATGTGATACAGTGAAAGGGTGGACTTCTCTTCATATTTTTCATCTGCTGTCATGGAATCAATTGAATACTATCTACGACGCTCATTAGTGTATTCTTAGCGCTAGCAAAACGTGTGCTCACCCAGACCGAAATTGCCTTCAAAACCCTTTACCCATGGCCATCTGCATATAGAGTCAACGTGCAATGAAGGGCCTGAAGGCGCTTGATCTGTGCACAGCCAAACGAAGTCTCAATTTCAAGCAAGTCAAGTTTGGCGCCTACAAGAATGACGGGGAGGGTGTGCAATATGGGTTCCACGACCTCGCAGATGCACCGAAAACCGTCAAGTGACGATAAGGTGACTCATGTGCGAGGGTTACGTATCCAAACTGCAGGAGAAAGACGTGCTGGTGGTGATTGTGCTTTATACCATGTATCGTCGTGATAGGATCGCCATGGACGTTTTGAACAACTATGTGGCTGTAATCAACAGGATCGGATAGCCGGACCGTCAGGGCAACCAACTTGAACTCAGACATCGTTCCACTGAGATGCAGCGGCATGTTGCCTGTCCGGTTCAGACTGCTCGATGCTCTTGAGTCATAGGCCCAGATTATTCAACCAATTTGAATTCGAAGGTCCTCCCCTCTTCTAGTGCACGACTTTACTCTAACCCTGGCCAATGTCACTATCTTCCACTTTTGTCTATCCTCATAGTCCCTCGAGTGGCATACTTGATCCTGGCCTTCCCATCCACATGGAGTGGCTCCCTTCGTCTCCTCCAGACTCCAGCAATTGCACACGTATGCGGATCTACGTTGAACGTCATTTGGTCGTGAAGAACCACCTGAAGCTCAAATTTCGATGAAAAACCGACAGGTGTTGCGCCTCAGCAGTTCTTTACCTCCTGGAAAGTCGCTATCCGCTAAAAATTTCTCACCTACGTCCACTTTCACAAGGACACCCTCAACCAGGCAAGGCGGCTCCCAGCTTTGACAGAAGCAAAGGCGTTGGATGGACCCCAAATCCCATGGAGCAGCTCAGCTTGCATCTCGATTTCAAACACTACTTGTGCACCCGTTGGATGAACCAACTTCTGCACCGAAAGTAATGTTGGGGGAGTTTTCGTAAACGTCTCCAATCAACTTCGTCCAGCCGAAAGCGCCATCACGAACGAGAATTCCTCCGGCGTTACGAAGGATTGGCTTGGGATGCATAGAATCATCCAGGAGCCCATGCGCAATTTCACGCGTTCAGTCCTTGGTTGACTTGAATGACGACAAGTACTCGGTTAGCTCGAGGCTCAGGTCGCTGGTGGGCAAAGCTTTCCGAGGTGCAAGGCACATTCAAGAGGTGTGCATAATTACACTTTATGGTTCATTCGAGATTGATGATCGCTGATGTTTTGAGCAGGATATTCGTAACCCTTTCAGCGATAATCGATTTCTATGTACCTGGAGCGCATACATCTATACACTTTGGAACTCCTGCTCGTCGAGGTCAGCGTGGTCATAGTCAAGAAGTCACTCGGACTCTCGCTTTTCCTCTACGCTTGGATGTCCAAGTGCTAGCGGCTCACACCGTATGCTTCAATCCACCTGTATTGGTCGGTGCATTCCCACAATTCTCCCTCCACGGCACATCACCATCCGTCATTTCGGGCATTCCTCAAGCTAATACGAATCATGATGCACATCGTTTCTATAAGCCTTCATGATTGGCATTGGTGAATTTAGTAGCGCTGGTACGTATACTGTACATTATACTTGGAAGGCTACACGAAATGTTATTTGTGAGAAAGGTATTCTAAAAATGCTAAATCCTACTAGTGTCTCTCAAGAATGCCATCTCCATACGAATTCTACAAATCGAGCTTTTTGAGTGTAGCCTCCAAGATCCGGTCGTCATCGGCCTTGGTAATCACTGCGTCATCCGGCTTTCGTCCATCCAGCAGCTCCTTGGTGAGATTGAACGTAGGATACTTGGCTTCTCCATCCTTACCGCCCCAGTCAAAATCTATCAACTTGACGTCATCACCTTTGCAGATCATGTTCGCATTTCTCAAGTCACCATGAACAAGGTTCTTTCCGTGAAAGGCGTCCACAAGGTCCCGAAGCTGTCGCCTCCACTTGTCGCGATGGGTATTAAGCCCAGGTGCCTCCGTGATCATAGACGCCTCCTCGATATACTCCATTGCTATTGCCTTCCATCCTCCAGGAAGTTCCTGAAACGCCAGGATGTCAGGGGCAAGTCCTCGTTCGAGACAAAATGCGTGGAGCTCCAGGCAGTAGGTTCGGGAAAATTTGACAAGGATGTCCTGGTCATCATCAAGTCTCCTGGCTATGTATAACTGTCGATAGCTTTGGCGGTCCTGATAGGGTTCAAGAATCTGAAATGAGAGGAATTCGCCCCCAGAAACACCGTATTTGGCTAGCTTAGAGACGGAAGGGAAGAGGAGGGCAGTAGGCGGGATCTCTGCAGGCAGCTTGGTGGTGGCCCGCTCGACATCGTCGATTATGCAGGCCAGCGTGACTGAGGCCGCTTTAAAGGCAGTGTGGAGGGTTTTGCGCTCCCTACCATCCGAGCCAGACGAAATGCATGAGATGGCTGTTGTGAGGGTGCCAAGGCGAAAGCGGCCGCCACAAGTAACAATCGCATAGAACCTGATGTCAGCACCTAGTGATTTCAGTTTCACTGAGAGATGAATCGACCAGACGTCGTACCAACAATTGTGATACCAAGGCATGGCATCCTCCATCGCTCGAATAGAGCTCGGTATGGTTCCATCTTCTTGTTCAAGTGCGCGACATGGCCCAAAAGTTCAATTTCCGGTATGGCACTGATCCCTGTACAACCGTTCTTGAACTCCACCACCCCAGCTCTTCCTTTATGGGTCCCAACATCATGGCCATCCGACCTAACAGACCCAATTGCGGAGGCATGAAATGAAGGGATCTTGGTTCCACGCCGTGCTGCAAAAATCCTGTTGAGGGCGTCAATGCCTACCTCCCTCCGATCATTCTCTTTCGAATAGAATTGGGTCATGCTTTCAGCGAAATCGTCGACAGCGTCCTCAAGTTCTCTAATATTGATGTCCTGGAGACCTGGAACATTGGGACGGCCATCCGTGACGTCCAGGAAATGACCAAACCCGTCGTAGAGCAAAGGAACGGGAGTGGCATCCTTATCTTTCTTGGGCCTGTCGTCCAAGATCTTTTCGGAGGGATCGCCCTGGATACTCTCGTACACAACTAACTTACCCGTATGTGACGGGGCTGTAGTCGCGAGCTTCGTGCGTTTGAGGCACTCAAAGTTGTCTTCCTTGAGTTGGGGTGATCTCTCACGTTTCGCACGCGGGGCTTCTGGCGAAGAAAACGTAAACAATTAGGAGCCGCTTATTTGGGTAGACTTACTAGTCTTTAGTACCGCAAGGACGTGTAGATTTTCCTCAGAAGGGTGCTCCGGCCACACAGTTGACACTCGAGATGCGAGGCTAAGTTTCTCTGCAAAGGATTCGAGATCAGCCAGAGATTCGATGCGTTCTGCGGGGTTAACGTAGGTTAGGAGGTTGATGTGTTCGTTGAGCTGGATTCAAGGATAAGCGAGGCTGATCAATGCTTCGTACTCAATCACTCACTTTCCACAGCGTGAGGCTGGCAGCGGGAGGAGTAATTGCAAACTCCTTGTGGATCGCCTTCCTTAGGTCGGCAACAGTACTTGCAGGCGAGACCTTGAAGGAATCTAGGAACTGCTCGTCTAGAAGGTAACACCATAGCGTAAGCGGCTCTTTGTTTTCAGCGTTCATGATGGAGAGAGGAAGAACGTGATGTTCGTGGCAAGCATAGATGTCGACTTGGTGGCGGACCACGAATCCGCTGAGGATATGAAACCACGGACATGAAGACATACCTTCAAACCTGTCCAAAATATCTTCGTCTGATTGGGTTGGGTAAGATATTCTGCACGAACGAGCCGCTATTGCGACACCAGAGATCTTCTGCAATATGGCTCTGATCCCCTAATGTCCTCCTGTGTAGGGTTATTTAGATTCGCTAATACTGACTCCTTTATTATGTACCTAGAGCACATCTTAGACCGGTAACCGGCCCCTCTATGAGGAGTGAGGGAGAACGCAAGGTTTCCTTGTAGTGAGATGTGCAACGTCGTCGTTCGTCCGGCTGGTCACCAGTCTAAGCACATCTACCCAACTTGAACTTGCGGACTCCGGTGGTCCTTGCGGACCGTAATCCTGTTTCCCACGACTCTACTCCCGGACGCCTTTCGTTTGCTCAAGCCGACAACTCAACTTGATCGGCATTTCCTCCAGCAACTTGACACTGCACACGACTACCTTTCAAAGGTCGGGCACGATGGATATATCCCCTCAAGCTCAAAGTCTGCTCGCGATGAGGTTTTTGGTGCAAGGCCAGTTGACGTTCTTCTGCGTAACTCAAACGGTACGTTCTTCAACCGATATGCCTGATCTTTTCTATCTATTGACATGCCACCTATTAGACCTTCGTGCACACGAATCAGAGTCCAACGTCAACATCCATTCGCGAGAACCACGTCTCCCTCAACCCTTCTACTTACTGCCCTGGTGTCTCCCTTCGCCCTCGATGACAACTCGACCACTCAGTCTTGCACACGCCTCCCTTTTGGCAACTACCTTGAAAACATCTAGAGTGCATCCGATCAACGATTTTACCTCAGTCCGGCGACAAAGAGGTGGTTGCTGGTCCGATTATCGAGAATCGAGTAGGAAGTGTCTGTATCACTCAAACAGTATGTTCTTTGTCTTATGTCTAACCTTCCCTATATACTAACAACCCAACCTCTTAGACCCCCGCAGAGATCCGTATCTAACGCCCATTCATGCGACTAACATCGCTCTCAACCACCTTCTACCTACCACTGGTGTCTCGTCCGCGAAGTGAAGCACAGAACCAACACGATTGACGGATTATCTCGCCTTGGTTCTCGTTCGACGCCTTGGAAATTGCGTTTTCACAACGAAAATTGGTTTCACGCTTCCGTTACGGCTTATCACTCAAAGATATATGGCCACGAGGTCCACAGTCCATCGACATCCATGGCGCCGCATTCAAATTTACCTCAAACCTCATTCTGCTGTCAAGAACTATCGGAGGCTTCAGAGTGGTCTTCGATATAGGATCAGCAGTCGATGCCCCTCAGCAAATTATTTGCCTCCCAGAAAGTGGCCGCCTGCGAAATCTTCCTCGCCCACTCCAAAATAGCAACTTCAACCAGCAAGGCCCCAGCTTTGACCCCAGGACCAGGAGACGTTAAATGGACAGATCAACATAGCCAAGATCTCTAGTACAGCGGGCAGGTGCCACGGAACGAAGAAACGTCCAAGTTCCCAAGTCGTAGTTCCTCGGCCTGTATCTCGACCCCAACCACCAGTTGAGCACGCACTGGATGAACCAACTGGCCTTCCTCCGCTCTATTTTCTGCTGCTACGCCGAGTATCCATTCCACCTTCACCGAGTGCGAGTGCAGCCCTTCCCATGCAAGTTGGACGGATCGGCGATGCGACCTTGCGATGGGGACGGTTGTTTCAGCGATGGCGATGGTGATGTGGGCCGTTTATTTTTGGTGGGCTTCGAAGAGGAGAGGCGGGCTTTGGGGGTGGCAGTGGTGCGAACTTTCGTCTTGGGCTTAAGTCCCCCATCCCGGCCGACAATCGTACGAGATGACATCAGAAGTGTCGTCGCGTCGCGGGTGGGGAAGTATTCGGCGCGCGTCAAGTCGACGCGACCCTTGTCAAGTCCACACGTGACGGCGTCATACGAAAAACCTTGTTTCTCGCATCGTTCTCCACAAGCCTTCCACTCTGAGATATCCGACTGCAGCAGCCTGCGTTCTGGCTGCTTGATGTCTTGAAGTATAGATAAGGTCGGCTGCATTCCTCTCTTCCTCTTTTTTGAGAGCCAATCTGAAAGTCCTCACCTCTTCTAGTCCACGACTTTGACCGTACAGGCTGACGCTCTCGCCATATGCATCTCCGTACTGCAGCTCTGGACAGCGTCACCGTATTCCGCGTCAGAGGCTTCAGAGCAATCTTCGAAGGAGGACCAACAGTCTTCAAGCTTTAGCCCACATCAAAGCCGAGTCTCGACACAAAAACGTCCACTCACATTCACCAGTGTGTGGTTGCCTAGTCGAGCCTATTATACAACGACATCGACACGAAATAGTGGTCCTTCGTCAGCACAAGGAGGTGTATGGAACGTATCGAGCTGTCAAGACTGCCCCAACTTCAATGCTGCGTGTTCGGGCTTCGGTTCTGCCTCTTGCAGCGGACTCAGATGGCCACACGACCTGTTCAACGCGCACGTCACTGGATACTGGGGGATAAGATGCATTGGAAGTGTGTTACGTTTGGAGGTGAGCATAATCCTGACTTCTCGTTCATTCAAGATTGATGATCGCTGACCATTCTGGTAGGTATATCACAAAATTGGAACTCCCAGAGCACATAGGCTTATGCATGTTACAACTGTCTTGCTCGCTGGGTCTGCGTTGTCGCACCGAAGGCAGTTGCTCCGACTCTCGCCTTTTCTCTATGCTGGCAATTGGGTATGAGTGCCCAGGCGCTGGATCCTCTACTCCATTCTGCCTTTGCCAAGTTCGGTGAACTTCTCTGGTTCTCCCTTTGCGCCGAATGTCACCATCCGCCGCCTCCTCAAGCCGCACGATGCGCATACGCGTACCAGTATCCACTGAGCAAATGGAATGGAAACTGCTCGGTGATGACCCTGAGATAGAATAATGACCTCCGAACAGCCAAGCTCCCGCCTGCTCGAAACAGTCCTCAAGTCCATCACTGGAGCTTACCACCACCACCGACAAGCATCCCAGCATCAAGCGAATACCATCTCGGACGATGACACCGATCTTCGTCGAAGATTCTTCTCCGTGCTCATGAGGAGATTAGTTGGATGTGGTTGAGGATTTTTCTCGACTCTCGGCTGCCTTCATTGCGACTGGACTCAAAGGGTATGTTCCATCTACCACGTATCTTTTCTTGTCATACAACTGAAAGTTGGTCTCTTCGTTAGACCTCCTGCACACCGGATCATTAAACATACTCGAGTCCTCTGGTGCATCAACCGTCCCTTTCCCGTCTCAGTCTTCGTTAATGAGAGGCATGTCATTTCGGACGTTACGCGATGGTGCATCGCTCAGAGACTCTGTCCCTGTCAGCGTTGAAAATGATGGTTTCGGCATCTATAAATTGGTAATTAGAGCCAACGGTCGACCTACGACGGTGAAGTCTACACGCATGAAGAGATACCATATCTCGGAATACGACCTTTGAGCAGGAGACATTGAACAGAACCAAGTCAGTGGCGACGCGACTGCCCCTGTTGAGTCTACACGTGACCGCGTCATTCACTCAGACTAGTCATGACTCCAGAGACCTCTTGAAGTTGCAGTCTACAACTTTGACCATACATACCAACTCTCTGTTGCCATATTCATCTCTGTGCTCAAGCTCTGTCCAACTTCTCTCCTCGAATCCACATGTGTGGTACACTCAAGACCCCTCCGAACGGCCGATCCTGGTCTTGCTGTCCCTGCTCCCTTCGCCCTTGCCGAAGCCGAAGACTCAATTTGATCAGCGTCTCCTCCAGCAACATAGGACTGCCTTCGGAAGGCAAGCACAACGTTATGCGACAATGCATATACCCCCTACAAGGTCTACTCACGAAGAGGTTGTCGGCGGTCAGACCTTCGAGGTTGAACACAGATGGCCGTTTTCTTCGGTGTAATCAAACAGTGCGTTGTTCATCTCTAATCTTTTCTATATACTGAAAGACAAGCTCTTAGACCTCCTGCACAGATCCGCATCCAACACCCATTCTTGCGAATCCCACTGGCCTCAATCCTCTTCTGCCCGCTCCAGGCGCTCATTCACGATTCTCATCCACCAACAGAAGCAAAGTCGGGTTTTCAACGGGTTTTCAAGCCTCAAACATCATTCCAGTCAAATATACAGCCACAGGACATAAATCCCATTAACGTCGATGGCGCCGTATGCAGATTTACGTTGAACGATGCCACTGGAGGCTTCGGAGCTGTTTTCAATGCAGGGCTAGCAGTTGATACGCTTCAGCAGCTTCATTCTCACCCAGAAAGTTGTCACCTCTGCAATATCTTCCATACCTAAGCCAACTGCGAAGGAGAGGCTTCAAAGCAACAACTCCCAAGGGACTTCTTGTCAAAGCTTTCGCTCTGCCTTCAGCCCTCTGTCTGGACAAGGAATTGGTGTCCTAGAACGTAGTGACGGTATCGAGCTGTGAATATCGCCTCGGCCTCAACTCTACGTGTTTTGGCTTTGGTTCTGGGTCTTACGGTGACCCCGAACGACCACACTTAGCTGCTTTGTCGCGCAGATTGCTGGGCGCCGGTAGCTAAAGTGACTTTTGGAAGTGTGGTACCTTTGGAGGTAAGCATAATCATGATTTCTCGATCATTTGAGATCGACGATCGCTAACTCTTCTAGCAGAAATATCATAAAAGTGGAAGTCTCAAGAATGCATAGAATTGTACACTTTACAATCGCCTTACCGCGTATCGTAACCAAGGCAGTCTCTCGGATTCTCGACTTTCCTCCACGCTAGAAACTGTGCCTAGATGTGCAGTTGGTGGCAGTTCATGCACCTTTTCCGCCTTTGTCGACATGTCCGGTGCATTTCCGTAATTCTCCCACCATGGCCAACGCTACCATTCGCAATCTCCGGCTGTCTTCAAGGACGATGTGCACATATGTTACAGCATCCACTCCAGCACGCTGACATCCAGCTCCGTCGCAAACCATTCATCATGCTAGGTATTGGTTTCCAATGCACAACGTTTGCTCGGAACCTTCGAAAAATCGAGCCCTCAGCTGCTGGGGGTCTCCTTGATCATCAAACCGTCGGAGTACCCCTTCTCCTCGAGTATTTGAGATGTCGATCCACCATATCTTCAACACCCCAAGTCTGTCACTGGGGCCTACCACCACTGTTAGGCGCCCCAACCTCAAGCGGGTCCGATCTCGAACGATGACGCTAATATTCGGCGACAACTCTTCTCTGTAGTCATGACGAGTTTGACTGGGTTGGTGGGATATGGTTGAGCATTTCGTTCGACTCTCGGCGGCCTACATCGCCGCTGAACTCGAAAGGTATGTTCTACATAACATATATCTTCTCTCGTCATCCACTGACAGCTGGCCTCCTTGTTAGACTACCTGAACACCGCATCTCTGGATATACTCAACTTAACGGGACGCATGATATTCCGGACGTTACGCGATTGTGTGTTGGTCGCAGACTCTGTATCCTTGCACCAACCAGTGCTTGAACGCATAGACGCTAAGAGCGACCGTCACCAAGAGGACATTCGGTCTTGGGAATCTGTTGCCTGAAGATATATGTGCTACATTCTGACAGTTATCGCGGGTTCGCTGTCTTTCCTGGCTCGATCCTATGCCGTCGAATATTCGTTGTTGGAGAGGTATGCAACAATTCTTTACTTGACATTTGGTATCCTCATGTATTTTTGACCAGGCATATATCCAAACTCAGTACCCATGCCACCTCCACTTCGACTCAATCCGCAATATCTGTGGAACGCATTGCACAAGAATCGAGTAACTCAAACGGTACGTTCTTTATCGACCATCTCTGATCTTTTCTATGTACTGACATGCTGTCTATTAGACCTCCCTGTACTCAAACGGATCCAGCACCCATTCGCAATATCTCAACGGTCTTTTGTCCACTACCTTACTGTCAGTCTTTGCTCCTTTGCCCTCGATGACAACTCAACCCACACAGCCCTCCAGCAACTTGCCGCTGAGCACGCCTGCCCTTCGACGACCAGCTTCAAAATATCTGGACTGCATGCTGGCACAACGTTGGGCAACGATGCATACGTTGCCTCAGTCCGGCGACGAAGAGGCTGTCAGTGGTCCAGCTATCGAGAATCGAGTACCGATCTTCTGTATCCGCTTTGTTCTATAACTCAAACGGTGCATTCTCGTCTTAGGTGTCTGGTCTTTCCTATTTACTGACAAGCCAATTTCTTAGATCTTGTGTGCACGGACCCGAATCCAACGTCTGTTCATACGAATACCATCGGTTTCGATCTTCTTCTGCCCACCGCTGGCGCTCGTTCGCTACTACTACAAACCACGGGATCATATGTCGATTGGAATACAATATTGCAAAATCTCTTAACGAATGAGATTCGTGGAATCACCGAGTCTTACAAACCGAAAGGTACATACGGAACCCAGGTCAAGAGAGCGTCCTCCGTGTCACCAATCTCCATTCGAAGGCACTGTGTAGCGTGATGAAGTGCGTAAGCCGCATTAGCGCTCTCGAGTCGCATACTTCCTTCGTTCTTCCCATTCTCCACCAGATACTCATAGAACGACCCTACGACCTCGGGTGCATGTCTATCCTTGATTGACTACATCATCGCTACGACGCCCTGATACCCAACCGCCAGCACCCCAGCCGCCAAGTGAACTGCCTCCTTGGAAGCTTCTCGTCTGGCATGCCGACAACTAGAAGATACCTCCGTATCTATCTTATCAGTGGACTGTCTTATCAATAGACACCGTTGTAACTTGGTACTACCTCCGATGTTGCTTTTACGCTGCTTCTCCTTCATGAGGTCGAAGGGCCCCATATCTTCGAGATGTGTTTGCTCAGACTGGCGTCGACCGGTCCTTCGCTCCGATATTCATCCAACTCGTCGTCACTTTCTGGAACTACTTATATGACAAAATTCTCGTCAATCTGTTCTGTTTTCAATCGTGCCCATGGACACTAGATAACCTCAACCCCTTCGATCGGCAGGTAGTACATGGCCACTCTGAATAGTCAACCCACCACGCCTGAGGCCGAGATTCCAGATGATTTTCGGATGCACATCCTCCAATGTCTGCTTGCATGGCGGTTATGTGTCTGTGGCTAGGCCTTCCATTTGTCAACTCTCGAACGAGAAACATACAACACCGGTTTGAGATCAACTACTACGTTGCTTATTCTTTCAGCTCTCCTCTTCAAGCACCAACTCCCCGGCGTGTTTTATCCCTGGACTACTCGTATGGCGAGATTCAGAAACGATGCATTGGCTCCTATTCGATAACACTCCTCGCGATCGGCTCAAGTCCATCACGTACTAAGACAATCATTGAGTAATACATCCATGAGAAACCAGCTCACTGAGGTATTTTGAGGACATACAAATTATGCACATATGCATTTATATAAACTACCTTGTTGAGTGCTTCAAAGTCCACTCGTAGTAAGCGTGCTTCTTCTAGGCTGTGTCTCGATATGCATTCCTCGTGGCAGAGACCAGTTGAACAGACAACGAATGCATGGATGGACAGTTTCAGTCACTTACTGCCGAGTAGACGACTTTGTCTCAAGAATGCACTATGCACCCCCCTTGAAGCTGGGCGCGACCAGCGCCGTACCTTTTTGATGACATGGTCGGATTCGTCAGCCTGTCAAAAGCCTTGATGGAAAGATTTCAACTCGGACTCCATATACATTACCCACCAACACGAAGTCATGTCTCCAGCACAAGAATCACATCAACCAAGCGATCCGCCCAGGATCCCAGTAGAGGAAATGGAAACAGAGGTGCGTCTCACACCAAGGGCTCGTGACTTGAACCCCGTTGACGAGTGGATCAAGATTAAATCCGGAAAACCACCCCCGAACAAGGTAGAAGATCCGTTTTTGCAGCTCTTGAAATCTCAGAGGAAGATGGAGAGCGCAAGATGTGATGCGTGGAAGGAAGAAGTTAACAACCTATTAATTTTCGTAAGTCTCGTATCGATATCGCGTTTAGTATTTGAGGTCTTAATCGTTCGCAGGCTGGTCTCTTCTCGGCCATTGTCACCGCGTTCATTATCGAGTCGTACAAGGGTCTCAAGCAGGACTCAGGCCAATTTACCAACGTCCTCCTGTTGCGCATTCTCACCCAGCTTGAGGTTGGAACAAACGGAACCGCAGTCACTCCGCAGAGCCTCACGAATCCCACATTTAACCCTTCGCCCTCTGACATCCGCGTCAATATCCTCTGGTTCCTCAGTCTCATCTTCAGCCTCGCAACTGTCCTTGTAGGAATCATTGCCCTCCAATGGCTGCGCGAGCATCTGCGCGTTCACAACCTTGAGCCCCAAATAGCTCTTTCACTCCATCATCTCAATGTCGATTCGTTCAACCAGTGGTACCTACCACAGATCTTCACCACACTTTCAGTCCTCCTCCAGGTTGCTCTTGTACTCTTTTTGGTTGGTATTTTTGAGTTCCTCTGGAATCTCAACCATACAGTCGCTATTCCTGTCGCTGTTGCCGTCGGGTTGAGTCTATTCTTCCTTCTGTTGACGACAATACTGCCGACAATGCAGGCGCTCTCTCTCTTCCTTCCTCGTTGGCGAATGAGCCCTAAACCTCGATCACCATGTCCCTACAGGTCACCACAGTCTTGGGCATTTCATCAGCTAGTGAGACCAGTAATTTCCACTGTATTGAAGATCACACGGCCCAAATCATTCTGGGACGACTATGGCCTAACGTCCCATGGGATGATTTCCGAGCAAGATCGACGCTCCTATGGAGAGACTGGTTCCACTCGCCGAAGACGACCTATCAATTTGATCTTCCGCCGCGTGTCTGGTGATAGCTGGGCAGAGCTTGGAATTGCTTGGTTATTTCAGAGGGATCTCGATCATATGGAACGCTTGCGAACGTTCAAGGAATCTGATTTGGAATTTCGCCTTCGACCAGTACCTATATACGACACATTCGAAATCCTTGTCGAAGTGCGTGCAAATGGTTCCTCACAGGATACTCTACTTGCACGCTACTGCGATGAACCCCTCGTGCAAGCCAACAAGACAGACATGGACTACATGAGATATCTTACCTATCTAGTGGCTGACGCAAGCTGGAAGGGCCGGGATTGGGATGACGGACCCGAGACAGTATCCCTTGAAGTGCTGGAGTATCATAATATGCTGTTTTTTCATCTATTACAGGGCTCTCGCCGACTGGATGGTATACAATATCACTTATTCGAGATCATCGCAAGGAACACACGTGCTATGTTTGCCAATGGCGCCAAAACTCTGAAAGACTTTTGGCTAGCAAGATGGTGCCCATACACTTACTCCGACTTTGATGATTGCCCAGGTGAGCACCGCTAATGACCGTGTTCAATAAACTTGTTAAATTAATATCTACTTCGTGTCCTTAGACTTCCAAGAGCAAATACTTGACATTCTTATCAGGTACTTCGACAATGCTACAACATATCACCCCGAGCCTGACGAAGCTGGAACGACCACATACTTCTCTACGGTTACGGCAGACTTTGTTTACAAATCGACCAGAGCTCTGAGAAATCTGGAACACATCCCCCCTCTTTTCTCTCGACACAGTAACCTTCTCCAAAACTTGGCAACTCGCCTTCGGGATCTCCCTGATGATCTCACAGTCCATCCCCCTCCCGATCACTTGTTCTTTTCCTCCTTAATCCATGGTCATTACCTTCTCAAAATGAATTCGGAAATAATCAAAACGGAAACAGGCAGAGATTTTATTCTTGCCTTATTGTATTACCGCGCTCGCATCCCTCAGCCACGAAAGGACATAGAAATTAAACTCTGTGACTCTGAGTATTTTTCTATCAACTGGTCAAAGTTTGTCGAGGATGCCGGAGTGCGTGGTTTGGTGCTGCCTCAACCCACAGGTGAACCGCCAGCAGAGTTCACAACAGTCAGGGGCGCTGAAATCACCGAAGAAGCCAGTAGACCAGGCAGCGATGCCACCATCGACGTTGGTGTAATACTTGGTGGACAGACTTCATATGATAACGCACCCGGCTCCCCATCCCGTTGATGATACAAAAAAGTAGCAATCTGTGATATGATGGTTGTAGTAGGGTTCGAGATACAAACAGTACTTGACTTTACAAATCTTATCTCATTCCTTTCTATCTCTGATGCTCTCGTACGTAGTTCTATTTGTATCTATCTCGATTTTCTTTCTGCCTCTCCGGTAAGGTACCAAACTCTGCATACCAAAATGACATCATACAGACCCGAACCCATGTTTTCGTATGGGATGATCCTAGTACCGTTCATTAGTGCCACACTAGAAAAGTTTGGGCCGGGTGTGGATGGAGATGTTACATTCGGGGAGCTGCTGTGCCTAGTGGCTTCTATCGCTTTTCAGAGAGCTCTAAAATATTGAGTTAGAGTCGTAGGATGTGGCAACCTTGAATATTCCCGCTTCTGGATCCAGAGCTATGAGAGCTTGCGAGATTTGGTTTCTTCGAATTCAAAATTTCAATCCGGGCTACGATACCCGGCTACGTAGATTCTATTTTCACCCAAAAATCACCTCACTTCCCTCAACTTGAAAGCATATCACGCCGCGTGGTCGTTCTTGAAATGCTTTCAAACAGAGGCGGCATCTATAATTAGAGCGACGCGACGCGACGCGACTGCCCCTGTTGAGTTTACACGTGACGGTGTCGTGTTTGCGGCTGCTCCTTGAGAGCCACCCTGAAAGTTCTCACTTTTTGCAGTCCATGACTTCGACTGCACATACCAACCTTCTGGCCATATGAATCTCCGTACTCCAACCCTAAACAACATTTCGCGTGAATAGCATACTCAAGACCCCTCCGAACGGCCGATCCTGGGGCCGTATTCTTCGGTGTGATCAAACGGTATGTATGTTCGTCATCTCTTATCTTTCTATGTACCGAAAGCCAAGCTCTTAAACCTCCTGCACAGATCCGCATCCAACACCCATTCTTGCAAATGCCATGGGCCTCAATCCTCTTTTGCTCACCCAGGCGCTCATTCACGACTCTCATCCGCCAACCGAAGCACGTAACCACAATCAACGGGTAATTTTGGCTCTTCAGCCTCTTCCGACGTCTTGGGAATGGCACTTAGCGACGAAAGTCGGCTTTTCACCGTGTTATCAAGCCTCAAGCATCATGCCAGTCAACATATACGGGCATGACTTAAAGTCCATTGCCGTCGATGGCGCCGCATGCGGATTTGCATTGAAAGATGCCACCGGGGGCGTCAGAACAATCTTCGATGGAGGACCAACAATCGATGTGCCCAACAGCTTTTTTACCTCCCAGAAGGTTGCCACCTGCAAATTCCCTCATCTATGCCTACTCCAAAAGAATAACTTCAACAGAGCAAGGGCCCTCCTCCAAGGGGATGTCAAGGGAATTCTCATGAGCACTCTCCCTTTTTCTTCAACTCCTATCAAAGGACGACGACATCAACACGAACGAGTCGTCCTCCGTCAGTACGAAGAATTGATGCATGGTCCGTATCGATCGCCTCAGCTTCAACTCTGCTTGTTTAGGCTACGGTTATGGCTTTGGCGTTGGTTTCAAATTGCCACTCTCTGCTGTTTGACGCATATGTTATCAGGCATTGGTAGCTGAAGTGGGCTGGAATGGTAGTATCTTTCGAGGTGAGCATAGTCGTGACTGTCGTTCATTTAAGATCGGTGATTACTGACTATTCTGGCAGAAGTATCATAAACGTAGCACTCACAAGAGCGCATGTACACGTTGCAATGGTCTTACTGCCGGCGTTTGCATATCGTAACCAAGGCAGTCGCTCGGATTCTCGACTTTCCTCCACGCTTGCAACCGTGTGTAGACGCGCAGTTGGTAGCAGCTCATGCGCCTATTCAGCCCTTGTCGACATGTTCGGTGCAGTTCAGTAATTCTCCCTCCGTGGCCAACGTTACTATCTGCCATCTCCGGCTGTCTTCAAGCACGATGCGCACACATGTTCAGCATCCACTCCAGCACGTTGACATCCAGCTCTGTCGCAAACCATTCGTCATGCTCGGCATCGGTCTCTAATACACAAAGTTGGCTCAGAACCTTCGAAAAAATCGAACTCTCAGCTGCTGGAGGTCTCTTTGATCTTCAAACCGTCGATGGCGGCCACCCCTTCTCCTCGAGTATCTTCGAGATGTCCGTCTGTCACTGGGGCCACCCACCGTCAAGCATCCTAACCCCAAGCGGGTTCTATATCGAACAATGACGCTAATATTCCGCGACAACAGACGACAACTCTTTCTGCGTTCATGACGAGCTTAATTGGGTTGGTTGAATGTGATTGGGCATTTTGTTCGACTTTTGGCAGCCTTCATCGCCGCTGAACTCGATACGTATGTTCTACACAACACATATCTTCTCTCTTCACCCACTGACAGCTGGCTTCTTTGTTAGACTACCTGGACACTGCATCTCTGGACATACTCAACTTAACGGGATGCGTGATATTCCGCATGTTACGCGATTGTGTGTTGATTGGAGACACAGACGCTAAGAGCGACAACCACCGGTCGTTCGGTCTTGCGAATTTGTTTTCTCAAGATATATGTGCTGCATTCTGGCAGTTATCGCGGGTTCGCTGTCTTTGGCTCGACCCTATGCCGCCGAATGTTTCAGTTGTTGGAGAGGTGTGTAACTTGATATTTTGTAACCTCACGCTTTGACCAGGCATGTACCCGAACTCAGTACCCATGCCACCTCCGCTTTGACTCAATCCGCAATATTTGCAGAACCATCGCACAAGCATGATGGACTGGTTTGATAGAAGCCGTTCATGATCTCATCTCAGCTGTTTGAGCATATAATACTTTAAATCACCTTAGATTACTGATCAAAATTCATGCGAAACTTCGAGATCGAACGAAATGGGAGGGTTGCCTGGAGCTTGGCAACAAACCCAAGCGCTCAAGCACCAGTGCTAGCCGTCGGCCCGGATATGTTCACGTGCGTGGTTCTGGCGCCCACAATTGTCAACTGTCACGTACGTTCTCAGTCTTCTGGCTATGCGCACTGGAGCCGCACAGTGGTCATGGTTTGCTAACTGATCTAAGGATCGCTACAGCTTGGATTCCAATCGTCACACTTTCACTTAGATTTAGGACGAATGACCCCCTCGCGCAATTTACCAGGTTGCGAGATGTCGTGATCAACCACGAGCTTTACTCCTTTCAGGGTTATGGTTGGCCTACTGCAAGAGTGAAGCACGGAGGGTAAGCTTTTCTGAGGAATGAATGTGCAACTAATGTATGGACTCAGCCTAACTTAGCTGCAACACATTTCTTCGGCTAGATCTACTATGTTCTCCTTCATAGAGGCAGTTCCGTTCGCTCGCGACTCTCGCACATTGATAGATACTGGTGTCAAGAGGGCGAGTGTAAATTTTGTCAACGCCTAATCTGGGGCTACATAGTGGTCTGCAGCTTACACTGCCGGCAAAAATTATTGCAAGTTGTATGTTCGGTAGGAGCGAGTAAATTTCATCGACCGAAAATATTCGAGAATATACTACATGGTACGACAGCACGAAATACGCGAACATTGTGGCAC
>Ga0247741_1000470_pt1 | contig 23155 bp, 28 predicted proteins | sample UWRJL213509R2_FD_180945 | JGI IMG/M metagenome (GOLD analysis project Ga0247741, IMG submission 180945) | Plant litter microbial communities from Arlington Agricultural Research Station in Wisconsin, United States - UWRJ-L213-509R-2 | ecosystem: Environmental > Terrestrial > Plant litter >... | reverse complement strand
GGCCCAAGTGGTTCGAGTCCGTGGTCGAGCTCAACAAGACCCTCGGCGCCATGCCCCTCGTCGGAGGAAACACGGCGAGACTGCTGCCCGACTACGCCGTATCGATCGACGAGATGACGAGCGCGGTCGAGAAGGCCGAGCGCTATGTGCACGCCGAGTTCTACATCCTCACCCGCGACGACTCGACCCGCGCTTTCTTCGACGCGCTGAAGGCCGCTCACGACCGCGGCGTGACCGTGCGCGTGCTCTACGACCACTGGGCGACCATCCTCAACCCGCAGGGCCGGCCGACCCGCAAATGGCTGCGCGAGAACGGCATCCCGTTCCGGGAGATGCTGCCGTTCAAGCCCTTCCGCAGCAGCTGGCGCCGCCCCGACCTACGCAACCACCGCAAGGTGCTCGTGATCGACGGCACCGTCGGCTTCATGGGCTCGCAGAACATGATCGACCCCAGCTACAACAAGAAGGGCAACATCAAGCGCGGCCTGCAGTGGAAGGACCTGATGGTGCGGCTCCAGGGTCCCATCGTCGCCGGTGTCAACGCCATCTTCGTCACCGACTGGTTCGCCGAGACCGGGGAGCTGCTCGCCCGCGAGGCGGATCCGATCCACCAGGTCGACGCCGACACGACGCTCGACTGCCAGGTGGTTCCGAGCGGCCCCGGCTTCGACAAGGAGAACAACCTCCGGCTGTTCAACGCGCTGGTCTACAGCGCGCAGCGCCGGCTCGTCGTAGTGAGCCCCTACTTCGTGCCCGACGACTCCATGCTCTACGCGATCACCACCGCCGCGGAGCGCGGGGTGGAGGTTCAGCTGTTCGCCTCGGCGGTGGCCGACCAGGCCATGGTCTACCACGCACAGCGCTCCTACTACGAGACGCTCCTCGACGCCGGTGTGCGCATCTTCCTCTACGAGGAGCCGATCGTGCTGCACGCCAAGCACTTCACCGTCGACGACGAGGTGGCCGTCGTGGGATCCAGCAACATGGACATGCGCTCCTTCAGCCTCAACTTCGAGGTGTCGCTGATGGTGCGCGGCCGCACCTTCGTCGACGAGCTGCGCGCCGTCGAGGACGACTACCGCGCGCACTCCCACGAGCTCACCCTCGAGGAGTGGCGCGCACGCCCGATGCCGATGCACATCGTCGACAACGTGGCACGCCTGACCGCGACGGTTCAGTAGCCCGCGGCTCAGCAACCCGCGGCCGCGGCCGCCGCTACGGCTACGGCTACGGCTACGGCGTCGTCGCCTCCGGGTAGTTCTCGCGCAGCACGCGGCCGAGCAGACGGGCGATCTGCCGCGGTCCGGAGACGGGTGCCGCCGCCTCGACATCCGCGTTGTAGTTCGTGTTCGTGTTCACGTCGTAGGTGACGACCCGGCCGTCGACGGTCTCGATGAACTCGATCCCGGCCACCTCGATGCCGTGCGCCCGGGTGAAGGCGCGGTACTGGTCGACGATCGGGTGCTCGAACCCCGCGCGCAGCGCGAACAGCTTCTGCCCCTCGACGGGCGCGATCGTGGCGCCGGGCGGAGTGACGAGGTTGCCCGCGCCGTCGATCTCGCAGGCATCGGCGGGGCACAGCTGGTAACCCCCTCGGGCGGTGTCGGCGGTGATCGCGTAGACCAGCTCGCCGTCGACGATCTCGACCCGCGTGATGCGCGGCTCGGCGGGCTGCAGGTACTCCTGCACCAGTGTGATGCCGTCCTGCGGCTCTTCGAAGTCAGCGGATGCGACCCAGTCGGCGAGTTCGGCCGCGTTCTCGAAGCGGCGAACGCTGAGCCCCTTCCCGCCCTGGTTGTGCTTGGTGATGAACGGCGTCGGGAAGTCGCGCGCGGCCTCGACGAGGTTGTGGCTGCCCACCACCGCCTTCGTGCGAGGAACGTCGATGCCGAAGGCCCGGAGCGCGGTGAGCTGGTCGACCTTGCTCACCTCGAGCTCGAGCACCCGGCGGCCGTTGACGGTGCGGCGGCCGTGCGCCTCGAGCCAGTTGAGCACGGAGCGCGTGTACTCCTTGGTGAGGTCGTGTCCGCGAGTGTGCGAGGAGGCGCTGATGCGGGACCAGAACACTCCCTCCGGCGGCACCTCGTCGAGATCCAGCACGCCGTCGACGAGCAGCCACTCCACGTACGGAACCCCCTCGGCCTCGAAGGCCGCACGGAAGGGGCCGAACCACTCGGGGTTCTCGTGGATGGCGTAGACGACGGGGGCTGGCGAGGTCATATGGGGGCCTTTCACGGGGCACGCTGACGGGGCGTTTCGACGGGGTTGGACCATTCGAGGCTATCCGCGCACACCACCCCGCATGCGGGCTGGACACGCGCGAGGTCACAAAGGTCTAGTCTCAGAGGGCAGTCGCTTGATATCGAGCAGCGAACCGGATTCACCCCCACATTCTCGGGGCGGGATGCGTGGCGTCAATGTCCTCCCTTCCGAAGGTGCGTATGCCCCGTCGCCGCACGCCGAGACCGGGCCCTGATCCGACCCGCGATCCCCGCCTGGACGGCGGCGCCGTCGAGATGTTCATGCAGCCGATAGTCGACCTGGCGTCCGGCCGGGCGATCGTGCTCGAGGCGCTGGCCCGCCTTCGCCGCCCCGACGGCAGCATCGTCGCGGCCGCGCAGTTCGTGCCGGGTCTGGATCACGACGAACTCGACACCCTGTTCACCATCGCCCTCGATCTGTCACTGGCCAGCCTCGCGCACTGGAACAGCCTCGGCATCGACGTGGACATCTCCGTGAACCTCGACCCCTCCACCCTGTCCAACGCCCGGTGCAGCGTGTGGGTGAACGACGCCCTCCTGCGCCACGGCATCGCTCCGGAGAGGCTCGTGCTCGAGCTCCTCGAGACGCGGGCGATCGACACCGCCGCGCAGGTCGTCGCCATCGACGCCATCGGCGGTCTCGGCGTGCGGATCGCCATCGACGACCTCGGTTCCGGCCACAGCACCGTCGAACGCCTGGAGCACTTCGACTTCGACGTGATCAAGATCGACTCCGGCGCCCACAGCGCCTTCCCGCAGGCCCCGACGAGCACCCTCTCGTCTCTGTCCGCGCTGATCGGACTCAGCGAGAACCTGGAGCGCCCGTCGGTCGTCGAGGGTCTGGAGAGCCTGGACATGTTCGCCGTCGTCGCCCTGCTCGGAGCCGAGCTCGGACAGGGCTACGCCATCGCCCACCCGATGCGGGCGGGCGACGTGCCTGCCTGGATCGCGGAATCGGGTCCGCTCGTCGATCTCGAGCACCTCACGACGTTCTCCTCGACGCTCGCCTACCACTGGCTGCACCGCGGCAGCGACGCGCACCCGGGAACGGTCGAGGCCTGCCCGATCACCCGCTTCCTCGCCGCGGACGAGGAGGCCACCCTGCTGGCGGGCTGGCACGCCGCACAGCACGGGACGCCCCGTTTCGACTCCTCGGAGTTCGCGCAGCAGCTCTCCGACTGGCTGTCGGCCCACGTCGTCAGCGACGGGGCCAAGACCGCCTGACCCGCAACGGGCGACGGCCCCCTGCGATGCAGGGGGCCGTCTGGTGGATGCCGTCACTGGGAGTCGGCATCCGTCTGTGCGTCGCTGGGTCAGCGGCGAGCGTCGTGGTCGTCGGCGTCGTAGTGCTCACGGCTGCCGGACTTCGCGAGGCCGCGGCTGATCATGTAGCCGACGGTGAGGATGGTCGCGTACAGCCAGACGGCGTTCGCGCCGAAGCCCTGGCCGTCGTCGCTGTTGTCGACGACAGCGGATGCGACGAACATCGCGATGAGGATGAGGACGTACGCGTGAACTCGGTCGTCTTGAAGGCAGCCTTCGTCTCGGTGGAGAAGCGAGCGACGCGGCCAGTGTTGGGAGTGTTGCTCATGGTGACTCCCTTGATTCTGTGGACGGCGCGGATCCGCATCGTCGACAATGGAAGCAGCGAGTCGCAGAATCCGATTATCGGCCCCGGATCATTGCATTTCCGTTCGATCTCCCGCATAATTCCGCGCCCGCATCCGCTCTCGCGCGCGAAGCGAGACCCGACGGGACGCGCCGTCCCGAGGACCGGATTTCACTAGTCCCGGTGACCATTTTTCATTCCGCGCCGACACGCATCCGCTGCCCCCTTTCGTTCAATAGCGCAAGGGGGAGGCGGTTTCGACACCGCCGCCGATTGCGGGCGCACAGTGGAGACGGCGGCAGACCGTCGTCATCATCCTTGGAGGCAAGATGTACTTCCACGTTCAGAATCTGATCCACGACATCGCCCAGGACGAGCCGGACCCGGCCGCAGCGAACGCGCTGCAGGAGGGTCTCGGCGGACAGTTCGGCGAGATGCGCACGATGATGCAGTACCTGTTCCAGAGCATGAACTTCCGGGGACCGGCGGCGAAGCCGTACCGCGACCTGATCCAGGGCATCGGCACGGAGGAAATCAGCCACGTCGAGCTCATCGGCACCACGATCTCGCGCCTGCTCGACGGCTCGCCCCGCTACCAGGGCAAGCTCGACGACCCGCTCGACACCCCCGGCGCCGGCGGCGCGACGCCGCTGAACATCGCCCTCGACACCGGCAACATCCACCACTACCTCGTCGGCGCCCAGGGCGCCCTCCCGGTGGACGCGGTCGGAAACCCCTGGCTCGGCAGCTACGTCTACAACTCGGGCAACCTCGTGCTCGACCTGCTCTACAACCTCATGCTGGAGTCGACCGGGCGCCTGCAGAAGTGCCGCATCTACGAGATGACCGACAACAAGACCGCGCGCTCGACCCTGTCGTACCTGATCGTGCGGGACCAGGCGCACGAGAACGCCTACGCCAAGGCGCTGGAGTCGCTCGGCGTCGACTGGAACAAGCTGCTGCCGATCCCGAAGACCAATGCGGAGAAGTTCCCCGAGGTGAAGAAGCTCGTCGACCTCGGGCTGCAGAGCAAGCAGTACACCTTCGACCTCACCGGGCTCTCGGAGGCGGGCAAGATCTTCCAGGGAATGTCGCCGTCGAAGGACGGCACCACGCTGGACGCGTCCGAGCAGGCGCCAGAGGGCGTGCCGATCGTGATCGCCGAGGAGCGCCTCGAGGAGTTCGCGCCCGGACTCGACCCGGAGCTGCTCACTCTCATCCAGGCCACCGCAGACATGGAGCTCGCCGACGTCGACGCCATGTTCGGACCGGTCGCTCCGAAGTAGGCCTGTCGCACGCTCAGCGGCGGCCGGGACCTCGCACGAGGTCTCGGCCGCTGTGCGCTGCCGACCTGCCGCGCCAGCGCGCGCCTCGCGACGTACCGCGCGAGACGGGCCCGCTCGCCGTCACGCCCTGCGGCGGCGCACGAGCGTCATCACGACGTACAGCACCACACCGACGGCGATGATGATCCCGCCGCGCAGCCAGACCTCGGCGCTCTGCTGCGTCAGCAGGAGGATGCACGACGCGGCGCCGAGCACCGGCAGCACGGTCCACGCCCGGAAGTGCGGGGCGTCCGTCCTGTCGCGGCGCAGAACCAGGACAGCGACGTTGGTACTGAGGAAGACGAAGAGGAGAAGCAGCACGACCGTCTCCGCCAGCGTCGCGATGCTCCCCGTGGCGGTCAGCACCATGGCCAGCACGGTCGTCACGACGATCGCCACCCAGGGGGTCCCGCGCTGCGGGAGGATTCGCGAGAACGCGGACGGGATCAGCCCCTGCTTGCCCATCCCGTAGGCGAGGCGGCTCGACATGATCATGGTGAGCAGCGCGCCGTTCGCGACCGCGACGAGCGCGATCGCGCTGAACAGCCACGACGGGATGCCCGTGGCAGTCGCCTCGATGACGCTCAGCAGCGGCCCGGTCGAGTCGGCCAGTTCGTCGGCGGGCAGGGCGACGGATGCCGCGGTCCCGACGAGCACGTACAGCACGCCCGCGGTGAGGAGAGCCCCGAAGAGGGCCTTCGGATACACCCGGGTCGGGTCCTTCACCTCTTCGATCACGTTGGCGCTGGTCTCGAATCCGACGAACGAGTAGTACGCCAGCAGGGCGGCGCCGAAGATCGCCACGACGGGCGCCGTGCTGTCCTCGAACTGCACCGCTCGGCCGAGGTCTCCCCGACCACCGGAGAGCATGACGGAGACGGCGACCACCACCAGCACCAGACCGGTGGTCTCGATCATGGTCATCACCAGGTTCGCCCGCACCGACTCCTTGATGCCTCGGGCGTTCAGGGCAGCGATCGCCGCGAGAAAGACCACGGCCCCGAGCACGGGCGGCACGTCGATGAAGGTGGCGAGATAGTCGCCGGCGAAGGCGAGTGCGAGGCCGGAGGCACTGACAATCCCCGCGGCGAGCATGCAGTAGCCGACGAGGAAGGAGACCACCGGCTTCTTGTAGGCGCGTTCGGCGAAGACCGCGGACCCTCCCGCGTGCGGGTACTTGGTGACGAGCTCCGCGTAGGAGGCGGCGGTCAGAAGCGCCAGCGCGAGGGCGACGAGCATGGGCGCCCAGGTGACACCGCCGACCTCTCCCGCGATCTGCCCGACGAGGGCGTAGATTCCCGCCCCCAGCACGTCGCCGAGAATGAACAGGTAGAGCATCTTGCCGGAGATGTCCCGTTTGACGCCGGATGCGGCGGGCTGGGTGGTGGTCTCGTTCGTGCTGGGGCTCATGGGGCCACGGTAGCGATCCGCGAAGGGTATTCGAACTTATTTCTGTCGTTTGACGATTCCTGTGTGACGTGCCATGGGCATCCGCTACACCATTAATCGCAGGAGAACCTTCACGCCCGCTCCGCGCGCATCGCGGGATAGGTTTTGAGCACCACGACACCGGCATCAGCAGTGCCGGCCCGAGCCGAAGGACCCTCATGGCAGACACAAGCATCAGCCGCCCGTACCCGCTGGGCGTCACGGTCACCGAGAACGCCACAAATGTGGCCGTCTACTCCGAGACCGCCTCGGTCATCGAGGTGTGCGTCTTCCTGGACGGCGAGGAGACGCGCACGCCCCTCCTCGAACGCACCGGCCACGTCTTCCACGGCCACGTCGCGGGCCTCGGCATCGGATCGCGCTACGCGCTGCGCGTCCACGGGGAGTGGGCGCCCGAGCGCGGGCTGCGCCACAACCCGAACAAGCTTCTCCTCGACCCGCACGCGACGGCGATCGAAGGGGAGTACAGCTGGGGACAGACGGTCTTCGGGCACGACATGAACGAGCCCGAGCGGATGGACGAGAGCGACGCGGCGGGATCCACCCCGCTCTGCGTGGTGACCGACTCCGCCTATGACTGGGGGAACGACGAAGCGCCGCGCACGCTGCTGAGCGAGTCGGTCATCTACGAGACCCACGTGAAGGGCTTCACCCAGACCCACCCGGACGTGCCGGAAGAGATCCGGGGCACCTACGCGGGTCTCGCCCACCCCTCGGCGATCAAGCACCTCACCGACCTCGGCGTGACAGCGGTGGAGCTGATCCCCGTGCAGCAGTTCGTGCAGGACAGCCATCTCGAGGAGAAGGGTCTGCGCAACTACTGGGGCTACAACACCATCGGCTTCTTTGCACCGCACGGCGACTACAGCTCGGCGGGCGACGGGGGCGAGCAGGTCGTCGAGTTCAAGGACATGGTGAAGGCGCTGCACGCGGCCGGACTCGAGGTGATTCTCGACGTGGTCTACAACCACACCGCCGAGGGCAACCACATGGGCCCGACGCTCTCGTTCAAGGGCATCGACAACGAGTCCTACTACCGCCTCGTGGAGGGCGACGAGGCCAACTACTTCGACACCACCGGAACCGGCAACAGCGTCAACGTCGGACACCCCGCCGCACTCGGTCTCATCATGGACTCCTTGCGCTACTGGGTCACCGAGATGCACGTGGACGGATTCCGCTTCGACCTCGCGACGACCCTCACCCGCCAGGACGGTTCCGCCGAGATCCACAGCGCCTTCCTCACCCTCATCGCGCAGGATCCGGTGCTCGCCCCGGTGAAGATGATCGCCGAGCCCTGGGACACCGCCGGCTACCAGGTGGGCGGCTTCCCGGCCGACTGGTCGGAGTGGAACGGCAAGTTCCGCGACGACGTGCGCGACTTCTGGAACGGAACCGACGCGGTGCTCGGCACGCTCTCGCAGCGCATTCTCGGCAGCCCCGACGTCTACGAGGCCGACCGCCGCTCTCCGCTGTCGAGTGTGAACTTCGTGACGGCGCACGACGGCTTCACCCTGCACGACCTCACCTCGTACAACGGCAAGCACAACGCCGCGAACGGCGAGGACAACAACGACGGCGAGAGCGACAACAAGTCGTCCAACAACGGCGCAGAGGGACCGACGGAGAACGAGGCCGTCAATGAGCGCCGCGAACGCCAGCGACGCAACTTGCTCGCCTCGCTGCTCCTCTCGGCCGGCGTGCCGATGATCCTCGGCGGCGACGAGCTGGGACGCACGCAGGGCGGCAACAACAACGCCTACGCGCAGGACAATGAGATCTCCTGGTACGACTGGGCGGCCGTCGACGAGAAGCTGCTGGAGTTCACGACCGAGCTGATCTCGCTGAGGGCGGGCAATCCCGCGCTCCGTCCGGCGTGGTTCCGGCAGGACCCCGAGACCGGCGACGGCGACACCGTGCAGGTCACCCGCTCCGACGCGGAGGGGTTCGCCGACGACGACTGGGACAACCCCGACGCGCGCTCGATCATGTTCGTGCTCGCCCACGAGGGCGCGGACACCTTCGCGCTGCTCTTGAACGCGGCGGAGAACGGGGTCGAGTTCACCATCCCCGAGGCGCCGGGCACGGTGTGGGAGCTCGCCTCCTCGAGCGACCCCGAGCAGCACGTCGCTCCCCCGGTCACGACCCTGATCGTGCGGGACTGCTCGTTCACCCTGCTGCGCTCGCGCGCGACCTGATCCGCACGCCGCGCGTCGTGTCGGGCGCCGTCGATCTGACGGCCCCCGACGCGTCCTGCGGCCGGTCGTCTCCCCCTAGACCCCGGCGGCCTCGTCCGGGAAGTCGCTGACGCCGTCGGCGAGCGCCTGCTCGCGGCGGTGGCGCATCGAGGGGGCGGCGACCGCGGCGACGATCGCGAGCACGGCGACGGCGGCACAGACCCAGAAGCCGATCGTGAAGGCGTCGTCGGCGGGCAGACCCTGCGGGGTGCTGTGCGAGGAGATCAGCGCCGCGATCACCGCGGTGCCGATGCTGCTGCCGATGGTGCGCGCGATTGCGTTGACGCCGCTGGCCTCACCGGTCTGCTCGGCGGGGACGCTCTCGATGATGGCGTTCGACATTGCCGCGAAGGCCAGCCCGATCCCGGCGCCGGTGAGCAGCCCGGAGACCACGACCTGCCAGAGCTCGCCGTGGGCGATGGCGGGGAGCACGAAGGCGGCGGTCACCGAGACCCCGCCGAGCAGCATGGGCAGCTTCGGTCCGACCTTACGCACCAGGATGCCGGCCACCGGGCCGAAGACGACCATCATCAGCACGGTCGGCAGCAGGAACAGCCCGGCCTCGGAGACCGACTTGCCGAATCCGTAGCCGGTCTCGGCAGGCAACTGCAGCAGCGTCGGCACCAGAACGAAGGTGCCGAACATGGCGAAACCGAACACGAGGCCCACGACGTTGGCCGTCCAGACCCCGCGGATGCGCATCAGGCGCATGTCGATCAGCGGCTCCTTCACCCGCAGCTCCACCAGGACGAAGACAACGACAGCGACGGCGCCCAGCGAGAGCAGGCCGAGGGTCTTCCCGTCGCCCCACCCCCAGGACTGCCCCTTGCTGACGGCGAGCAGGAGCGAGACGAGCGAGACGGTGAGGATGAGGGCGCCGACGATGTCGAGGCGGCCCGGCTTGCGGACCGGGGACTCCGGCAGCCCGAAGATCACGCCGACGAGAGCGATGACCACGAGAACGAGGGGGAGCCAGAACAACCAGTGCCAGGAGAGGTGCTCCACGATGGGCCCGGCCGCCACGATGCCGACACCCGCTCCGACTCCGAAGATCGCGGAGAGCAGGCCGATGGTGACGCCCACCCGCTCCCGGGGCAGCTCGTCGCGCACGATCCCGATCGACAGCGGCATGACCGCGCCCGCGGCGCCCTGCAGCACACGGGCGACGATGAGCACGCCGAGAGTCGGGGCGAGCGCCGCCATCAGGGTGCCGACCAGCAGCAGCACGAGGACGACGATGAGGATGCGGCGCTTGCCGAGCATGTCGCCGAGACGGCCGAGGATCGGAGTCATCACCGATGCCGAGAGCAGGTAGGCGGTGAGGATCCAGCTGATGTCGGCGGTGGACACCTCGAGGTCGTTGCCGATCGTGGTGAGCGCGGGCGCCACCAGCGACTGCAGCACGGCGAACGCGAGGCCGCCGAGCGAGAGGTAGAGCACGATGAGGTTGGTCTTCGCACCGCGCGGCTTCCGGGCTGCGGCGGTGGGGATGGAGCCGGTCTCCGGGCTCTCGAGCGTGTGGGGCATTGTTCTCCGTACCGGTGTAAACGACTGTTGACTTAGGGATGCTACTCCCATAAGTCAACGATCGTTTACATCAGAGCGGCGCACCCTGTACCCTTGCGGCGTACGGAAGGACACCATGACCAACGCAACACCGGCGTCGACCGATACAGCCCCCAAGTCCCGGGACGCGGACAACACCCGCCTGCTCCTCCTCGATGCGGCCAGGCGTCGCTTCGCCTACGACGGCTACACCGGCACCACGGTGCGCGACATCGCCGCCGACGCGGGCGTGAACATCGCCCTCATCAACCGCTACTTCACCTCGAAAGAGGGCCTGTTCGAGGCGTGCCTCGCCCAGGCCGGCAAGGTGCTCGATCCTCCAGCGGATGCCGCGACAACAGTCGACGAGGCCGTCGAGCGGATGGTGAGCCACGTCGTCGCCCTCCCCACCGGCGACACGGCGCTGCAACTGCTCCTCCTGCTGCGCAGCTCGGGGGACGAGCGCGCGGACCGGATCCGGCGCGACACGCTCGCGGGCTTCGCCGAGCGGATGGCGGTCGCGGCGGGCTGGCGGCCGGGCGATCCGAAAAGCGAGCATCTGCTGCTGCGGGCGCAGCTGGCCCTGTCGGCCTCGATGGGCATCGTGCTCCTGCGGTCGTCCAAGGGCCTGCGGCTCGAACCGCTCGCCTCGGCGGGCGCCGCCGAGCTGACCGCCCCCATCGGTGACATCCTCTCCGCCCTGGTCTCGCCGACCGGGCGGGCGTGATCGCAGCGACCACGGGCATCCGCTCGACCCGGCTCAGGCCTCGCGCCGACGCGCCTCGATCGCCCCGTGCGGGCGGGATCCCGGATCCGCGCGCGCGTGGGTGCCGACGACGTCGAAGCCCGCAGATAGCAGCGCACCGGCCAGCTCCTCGAAGGTCCACCGGTAGGCCGTCACCACCGCGTGGTCGAAGGGCTCGACCGCCGGGCCGGCGAAGAAGCCGAGAAGGAGGCTGCCTCCCGGCTCGAGGCAGCGGGCGAACTCGCCGAGGACCGTGCCGACCGCCTCGGGCGGCGTATGGATGATCGAGTACCAGGACAGCACTCCCGACAGGGAGGCGTCCGGCAGGCCCAGGCGCTCCAGCCGCCCGACCCGGTAGGCGACCCCGGGGAAGCGGGCTCGCGCGCCGTCGATGAACGCGCCCACCTGGTCGACGCCCTCGATGTCGCACCCGCGGTCGTGCAGGAAGTGCGTCCAGTGGCCGGGCCCGCAGCCCGCGTCGACGATCCGGCCGGCGAGGGCGCCCGCCCACGCCGAGACGAGCTCGCGGTCGTCGGGGTGCACCGACTCCATCGCGCCCAGCAGCGCGACGTACTCGTCCGCCCGCTCCGAGTAGGCGTCGCCGACGGAGACCATCGCGGTCAGCCGACCGGGGTGTGCAGGCGCTCTATGTGCGCGTCGAGGGCCCGGCGCGCCCAGGCGTCGCCGTCGTCGGGCGACTGCCGCACGAGGTGCAGTGCCAGGCCGTCGATGAACGCGTGCGTCCCGTCGACGTCGCCGGGCTGCGCGCCGAGCAGCTCGAGGGCCCGCTCGCAGGACCGGCGGATGGCGCGGTGCGCGAGACGGTGCGCCTCCCAGAGGGCCCGCTCGGTCATCGCCATGGCGCCGAGCGCGAGGGAGACCTCCATCTCGATGCGCCGCTCGTCGTCGAGGGGCAGCAGCTCGAGCAGGATGGCGCGCGCCTCCTGCTCCCCCGCCCGCTCCGCCTCGGCGTGCGCGGCGACCCGCGCGGTGAGGCGTTCGACCAGCAGCGCGACGGCGCGCTCGCGCACGCTCGCCTGCGTGGGGAAGGAGTAGCGCAGCGACGACGGGGGCAGGCCCGCCTCCGCCGCGACCTTGCGCACAGACAGCTCGGTGAGCCCGTCGCGCACGAGCACCCGCCAGGCCGCCTCGGACACGATCCGGTCGCGCTCGGCGAGGTCGACGGTTCTGGGCATGCCCAATAGTCGCACAGTCGTGCGGAATGTGCTAGAAAGGTTGCAGCACAACTGTGCGAAAACGTTCTAGGGAGTGGCAGTCATGGCGTGGATCATCCTGGTGGCATCGGGGGTGCTCGAGTCCGTCTGGGCCTCCGCCCTCGGCGCCTCGGACGGCTTCAAAAAACCCAGGCCCACCGCGCTGTTCGCCGTGGCGCTCGTGCTGAGCATGGTCGGGCTGGCGTACGCGATGACCGAGCTCGCCGTCGGCACCGCCTATGCGGTGTGGGTGGGCATCGGCGCCGTGCTGACCGTCGTGATCGCGGTCGTGCGCAAGCAGGAGATCCTCACCCTGGCCCGCGCCGCCCTCCTGGTCGTGCTCATCGGCTGCGTCGTCGGACTCAAGGTAGTCAGCTGATGCCGTGGGTCGTCCTTCTGGCCAGTGCCGTGCTCGAGGCGGTCTGGGCCACCGCGCTCGGCGCGAGCAACGGCCTCACCGTGCTGCTGCCGAGCATCGTCTTCGCGATCGGGCTCGTTCTGAGCATGCTCGGCCTCGGCTACGCGGCGAAGCACATCCCGATCAGCACCGCCTACGCGATCTGGACCGGGACGGGGGCCGCACTCACCGTCGCCTGGGGCATGCTCACCGGCGCGGAGGAGGTCACCGTGCTGCGGGTGCTCTTCCTCGCGGGTATCGTCGGCTGCGTGATCGGATTGAAACTACTGAAAAGCGCCCCCGCCCTCGCCGCGTCGACGGACCGCGAGTGAGCGACTACGACGACGACGAGCCGGAGCACACCGTCGCGCCGTCGAAGCACTCGACGCGGGCGAAAATCGCGCTCGGCATCGCCGCCGCCGCGGTCGTCGCATCCGCGGCGATGCGCTCGACCGTCGCCGGCGAGTCGGAGCTCGCCGCCACGGCGGTCGGCGGCGACTCCTCGGCCATCCTCGCGTCCACCCTCGGCTTCGCCGCGGTGGCGATCCTGGTGATCGGCGCGATCATCGCCGCCCTCGACCCGATCGTCACCAACCGCGGTCGTCGGATGGCTGTGGCGGCGCTGATCCTCGCCATCGCCTCTCCCCTGCTCGGCGCCGGGGTCGAGGCTCTGATCTCCGGCCTGTTCTCGTAGCGCAAGCCGACCCGGGCGGCCGTGTCAATCCCATCCGCTGAATCGCGAATGGCGCTCTGATGCACAAGCATTGGCGGGGAGGTACGAACGGCGCCGGACCCGGCGCCGACGCCTCCACCGAACCGAAAGCGACGACTCCCCGATGTTCCGTCTTCTCAAGTACGCCCCCGTCGTCATCCCCCTCGTGATGAAGTTCGTCAAGAGCCCCCGCGGCCAGCGGGCGATCAACGACGTGCGCACCCGCGTCCAGAACCGCAGGAGCGGCCCGACGAACCCCACGCGCTAGCGGATGTTCCTCCTCTTCGGCTCCCGCGTCACGGAGCAGATCGTCAACGTCGTCTCCTTCGTCTGCGGCTACTGCGACAAGCGGGTGCCGCAGAACGTGATCGAGTCCAAGAACCGGTTCACCCTGTTCTTCGTGCCCCTGTTCACTTTCTCCCGGCGCTACCGCAACGAGTGCAGCAACTGCGGCGGGCGCACCGCCCTCAGCGCCGAGCAGGTGCAGCACTCGCTCGCCCAGGCGCCGAACACCGCCGCCTGACGGCTGTTCGTCGAGTCGGCTACTCGTCGAGCGCGGCGAGCTCGCGCAGCGCTTCGCGCGCCCGCTCGATGCGCGCGGCCTCGTCGTCGTCCCACCAGTAGGGGCCACGCTCGCCGAGCCCGTGCTTCGCCAGTCCCACCCGGCGTCGCGCCGCCTGGACGCGGGCCTCGTCGCCACTGCGCTTCGCCGCTCCGACCGTGGACCGCCCGGTGCCGAGGTGCGACCTCAGCGCCTCGACGAGGTCGTCGGGCAGGCACGGGTCGGTGCGCCGCCAGCGCCGCCCGTTGACGACCAGCCAGCGCTCGTCGTCCTGCGCCCGGTCCTGACCGCCGGCGTGCGCCGCGCTCATCGCTCCGAGCGTCCGACGAGCCGCTTGGCGCGCGCCGCGAGTCGGCGGCGCCTGCCGGGTGCCGCACCGCCGGTGGAATCGCCGTCGGCCGGGTCGTCGTCGGCCGGGTCGTCGTCGGAGCCGCTCGCGCCGTCATCCGCTGTCGACTTCTCCCGCAGCTCGCGGCCCTCGGCCACGTCCTTATTGTGCTGCTTGGTGATCTTGTCGCTCTTCCTGGTGTCGCGCGGCGGCAGCTGGATGGTCTCCTCCGCCTCGATGCCCGCCTGCAGCTCGCGCCCGCGTTCGAGCTCGGCGTCGAGCTCCGCGCCGAAGAGCAGCGCGATGTTCGAGATCCAGATCCAGAGCAGGAAGACGATGACCCCGCCGATCGAGCCGTAGGTCTCGTTGTAGCTGGAGAAGTTGGCCGCGTAGAAGGCGAAGGCAGCGGATGCGACGACCCAGACGACGAGGGCGAACAAGGCCCCCAGACTCATCCACCGGAACTTCGGCTGCTTCACGTTCGGCGTCGCGTAGTAGAGCACCGCCACGATCAGCACCGCGAGGAAGGCGAGCACCGGCCACTTGGCGATGTTCCAGACGAGCACGGCGGTGCTGCCGAGACCGATCAGGTCGCCGGCCTGCTCCGCGATCGGACCGCTCAGGGTGATCATCAGCGCGGCGAGCACGGCGATCGCGATCGCCAGCACGGTGACGGCGAGGGTCACCGGGCGCAGCTTCCAGAACGGGCGCCCCTCCTGGATCGAGTAGATGCGGTTCATCGCGCGGGAGAACGCGCCGACGTACCCGGATGCCGACCACAGGGCGCCCACTACACCGGTCACGAAGGCGAGGCCGGCGGCCGGCGACGTCGCGAGGTTCTCGAGCGGGCCGCGGATGGCGTCGAGGGTGGTGGCGGGCACGAGGCCGCCCAACAGGTCCAGGAGCGCGTCGGTCGTCTCGCCCGGATCGCCGAACAGGCCGACGAGCGACACGAAGGCGAGCAGCGCGGGGAACACCGCGAGCACACCGTAGTAGGTGAGCGCGGCGGCGAGGTCGGTGGCCTGGTCGGCGCTGAACTCGCGCATGGTCTTCTTGACCACGTAGATCCAGGAGCGCTTGCTGATCTCGGTGATCTCGTCCGGCTTGCGGGGATCGTCCGGATCGGGAGCGGTCTTCTCGCGTGTGCGTGCTCGGTCACCCGTTTGTTTGGCCATTGGCTCACCGTAGGCAACCGGCGGCTTTCACCCCCGGGGCTTGCGCCGCGGGCGGTGCCGACAGACACTGCCGTCCCGGCCGCGGCGGTGGCGGCGGCCGGCGCGGGGCTCGCGAAAGCATGCGCGGGCATCCGGGCCCGGCGCTGCGGTGCGAACCGCAGCGCCCGACCCGGACGGCCGCGCACGCTCGATGATTGCCCCGGAGGGGTCAGCCCGAGGGGTTCTCCACGGGCTTGTCCTCGGCGTCGGTGCCGTCCTCGAGGTCGACGTCCTCGGGCTTGGTGGGCTGCGGGGTGTTCTGTGCGTCTGTCATTGTCGCTCCTTCTCTCTAGTGGTGGCTGCTACGGGGTGAGGACGACCTTGATGCAGCCGTCCTCCTTCGCGCTGAAGGTGTCGTACATGCCGGGGGCCTCCTCGAGGGAGACGCGGTGCGTGACGAGGTCGGCCACGCCGAGCGGGTCGGACGGGTCCTCCACCAGCGGCAGCAGGTCGTCGATCCACTTCTGCACGTTGCACTGGCCCATGCGCAGCTGGATCTGCTTGTCGAACATGTTCATCATCGGCATCGGGTCGGCGACGCCGGAGTAGACGCCGCTGATCGAGACCGTGCCGCCGCGGCGCACGAGGTCCAGCGCCATGTGCAGCGCCGAGAGGCGGTCGACGCCCGCGGTGGTGAAGGCCTTCTTGGCGAGACCGTCGGGGAGGAGGCCCGCGGCCTGCTGGATGAAGGACGCCCCGGGGTTGCCGTGCGCCTCCATGCCGACGGCGTCGACCACCGAGTCGGGGCCGCGCCCGTCGGTCGCGGCGCGCAGCACGTCGAGCAGGTCGTCGGAGAGGTCGAAGACCTCGACGCCGTGGCGCTCGGCCATCGCGCGGCGCTCCGGAACCGGGTCGACACCGATCACGCGGTAGCCGAGGTGCACACCGATGCGGCTGGCGAACTGGCCGACCGGGCCGAGGCCCAGAACGGCGAGGGTTCCGCCCTCGGGCACGTCGGCGTACTGCACGCCCTGCCACGCGGTCGGGAGGATGTCGCTGAGGAACAGGTAGCGCTCGTCCTCCAGCTCCGTGCCCACCTTCACGGCGTTGAAGTCGGCGTAGGGCACGCGCAGCTTCTCCGCCTGGCCGCCGGGCACCGAGCCGTAGAGCTCGCTGAAGCCGTACAGGCTCGCGCCGGTTCCGGAATCGCGGTTCTGCGTCGTCTCGCACTGGGTCGTGAGGCCCTGGTTGCACATGAAGCAGTCGCCGCAGGCGATCACGAACGGGATCACGACCCGGTCGCCGACGGACAGCTTCATCACGGACCCGCCGACGGCCTCGACGACACCCATGGTCTCGTGGCCGAGAACGTCGTCCTTCTCCAGGAACGGGCCCATCACGTTGAAGAGGTGCAGGTCGGAGCCGCAGATTGCGGCGGAGGTGACGCGGATCACGACGTCGGTGGGCTTCTCGATAACCGGGTCGGGTACCTCGATGACTTCTACTTTTTTGGTTTTCTGCCAGGTGAGTGCTCTCATGCCCTCTGGTCTACACCCCGCGCCGCCGCCCTCCTAAGCAAGCGCCGAATGCACCGCCGCCTTGCCGCGCCGCGGGTCGCGTGGTAGCCGTGCGCGGGCATAACCGAATGCGGTTCGCACCATACAAGCGGATGCGACGCAAGGCCGAACGACAACGGCGCGGCCTTGCGAGACTCGACGCATGACCGCCACGATGCACACCCCCGAGACCCAGGATTCGAACGCCGTCTTCCCCATGACCCCGCGCGGCCCCCTCAGCGCCGAGCTGATGACGCTGCTGTCGTCCGTCCCCGACGGCACGGAGTCCTCCGTCGGCCTCGCGATCGCGGTCGAGTCGGCGCTGGCCGACGCGGAGTCGATCACCCGCGACGAGGACGTGCAGCTGAGCCTGTTCATCCTCTACGGGCTGCACTACGGCTCGCTCGGCGGGGTCTCGGCGGAGTGGGAGTGGCAGCCGTCGCTCGTCGCCGCGCGCACCGCCCTCGAGCGCGCCTTCGAGTCCGAGCTGCGGGCGACGATCGAGGTGCCCGGGCTTCCCGAGCCCACCCGTGCGGCCGTGGCGCAGGCGCTGACGGCGCTCACCACCGCGGAGGGCGGACCGAGCCTGTCGCGCTTCGTCGCGAAGAAGGCGACACGGGAGCAGCTCGGCGAGTTCCTCATCCAACGCTCCATCTACACGCTGCGCGAGGCCGACCCGCACTCCTGGGCGATCCCGAGACTGACCGGGCGCCCGAAGGCGGCGCTGGTCGAGATCCAGACCGACGAGTACGGCGGCGGCCGCGTCGCACGGATGCACTCCGAGATCTTCGCCACCACCATGCGCGAGTTCGGACTCGACGCCGCCTACGGCCACTACCTGGAGCAGGCGCCGGCCGTCACGCTCGCCTCGCTCAACGTGATGTCGATGTTCGGGCTCAACCGGCGGCTGCGCGGCGCGATCGTGGGCCACCTCGCCGCCTTCGAGATGACCTCCTCTATCCCCAACGCCATGTACGCCAACGGCTTCCGCCGCCTCGGCTTCGGCACCGGGGTCACCGCCTACTTCGACGAGCACGTGGCCGCGGACGCCGTGCACGAGCAGATCGCCGCCCACGACCTCGCCGGCGCCCTCGCCGAGGACGAGCCGGAACTGCTCGGCGACATCCTCTTCGGCGCCGCCGCCTGTCTCGTGGTGGACGGCTGGGCCGGCGCGCACATGCTCGACTCCTGGACCGCGGGCGTCAGCTCGCTGCGCGACGAGCGATGACCCCCGACGACTCCGCCGCGGCGTACGACGACGCCGCGACCGACGCTGCCACCATCACCCCCTACCCGGACGGCCCCCTGATCGTGCGCGGCGACTTCGAGATCCTCTCCCCCGACGGCGTCGCGATCCCGGCCGGACGCAAGACCGTCGCGCTCTGCCGCTGCGGCGTCTCGTCGATCAAGCCCTTCTGCGACGGCACGCACAAGCTGGTGAAGTTCCGCACCGAGGGCGCCTGAGGCTTTCAGGAATCTCTAAGCATTCTTCAACGGATTTTCAAGCCGCCGCGACATCCGCCTGCTTAATATGTTTCGCGTCACCTCCCCTCGGGAGGAGGCAGCAACCAGACACGAAATATCCGAAAGGGGACTCCTCATCATGGCCATGTCTTTTGATCCTTTCAGCGAGCTGGACCGTCTCGCCGGCACCCTCCTCGGCACCGCCCAGGGACCGAAGTTCATGCCGGTCGACTTGTACCGCGACGGCGACCAGTACGTGCTCAACGCCGACATGCCCGGCATCGACCCGGGCTCGGTGGACATCGACGTCGACGGCCAGCTGCTGACCATCCGGGCCGAGCGCACCGCCGGTGCGCGCGGCAACGTGAAGTGGCTCGCGCAGGAGCGTCCGCACGGCTCGTACCTGCGCCAGTTCAGCGTCGGCGAGGGCATCGACTCCGAGAAGATCAGCGCTCACTACGACAACGGCGTGCTGTCGCTGCTCATCCCGGTGAGCGAGCGGGCGAAGCCCCGCAAGATCGAGGTCACCACCGGCGACGTGAGCAGCCAGTCGTCGATCGCCAGCTAGTTCCTCCACGCGACGAGGCCGCCCGGATCTCTCCGGGCGGCCTCGTCGTGTGTGCGCCGCCGATCCGGGGTGTGCGTTGCTCGTGTCGCCGCCCGCGCGTACGGTAGCCGGATGAGCACCGACGAGAAGACCCCGGCCCAGATCGAACTCGAGGACAGCCTGCGGTCGATCCGCCAGGTCGGCGAGAGCGCGGACGGACGCGCGGCGGAGGCCACGCCCGCGGAGGCCGACGAGGACGCGCCGACGGCGTAGTCCCGCGCCTCCCCGTCGCGCTGGCGGCACCTTCACAGCCTGGGGTGATTTGAGAGATCAACGGGTATGGAAGAATTGACCCCCGTTAGGGATGCTTTTTCGCGCGCACATAGCGGATGATGATCCCCAGTACGAATTATTTCTCGCGTTCCCGCATGGAGACGCGGTACACGATCTGGAGTAGACGCGCAATGGAAGTTCGGCGACAGCCTCGCGGTGAAGCCCGCGACGTCGCGCTGCGCGAGCTGGCGCAGAAGCTGAACCTGCTGATGGACACCATCGCCACCGAGCAGGGCAAGGAGTTCACCTACGCCGACATCCGCGCGGTGCTGGAGTCGCGGGGGCACAAGCTCTCGCGCACCAGCTGGCACTTCATGCTGATGGGCACCGGACGCCTGCCGTCGAACACCGCGCTGCTGCGCGCCATCGCGGAGCTGTTCGGCGTCGACCGGGAGTACCTCGTGCCGGGCAGCACGGAGGTTCCGGAGCGTATTACGGCGCAACTCGAGGCCGTTAAGAAACTCAGGGCCGCTAAGGTGAAACAGTTCGCGACCCGCACCCTCGGCGACATGTCACCGGAGGCCGTCGCGGCGATCGGCCGGATTCTCGACGAGGACAGCGCCACACACAGGGCCTAGGGGGGCGCAGATGTCGGAACAGTTCATTCCGCGTGCATCCGTCGGACAGGTCGAGCGCCTGCTGGGGGTCGAGCGCGGCGCCTCCCTGCAGGAGGTGATCGAGGCGACGGCGCAGCGCCGCGGCCGCACGATCGTGGTGAAGGACTCCGTGCACCTGAACGGCACCGAGATCTGCGGGCTGTGGCTGGCGGGCGCCGAGGTCGACCAGATCTTCCACGCCACGACGCGCTACGAGACCTACCGCACCCAGATCGTGCTGCACGAGCTGTCGCACATGCTCCTGCGCCACGACGAGCTGGACCCCGCCGACTCGCAGCTTGCCGTGGTCTTCCCCGACCTCCCGGTCGGGCGCCTACTCACCCGCTCGTCGTTCCGGGTGGAGATCGAGGAGGACGCCGAGCACCTCGCCTACACGCTCGCGCAGATCGTCGAGGGGCGGCCGCGCTCCGTCTCGGGATTCGGGGAGGCCTTCGAGTGACCTCCGCCATCGTCGCGGTGGCGATGTGGGTGCTCTGCCTCGTGCTGCTCACCCGCCTGCGCAGCCGTCGCGACCAGAGCATCCTCCTCGCCGCGGCCACCATCGCCCTCTCGATGACGCTCAATCTCGATGCGGTGTACTTCCCCGTGGACGCTCTCGCCGGCGGCACCAACCTGATCCTGCTACTCAGCGACGCCCTGCTGGTGGTCGGCGTGTACTTCCTGGCCCGTGCGATCCTCGTCGGCGTCGCCCCTCGCCGGGCCGCCGCCATGACCCGCCCCTACGGCGTGGCGCTGATCGCCACGGTGACCGCGATGGCCGTGCTCTTCTCCCTCGTCGACCGCGGGCCGACCACCGGCAACTTCATGCAGGCGCACGGGCAGCAGCCCGCGGCCAGCGGGTACTCCGCGGTGGAGTACCTCTTCATCGGCGCGGTCATGATCCTGACCAGCGTCAACTGCCTGCGGTCGTTCCGGCGCATGCCCGCGCTGGCCAACCGCATCGGCTTCCTCACCCTGGGCGTCGGGGCCGCCCTGGGCGTCGCGCTGAGCGTGCTCATCCTGGTCTTCGACGTCACCCACGTGTTCGCACCCGAGCTCGAGCTCGGCCAGCGCCTGGGCTGGCTCTACGGCCTGCTCTACTCGGGCGGGATCGTGCTGATGGCCGCGGGTCTCGCGCTGCCGCCGATCGGCCGACGGCTGTTCGAGGCGGGCCGCAACCGCCGCGCCCGCGAACTGCGCAGCCGGCTGCAGCCGCTGTGGCAGCGCGCAGCGGCCGCCCAGTACGCGGCGGAGATGCCCGCGAGGGCGAGCGATGTGGAGCGCCTGCGCCGCACCTTCATCGAGACCCAGGACGCCCTGCTCCGCTCCCCCGAACTGGTCGCCGGCCTGCAGCCGCACGAGCAGCAGGCCCTCGACGTGGCGGACCAGTTCTTCGTCCGACGGTGAGGGGCGCGGCCTGGGCCGCGGCCCTCGCGATCGCCGGCACGGCGGGGCTGCTCGTCGCCACGGCCTCCGCGCTGGTCACCACGACCTCGCGCACCAACGTGCGGGTCTTGTCGGTCGGGGCCGACGACATCCGCTTCCGCGCCAGCGGACGCACCCGTATCGCGGGCAGCTTCGGGCTGCTGGGGGCCGACGGCATGCTGCTCGGGGTCATCGGCGAGCCGCGGTTCGAGCGGGACGGGCTCGTTGTGCGCGACTGGAGCCCGCGCGCTGCCCGGCGCCCAGCACCCGGCGAGGCCGCGCGGTGGACCGGCGCGCTGCACGCCTCGCCCGCCGACCTCGCGCACGCGGCGTCGTTCGGGGAGCGGGTCGTCGACGGCACCACCTGGTGGGAGATCGAGCCGCGCGTGCCGGTCGGCGACACGGTCAGCGTGCACCTGCACGGACTGGGCGCGACGCCCGCCAGCGTTCTGCGCGGGGTCGACGCCGCGCTGGCGGCGGGGCTGCGGGCCGCCGTGCCCGACCTGCGGGTGCGCCGCAGCACCCTCGGCGCGGCGGAGAGCGCGGCCGTGGAGCGCTGGCTCGAGCGGCAGCCGGCCGCGGCATCCGTTGTGCTTGTCGGCTGGTCGATGGGCGCGGAGGTCGCACGGCGCCTCGTGGCCGGGCCGCTCGGAGGGCGGGTGCGCGGCGTGCTGCTGGTCAGCCCGGTGCTGCACTGGCCGGCGACGGTCGCGCACAGCGCCCGCCGCTCCCGCGTGCCCGCGTGGTGGGTGCGCCTCGCGCTGCTGAGCCTGCGCGGCCGGGTCGTGCCGCGGCTGCTCGGGCTGCCGGCGCGGGTTGCGCCGTTGCCGGTGGCGACCCGCGGCGACTTCCCGGCGGGGAGCGTCGCGATCCACTCCCCGGGCGACACGGTGACGCCCTACGACGTCAGCGTGCGCGCGGCCGCGGCCGGCGCCTTCACGCTGCACGGCGGCGTTGCCGCGCCGCACACCCTGGAGTGGAACGTCTCGCCGGAGGTCGCGCGGATCGCGGCGGCCTGGTTCGCGGAGCAGGCGCGGAACGGCTGACCCTCGGGCCACGCCTGCTCCGCGCTCCGCCCCGCGCCGCCGCTCAGGCGACCCTGCGGCGGTAGACCACCATCGCGACCGCGTAGGCGACCACCAGGGTTCCCACGCACCAGGCGAGGGCCACCCAGATGTCGGCGCCGACCGGCCGCTGGGCGAAGAGGTCGCCGATGGTGTTGACGATCGAGGTGACCGGCTGGTTCTCGGCGAAGGCGCGCACCGGGCCTGGCATGGTCTCGGTGGGAACGAACGCCGAGCTGATGAACGGCAGGAAGATGAGCGGATAGGAGAACCCGGCCGCGCCGTCCAGCGTCTTCGCCGACAGCCCGGCGATCACCGCCAGCCAGGTGAGCGCGAGGGTGAACAGCGCGAGGATCCCGGCGACGGCGAGCCAGGCGCCGAGTCCCGCCGAGGTGCGGAACCCCATCGCCAGGCCGACCAGCACGATGATCACCACGGTGATCCCGTTCGCCACCAGCGAGGTGAGCACGTGGGCCCAGAGCACGCTGGAGCGGGTGATCGGCATCGAGTGGAAGCGCTCGAAGATGCCGCTCGAGGTGTCGTCGAACAGCCGCACGGCGGTGTACGCGATGCCCGAGGCGATGGCGATCAGCATGATCCCCGGAATCAGGTAGTTCACGTAGCTCTCGGTG
>Ga0247741_1000469_pt1 | contig 23177 bp, 28 predicted proteins | sample UWRJL213509R2_FD_180945 | JGI IMG/M metagenome (GOLD analysis project Ga0247741, IMG submission 180945) | Plant litter microbial communities from Arlington Agricultural Research Station in Wisconsin, United States - UWRJ-L213-509R-2 | ecosystem: Environmental > Terrestrial > Plant litter >... | reverse complement strand
ATGTAACTTAGTTTCCTTTTGCTAAACAATGTTTTCTTGAGTAAAAGATTACCCGTTAACTGTTTAGATCGAAAATCTGGTGGTAAGGATTGCTTGACAGTGCGAGAAAATATGTCAGAATAGGCCTGGTGTAAAATACAAGAGTGTTGATAGGCTATAGCACTCGGCGAAAATCAACTTAGAAACATATCTAGAGTCACAAGAAAGGAGCAAGAATAATAACAAGCAAAGCGATAGATCTAAGGATAATGTAATAGTACATACGGTCGTACATAGTCCCTGGATAGCGAGATTAGAATACGAGGGTATCGTGTCCCTCGAATGCGTAGGTTATCACTGGCAAAAAAAAGGTGGTCACAAATAGGAGACAATCAAGAGTAGCTGCAGGTGAGTAGCTGCAGGTTCACATGACGTTCATCGCTTTTCAAAGGCAAATGCGATATAGATATCTGTAGAGATGATACATAATGAGCAGCCATTCAATGAATTTGACGAGAAAGGGGTGACATACTGGCAGCCTCCCATTGGTCTTCGTCCATTGCACTCTCTCCGTCATTATCAACGACCTTCATGCGAACTAAGAGTGGCTTGAACTCGGGATGCTCTTGGTGTTCTGTGAAGACCTGGTGAAATTCTTCTTTGTAGATTGGGTGTAGTCCGTATTCCGCTGCCATTCTATGGGTGGGTAAAGGTGGGTGTGTGAGTCCAACGGTGCTGTAATGCGCAGAAGAGACGGCTGAAACAATACATACTGCACAAAGTTTTCCCACCGAACGATGTATTCCGGGACGTTTTCTACAGCATCTTGGAGGTAGAACCAGTACTTGTGGCCAAATACCGGCCGGTCTGGACGGTCTTCAAAAGTGATTTTGTAAACCGAGTTTCCAAATGCTTTCTCCTCGGCATCTGGAGGAATATGGTCGAGCTGATCTCTGTATAAGGATAGAGGGTATACTGTAAGCGGAATAAATAAAGAGTAGGCTGTGACACTTACAGCAGCAGCTCAGCATTCGGTATCGTGCCAATGAAAACTCCTCCAGACCGTAGATACCGGCTAACATTATCCAGCATGCACCGCGCTTTTTGAACAGTTTCGAAAGCGTAGTGCATACAGAATTGCATTGAGACCACATCCACAGGTTGGGCAAGCCTCGCAGGAGCAAAGCCTCTGCTAAGGGGTTCCGAATAGCAGTCCATAGCGGCAAAGCTGGCATCGAATCGTGTCCCACGTAGGCCTTCCCACCGCCCCCTGGCTTGGTCAACGGATACAGCGGCGACATCTTATACGAATAAACGTTTAGCTGTAAGCACATTTCACTCGGGGTAGAGGTCCTTACCAGCACATAAAACCTCGCCCACTTTCGCCTTTGACCATTTCGTTAGGTCACCTCCTTTGCCGCAACCCATATCTAGCACCTTTCCTCGTCCCCGCCGTCCGGTACCTGGGCCCATTACTTGGCTTCTTTCAAGCGCTGGGTGCGCAAAACGCGTGATGAGAACGGATTTGACCCAGTTGTTGAAATTCTTGAGGCCAATAATGGGCGATTCGAGACGCTGTACGACACCTACTTCTGGTCTGGAGTTATCTGCGGAAGGGGTAAGCGCCGAGAACCAGCGGTATGAAAGGAATGTAAAGACATACAGTGTTCAATCACAACTCCTACATCACCCATGGCTCTTTTAGTTGGTCTGGCGTCCGCAGGCTCCGGTTCATCGCTAAGCGCGCGTTTTCTTTTAGCGACAAGGCGGGATGAGCCCTGGCCGCGGTAGTGTTTGTACATCTCCACCTCATCAGGTGTTAGTGGAATGAGGACCGAATTTGGGGCTGAGATTCGCTTCGGGTTGTAGGGCAGTGGGGCCTGAGGGCGTATCGCGGGCGAGGCGGTCGATCTTGGTGGCAGAGAGTCCGCAGAGGAGGACGACGGTCTCGGAGATTCAACTATTGACTGCCTTCGTGAAGCGGTTGGCGAAATATGGCGAATGTCCATCGACGAGCGACGTATAGGCTCTGCCGATGCTAGAGTATCGTCGACGAGGAGCGCGTGTATGGATGATTGGCGCTGAGGCGGCTCGTCGTCGTTGAGGAGCACGGAAAGGTGTGTTGCTCGTCGGGCTAGTGACGGTGAAGGGGTAAGCTGGGTACGCGCAAACGGGGCGGCTGGGGAATCGATGGGGGAATTGAGGACAGCATCGCGGACAGGATCAAATGCTGGCATTTCAGAGAAAGAACAAATCGCAAAATATTCGCTCGACCCCGTTCACAACGAATCCTTTTCGATTATGTAAGCACTCTCCTTTCTTCTCCCAACTCAAGTCGACGACTATGTAACTCTCCAAAGACAAATTTTAGAACAGACCTTGTTCTCCACTGGCAAATTGCATCAGGGCTTGTCAGCTGCTGGGAACATCTCGCCTCTCAAACACTCCTCAAGCCAACATTCCGAGGAGACATCCTCTTCGGGACCTATATCTCTCCGCTAAAACGCCTAAAGGTCTCACCACGTCTGTCATACACCAGCAAAACTCAATGCGTATCAGCTGTCACTTCGTAATGCTGGTCGAAGACTGACATTCACCCTGCCAAACATATGTTCTTGACACTTTTAGCTACAGTGTCAGGTGGAACCATGCAAGAAAGCAGCCAGCTCTGTGGCTCTTCTTGACGAGAAATAGGTGGTATAGATTCCGGAACATCGACATGGGGGTAGATGCATGCGTTTTACATATAATAACTTTGCGCAGCGGCGAGTCTGCTTCATGGCCTCTTGGCAAACCATTCAGTAAGGTCCTCAGTTGACCGCTGTACAGTGTGTCAGTACGCTTCTCCTTCAAACATACATGCGACCTACCTCAACATACTCTGCCTTAGCGCGGATCGTGTCTAATGACTGCGCCAGTGCCTTGTCATACTTGGACGTGTCCTTCTCCTGTTTGACATTGAGCGAAGTCAGTGGCCATGCAACAATCTCCTGCTTGCATACGCACCTTGTAAAAGGCCTCAATTGCGGCATGGTCTTCCATGGTCGACAAATAATTTGAGGACATGGAAACAAGGTAGTGAAGGGAGAAATTCCCCTCAAATCGCTTGATAAGCTATGAAAAATGCGCTCAATCAATGCGTTCCAGGATCGACCGTCAGAGTAAATCACGTACCACGTCATATTCATCTTGGAAGAATTTGGTCAATAATCTGCGCGTCTTGAAGTTTGCTCCAAGACCACTGAAGAACTGATAGACGTCCTGATCTTTAGATTTGGTCAGAATGAAATCCAAAGTTTTCTTCGCCAATTCCAGGTCTTGAGTGGCTCCCATTGCGTAGCTACACTTATTTTAGTTGATATTCTTCAACGAAATCAAGATTCACCAACATGGCTGCAATCTTCTCAGAGGGTGTCTTGTGGTTATCATGAGCTTTCACGACGAAGTCGTACTCCTCTTGTCCACCGTACTTGACTGCCTGAATCGACCAGCTTGGATTGAGACTTTTGAGACCATGTATAATAAACCGTTGCGTACCGTTGCGTAGGTGGTATACAGTAAGTCTGAAGGAATCTTTGAATGATCTCCAGTTTCCATGAGATACTTGAAGCGGTTCTGGAGTTCCTTGATCACCCTACAAAGTTCGGAATCAGTATGAAACTGGGAGTATGAGAAAGGGTGTGCTTACCCTTCATCCTTCGCAGAAGCCGCCTCCTTGATCGCGAGTGTTCTTAGCTGAATGATATCGGGAGACTCATCAGCTGCATATTCGTAGCCAAGCTTTTCCACGAGAGGACTATATAGTGACTTGAAAACAGTTAGTTTGTTGTGTGTAGGTGTAGATAATTAGATTTACCCGACGGAATGCGTTGAGCTTGTCAATAACATCCTGGTGCTCCCACCAGATAGATGAAAGAGCTTTGAGGTTTGCCGAAATGCTTTCCCAGACAAGATCTAGTACACCAAGTGAGCCCAGAGGCAAATAGAAACCCAAGGGGAAACAAGTTCGTACACTCTTTCTCATTCTTCCACGTATCTACAAGCGTCAATGCGCTGCTGACCTTCGCAAGACCCGCCTTGGAGAGGGCCATAGCGTCTTGCACCAACCCCATCCTGTCTTCGAGGGAGAACACGGAATTCTCCTTGGCTGCTTCGGCAGCAATGAGGGCAAGTCGCTCGGGCGTATACAAGACACGGTCTTGAAGATTCACGTCAGGGTGGTGCATCGGCATTTGTATCATGAACAGGGACTTACAGACTCCAGAAGTGCCAGCATTTAATTTGAATGGCTTATTTGTATCCAACTCGATGTGTGTAGCCCTCTCTTGGAGGAGAGGTGTGCGATCGATGTGAGGCTTGCCGTCTTTCTCGGTGACGATGTACAAAGGAACATTCCTATACATCATATCTTTGTTAGCTCTAATGTCACCTTCAGGAGTTTGAATACTTGCCAGAGAGTCTCATTGTCCTTGGGGTCGGCCGCGCCGGTCTCTAAAAACCTGTCCTGACGGACAAATATACCTTTCTCATCCTCAGTGACGGAAAGCACGGGGAACCCAATCTTCGTAATCCAGTTCTCCATCAGGTCAGTGATCTTGAGATCCGTCGCCTCGCCGATACCTTCCCATAAATCATGAGTGACACTGTTGGCGAAAAGCTTCCTCTTTAGGTAGATAGAAACTCCTTTCAGGAATTTCTCTTCGCCCACATAGTTGGAGAGCATGCGGAGGACGGAGGCAGCTTTGGAGTATGACAAGGCATCGAAGATCTACGCTAAATCTTGAGCTTCTAGGTCTTAATCGTTTAAAGGGGGAAACGAACCTGGTTGATATGATTCGCATCGGGGCAGTCGACCTCGATCGGATGCGAAGAGAGTTTAGAGTCTAAACTCAAGGCGCTCTCCAAGTGGTCATTAATAAACTCCGAATTCACTCGCCACTCAGGATAGACTCTGGGGTTGGGTTAGTACTCGGATATGCAATAACGCTAGTTGCTTCTTGCCTATCTAGAAAGCATCTGGGTGAGTGAGGACCTTCAGACGACAGGGAAGCAGTATTTACCAGGAATGATCACCTCTCCCATCTGGGATGACGAGCAAATATCAGATAGTGTATGAAGTAGACATCGGACATGAACCGTACCAGAGTTGCAAAGCCCTCATTCAAATAGAGATAATTCCACCACTCCATAGTTGTGATGTTACCAAACCACATATGGGCGACCTCATGACTTTGAACGCCAGCGACACGCTTCTTGGCCTGTAAATCGCCTCGTTCTGGGTCAAGTAAGAATACGCTTGTCCTGCCAGTAATAAGGCCCCAGTTTTCCATTGCACCAGCATCGAAGTCACTGGCCTATTTCAATCGTTCGTGTCAAATCGTCGAACTGTAGAAGAGAAATATACATACCACTAGTGTATCAAGTTTGGGGAGAGGATACTCGACATCGAATATCTCTTCATATAGTGGCAAAACGGCGGCCTTGACATCAAGCGCATATTGTGCTTGATGAATGATATCCGATGTAGCTATAGCAAAAATTAGAGTCATGGAATGGAATGGGGACAAAAAGACATTGACCATAAATCCTGAGAGGAATCGTCTTCTTGCTCAGAGGCATCACAACTGAAGTCTCCAAATGCTCGAAGTGTCCATTCGCAAAAGCAACGATGTAGGTTGACATTGGAGGTGTCGTCTCAAATTTGGTAATCTTCCATTTCTCATTCTGCGTTGACGAGAGCAGCTCTGCAAGGTCAGAGGGAGATTCAATGGCCGCTTCGAGAGGTTGCTCAGAAATCGCGGGCATGTTGCTCAAGCTAACAGTGTCTGCACGAGAGATCATGGTGACGGCAAAAGTGGCCTTGAGAAGGGGCTCATCCCAGCAAGGGAAAGCGCGTCTGGCAGCAGTTGGCTGGTTTGTGGCGTGAGTGTACGTTTCCTGAGCTGAATGTATCATTGATCTCACCTCAAACTGGGTTAGAGCGTAGTGCTTCGTCTTTCCTTCATGCTCCCAAGAAGACTTGTAATATCCCATCATATTTCCAGTTATTTCTCCAGAAAAAGCAATCTTGAGCTCTGCTTTAGATCCTGTTGGCAAATTTCTAGGTAGTTGGAAGGTGGTGCGCTCCTGTGTCTTATCGAAGGAGGAGACGGCAAGAACTTGCTCGCCAGCCAGTGCATTTGAGGTAAGAGAGCTGTAGGGGGAAGTCAATAATGGCTCAGAGATCTCTGCATAGTCGAACGCACGCTTTCCGTAATTCCAAATCCGACGTGTTGAGAATAATAGCTGAACAACCGGCGACAACATCAAGACTAATTACACAGGGGGGTTAGTGAGGTTGGGATAATTTTACAGCATAAAGAACGTACTTAATCTTCACCAGGCCTTGAAACGTCAGACCCTCAAGATCTGTCTTGATAGTCACGTCGTAGTGAGTAGGTTTGACGTTGGTTGGAAGTCGATATTGGTCGTTTTCGACAGGGGCATTCGCGATGGTCGACATTGAAGCAAAGCCCAGTCTTTTGGAGGAGTTCAAACCTCTTCTGGAGGAGGTAAAAAGAGTTGGGGATGTTCGAGAGGTACTGGGTACTGTGACGTGCACCGGCTTTTCAGTTAGTCTATGTAGAGCGCGACCACATGGGTTGTTGTTTGTAGTCGTGACTGGGAGAGCCTCCAAATAGAAAGCCCTCGTATGGCCAACTGCTCTTGGCAGTACATGGCGTGTATACAAGCCACCAAGAGCAGTGCTTTGAGGACACCGTAGTAAGCGTTGATGAACGCGTATGGACGTGGACAACATACAGGTCTAGGACTTAACCTGACGCGCTTACTGGCCGGCAAAGCTGTCGGCCCGGTACTTCTCAGGTTGTGATTGGTTCGTGCACGCGACGTTGCTGGCATCCTCAGACGCAGGGTAGACGTCTATAAAATTTTCAGGAAGTGCAACGTACTGGTGGCAGCGTCGAAAATGACATAGATTGCGATGCTAATACAGTGTTGTTTTACAAAGTCCAACGTGGGCGGGTGATAAGCACATGTGGTACAACGGGAGAACCAGATGGACACAGGACAGGCTTTGGGATGCATTGAGAGTAGAACAGATGCCTAGAATGAGAGCTTTTACGCCCTCTTTGTAAGCCATTCATTAAGGTCATCCGTGGATCGCTACGAAACCACCTGATCAGTGACCCTTGTTTGTCTCATTCGATTAAATATGTACTGACCTTGACATAGGCCGCTTTGGCTCGTATGGTATCCAACGCCTGTGCCAACGCCTTATCATACTTGGTTTTGTCCTTGCACTGATTGTATAGGTAAGTCATACGAGGTCTGTCTTACAAGTTGTGATTGGTTTACCTCGTAGAATTTAGAGATTGCATCATAATCTTCGGTACTGGAGTAATAGTCGGACGAGAACTGTTATAAACCAGTGAGTGAGGACTTTTCAAACGGTGTGAGAGACTTACAGTGACGAGGTAGTGTAGAGAGAAGTTTCCTTCGAAGCGCTTGTAAAGCTATCGCAACGCCGCTCAGTAACAAGTATTTCCAACCAAGGTGAGGTTGCTTACAACATCGTACTCTGCATGGAAGTACTTCGTCAAAGGCCTTCGTCCCTTGAAGTTTGCTCCGACACCCATGAAGAAGTAGAAGATATCCTGATCCTTGGACTTGGTGGTGATGAAGTTAAGAGTCTCTTGCACGAGTTCCGGATCTTCAGCAGCTCCCATTGCATGACTGTTTTATGATCAGCGCTGAGTCTCGTTCCCATTATTGAGGCTTACATCGCTGAGATCTTCTCTGAAGGAGTCTTCGGTTTATCGTGAGCTTTGACGACAAAGTCATACTCTTCGCGACCCCCATACTTGACAGCCTTTTGGAACCAGTCAGTTCAAGGTAATTCGTCACACATGAAGAGAAGTCCCACAGTTATGTAAATCACACGCTGCAAGTCAGCTGGGACTTTCGAGTCATCTCTCGTCTCTCGAAGATGCTTGAAGCGACTCTGGAGCTCCTTGATGACCCTGCAAGATGGTCAGCAAAGAAATTACAAGCTCTCGAGAAGTGTTTACTCTTGTTCTGAGGCATTAGCAGCCTGAGTGACCGCGAGTGTCCGCAGGAGGGATGTATCGACTGGTTCATTAGGCAAATATTCGTAGCCAAGCTTCTTCACCAGAGGCCCGAAGAGCGACTGTTAACCATTCCATTAGCAATAGCTTATGCGGAAATGTCAATTTGACGTACTCGGCGGAAAGCATTCAGCTTATCGACAATTTCAGAATGTTCCCACCAAATAGAAACAAGAGAACTGAGATTTTCGCCGATGCTAGACCAGACAAGATCTAATAAACACAGTGAGCGATATGGAGTCATATGCAGAATAGAAGAAAGGCTTACATTCTTTCTCATTTTTCCACAGATCGACAAGTGTCAATGCACTGCTGAGTTCCGCGAGACCTGCCATGGCCAATGCCAATGCGTCCTGCACGAGTCCCATCCGATCGTCAAGCGAAAATATGGAATCCTCCTTCGCGGCCTGAGCGGCGATGGATGCCAGCCGCTCGGGTGTGTATAGGACGCGGTCTTCTCGCGAAATTTATGAATGGACGAAGTGTGCGAAGGAAGAAACTTACAAACTCCTGAGGTTCCCGCATTTAGTTTAAAGGGCTTGCTCGTATCCAGGTTGATGTGAATGGACCTCTCTTGGAGGAGCGGGGTGCGATCGACGTGAGCCTTGCCATCCTTCTCAGTTAAGATGCAGAGAGGCACGTTCCTGCAAAACGTCATATCATAAAAGCATACGTGCAACCAGCATCACTCACCAGATGGTTTCGTTATCCTGAGGATCAGCGGCACCCGTCGCCAAGAACCTGTCTTGCTGTACTTTAATACCTTTGCCATCCTCGGTGACAGTCAAAACAGGGAAGCCGATCTTCGTGATCCAGTTCTCCATCAATTCTGTGATATTGAGGCCAGTCGCCTCACTGATACCCTTCCAGAGATCGTGAGTGACGCTGTTGCCGAAGAGATTCTTCTTGAGGTAGAGAGAAACACCCTTGAGGAATAGCTCTTCACCGACGTAGTTCGAGAGCATGCGAAGGACAGACGCTGCTTTCGAGTAGGATAAGGCATCGAAAATCTGGGTAGAGAATGAGGCATTGCTACGAGGCCCACAAGAAAGACCGTTACCTGGTTGATATGGTTTGCATCAGGACAGTCAACCTCGATAGGATGAGACGAAATCTTTGCGTCCAGAGAGAGTGCGCGGTTGAGATGAACGTTGATAAATTCAGAGTTGACACGCCATTCCGGGAAGACTCTATCTATATAAAAAGAATAAGGATACACCCAGAATCAGACGAAGAGATCACGAACCAGGAATGATAACCTCTCCCATCTTAGATTCAAAGGGTGTTAGTTAGCAAAATCTAGGGATTTATCCACATACTTACTAGGGTGGCAAAACCTTCGTTGAGGTAGAGGTAGTTCCACCATTCCATCGTAGTGATGTTCCCAAACCACATATGGGCCACTTCGTGGCTTTGAGTACCCGCGATCCGCTTCTTAGCCTGCAGATCACCTTTCTTGGGGTCAATCAAATATGCGCTCGTCCTGCCAGTAATGAGACCCCAGTTTTCCATAGCCCCGGCATCAAAGTCGCTTGCCTTGAAGTAAATTAACATGCTGTACCCAATGGTCATAAAAGATCTACGTACCACGAGAGTGTCAAGTTTAGGCAAAGGATACTCCACGTCGAAGATCTCCTCGTAGAGAGGTAGAACAGACGCCTTGACATCCAGCGCGAACTGAGCTTGATGGATATTGTCGGGAGTAGCTATGAGAGAAGTTAGCTAACAAATTTGGAGAGGGGAGATGGCTGCGTACTATACACCCTAAGTGGGACGGTATTTTTCCTCTTAGGCATTATAACCGAGGTTTCTAGATATTCAAAGTGGCCGTTTGCGTACGCGACGATATAGGTCGACATTTTCGGTGTGGTTTGGAACTTGGTATACTTCCATTTCTCATTCTTCGTGGACGCGAGTATCTCTGCAAGGTCGGCATCGGTATTAACGCCTGGTTCGAGGACCTCTTCGGAGATCGCAGGCATATTACTCAAGTTGACAGTATCAGCACGCGAGATCATGCTAATGGAGAAGGTGGCTTTTAGGAGGGGTTCATCCCAGCACGGGAAGGCGCGTCTTGCGGCTGTTGGCTGGAAATCGGTGTCAACACTATGCGCCTATAATCCAGGGAAGTTGCAGATCACTTACCTCGAACTGAGTGAGAGTATAATTCTTCGTCTTGCCTTCGTGCTCCCAAGAAGACTTGTAGTAACCCATCATGTTTCCAGTAATTTTCGCATTGAAGCGGATCTTGAGTTCGGCCTTTGACCCAGCTGATAGCTTGAGACTGTTTGGCAATTGGAAGGCGGTACGCTCCTTTGCTTTATCAAAAGAGGAGTCGATGATCACTTGTTCTTCTTGGAACGCGTCTGAAGCCAGTGACCTATATGCGAATGCTAGATCTCAGTAACTCTTAGCATGTTTGGAAAATCTGAACGTACGCTTTCGTGATCTCCAATTCCGACGTGTTGAGGACGATCGTCGAAGTCTCTGTAACGACATCTAGACTAAATGATTGTCAGTAATAGCGAATAGGTAGGCGATAACACCCACCTGATCTTCACCAATGCCTGGAACGTAAGGCGTTCTAGATCTGTTTGAATCAGAAGATCGTAATGAGTAGCCTTGATATTGGTAGGAAGCCGGTACTGATCGTCTTCCTTCGTTGTAGTCGACATGGTTGGTTGAAGCGGTTGTCAGGGCTGGGACGATAGGGGACGTTTTGATGATGAGAGAGATAAATACCGGAAATTGGCGGCAGTCTGCTTTTGCTCCTTGTGCTGGGTTTATATATTGCAATTTGTAGTTGAGACGAAGTTTCTGAACCACATGTATATGTCCAAAACGCGTTATTCTGAGTGCCCGAGTCTAGATCCGAACCCGCGTGTTAGGTGAATATATGGCTGAGCTAAACTTATGCGATGTTCATTGAAATCCTGCCGCACTTGCATGGTGGTTGTGGCGACTTGTGGCATATGTTGCATGTGGTGGGCTGTTCTTCGTCTTTTTCTTCAAGGATGATTGGAAATAGGCTTTTGGTATGCTGTCGGCTAATCCTGTACAGTGACACAGAGGATCAGACATGTGCTACGGTTTTGGGCCGTTTCTGCACCCATGCTGCCCTCAATATCCCCATCGATTCCACAGGTGCCTGTTTGTGCGTACCCAGCTTACCTCTCAACGACGTCAACGAGGCCGCCTCAGCGTCAATCATCCATATATGTGCTCCTCATCCACGATACTTCAGCATCAGGAGAACATATATAATCGCTTGTCAACGGATATTCGCCACATTCCGCCACCCACTTCACGAAGGCATTCAATAGTTGAATCTCCGAGACTGTCGTCCTCGTCTCTCTGCCACCAAGATCGACCGCCTCACCCATAATACGCCCTCAGGCCCCACTTGCCCACAGCCCCAAGCAATCTTCGTCGCCAGACTCGGTCCTCAATCCATTATTAAACGGCAGAGCAGACGGAGATGTATAACCTTACGGGCTTGACGTTCATCGGCAGAGGTCGGAAGTCGATATTGGTTTCTAGGCGGGGCATTCGCGATGGTCGACATTGAATAAAGTCCTCAAAGTGCAGGCGTGCCACGTTGAGCAGTGTTTCGAGGACACCATAGTGCGCGTTGGTGAACGCGAGTGAACGCGTATAAGTAGACACATAGTCACATACAGGTTGAAATGACGCTACTTCCCAGGAAAGTTATCGGGCCGGTCAATAAACGCCGACTCGTATGGCATACTCTTCTACAACAAAATAACTGCGTGATTCAACAGAGTTTTTACGTTCTCTTTGCAAGCCATTCATTAAGGTCATCGGTGGATCGCTAGGAAGCCAGCTGTTCAGTAACCCTCCTCCTCTCCCTCGATTGAATGTACTGACCTTGACACAGGCTGCTTTGGCTCGGATAGTATCCAAAGCCTGTGCTAACGCCTTATCATACTTGGTTTTATCCTTGCCCTTATCGCATATGTAAGTGATATGAGGGTTGTTCAGTTGTGATTGGTTTACCTCGTAAAATTTAGAGATTGCATTATAATCCTCCGTACTAGAATAATAGTCGGACGAGTACTATTATATATCAGCGAGTCAGGTTCTTGTGAAGTAAGTCGAGAAACTCACGGTGACAAGGTATTTCAGAGAGAAATTTCCTTCGAAGCGCTTGTAGAGCTGGCACAACGCCTCTCAGTAACGGACATTTCCAACCAGAAATATTATGTACTGACAACATCGTACTGGTCCTGGAAGTATTTTGTCATAGACCTTCGTCCCTTGAAGTTATTTCGAAGGCCCCAGAAGAAGAAGTGGATATCCTGATCTTTTGACTTGGTGGTGATGAAGTTCAGAGTCTCTTGCACGAGTTTCGGATCTTCAGCAGCTCCCATTGCATGACTGTTTTATGATCAATACCGAGTTTCATCACCTGCAGTGAGACTCACATCGCTGAGATCTTCTCTGAAGGAGTCTTCGGTTTGGCGTGGACTTTAACGACAAAGTCATACTCTTCGCGGCCACCATACTTGACAGCCTTTGGAACCGGTCAGTCCAAAGCAGTTCGTTATGGATGAAGAACTCTCACAGTGATGTAAGTCACACGCTCCAAGCCAGCTGGGACTTTCGAATCATCTCCCGTCTCTCGAAGATGCTTGAAGCGACTCTGGAGCTCCTTGATGACCCTGGGAGAGAGTCAGTAAAAAAATTACGAGCTTTCGAGAAGTGGCTTGCTCTTGGTCTGAGGCATTAGCAGCCTGAGTGACTGCTAGTGTCCGCAGTAGGGTTGTGTCGACTGGTTCATTAGGCAAATATTCGTAGCCAAGCTTCTTCACCAGAGGCCCGAAGAGCGACTGTTAACCATTCCATTAGCAATAGCTTATGCGGAGATGTCAATGTGACGTACTCGGCGGAAAGCATTCAGCTTATCGACAATTTCAGAATGTTCCCACCAAATAGAAACAAGAGAACTAAGATTTTCGCCGATGCTAGACCAGACAAGATCTAATAAACACAGTGAGCGATATGGAGTCATACGCAGAATGGAAGAAAAGCTTACACTCTTTCTCATTTTTCCACAAATCGACAAGCGTCAATGCACTGCTGAGTTCCGCGAGACCTGCCATGGCCAATGCCAATGCGTCTTGCACGAGCCCCATCCGATCGTCAAGCGAAAATATGGAACCCTCCTTCGCAGCCTGAGCGGCGATGGATGCCAGCCGCTCGGGTGTGTATAGGACGCGGTCTTCTCGCGAAATTTATGAATGGACGAAGTGTGCGAAGGAAGAAAACTTACAAACTCCTGAGGTTCCCGCATTCAATTTAAAGGGCTTGCTCGTATCCAGGTTGATGTGAATGGACCTCTCTTGGAGGAGTGGGGTGCGATCGACGTGAGCCTTTGTACCCTTCTCAGTTAAAATGCAGAGAGGCACGTTCCTGCAAAACGTCATATCATAACAAGCGTACATCCAACCAGCATCACTCACCAGATGGTTTCGTTATCCTGAGGATCAGCGGCACCCGTCGCCAAGAACCTGTCTTGCTGCACTTTAATACCTTTGCCATCCTCGGTGACAGTCAAAACAGGGAATCCGATCTTCGTGATCCAATTCTCCATCAACTCCGTGATATTGAGGCCAGTCGCCTCACTGATACCCTTCCAGAGATCGTGAGTGACGCTGTTGCCGAAGAGGTTATTCTTGAGGTAGAGAGAAACACCCTTGAGGAACAGTTCTTCGCCGACGTAGTTCGAGAGCATGCGGAGGACCGACGCCGCTTTCGAGTAAGACAAAGCATCAAAAATCTGGGTAGAGAATGAGGCGCTGCTACGAGGCCAATAAGAAAGAAATTCCTTTTTACTTGGTTAATATGATTTGCGTCAGGACAATCAACCTCGATTGGGTGAGATGAAGTCTTTGCATCAAGGGAGAGTGCGGGGTTGAGGTGTTCGTTGATGAATTCGGAGTTGGCACGCCATTCCGGGAAGACTTTATCTGTACGAAAGAATAAGGTTACATCAGGAATAGGACGAAAAGATATCACGAACCAGAAATGATAACCTCTCCCATCTCAGATATGAATATGTCAGTAAGCGTAACATTGCGATTAATAAACTCACCAAGGTAGCAAAACCTTCGTTGAGGTAGAGATACTTCCACCACTCCATCGTAGTGATGTTCCCAAACCACATGTGGGCCACTTCGTGGCTTTGAGTACCCGCGATCCGCTTCTTTGCCTGCAGATCACCTTTCTTGGGGTCAGTCAAATATACGCTTGTCCTGCCAGTGATGAGACCCCAGTTTTCCATTGCCCCGAGATCAAAGTCGCTCGCCTTGGAGTTATTGAATGTCATGTTGTGCACAGTGATGGTCAGAAAGATTTACCACGAGAGTGTCAAGTTTAGGCAAAGGATACTCCACGTCGAAGATCTCCTCGTAGAGAGGTAGAACAGACGCCTTGACATCGAGTGCAAACTGAGCTTGGTGAATGTTATCGGGTGTAGCTACCAGAAATGAGCGAATAAGTTTAAGCGTTTGAAGGGAAGAGATGAGCCTGAGTGCGTACTATATACCCTCAATGGGACGATATTTTTCCTCTTGGGCATTATAACCGAGGCTTCCAGATATTCAAAGTGGCCGTTTGCGTACGCGACGATATAGGTCGACATTTTCGGTGTGGTTTGGAACTTGGTATACTTCCATTTCTCATTCTTCGTGGACGCGAGTATCTCTGCAAGGTCGGCATCGGTATTAACGCCTGGTTCGAGGACCTCTTCGGAGATCGCAGGCATATTACTCAAGTTGACAGTATCAGCACGCGAGATCATGCTAATGGAGAAGGTGGCTTTTAGGAGGGGTTCATCCCAGCACGGGAAGGCGCGTCTTGCGGCTGTTGGCTGGAAATCGGTGTCAACACTATGCGCCTATAATCCAGGGAAGTTGCAGATCACTTACCTCGAACTGAGTGAGAGTATAATTCTTCGTCTTGCCTTCGTGCTCCCAAGAAGACTTGTAGTAACCCATCATGTTTCCAGTAATTTTCGCATTGAAGCGGATCTTGAGTTCGGCCTTTGACCCAGCTGATAGCTTGAGACTGTTTGGCAATTGGAAGGCGGTACGCTCCTTTGCTTTATCAAAAGAGGAGTCGATGATCACTTGTTCTTCTTGGAACGCGTCTGAAGCTAGCGTCCTGTATTAATACTAGATTTCAGTAATTTTTGGCATGGTTGGCGAATCCGAACATACGCTTTCGTGATCTCCAATTCCGACGTGTTAAGGACGATTGTCGAGGTCTCTGCGACGACATCTAGACTAAACGAGGATTAGTAATAGCGAATGGATCTGTGCTACTTCGATAACACCTACCTGATCCTCTCCACTGCCTGGAACCTAAGGTCTTCAAGATCTGTCTGGATCACAAGATCGTAATGCGTAGCCTTGATATTGGTAGGAAGCCGGTACTGATCATCTTCCTTCGTTGTTGTGGACATGGTTCTTCAAAATGGCTATTATCACTAGGACGTTTTAGATGATTGACATTGACAAGTCACGAGAGCGACTTGAATATGCTCCCGCTCTTTATGCCAAAACCACGATATTTTTTAGTTGAGGCAAAGACGCTGAAGGCCGTGGAGGTCCATCATGTGGTTTCGGTGAGACACAAGATTTTATTCTCATGAATTTTCGATTGGAAATGTAGACAAGCCGCACAGACATGGTTTGTGATTCTATCCGGAGACGAGTAATTATAAGCAAGTGACAGTCGTCTTTCAAATTTCAAGTTCCAACGAGTCTTTGTGCGAACGGGTGAGGTGGCACGTGTCTCTTCTCTTTCCGTGCCTCCATCATCGTTCGCGAACGGCACTCGCTCAGAGGCCGTCCCTTCCCTCTCTCTAGCAACTTTTTCACCGACCCACCACTCCCTTTTTATTCAAAGCAAGCCAAGCCAATTTATCGCGTATTTTCTTCCCGGCGAGGAGTTTTGTGCCATTCACCGTACAGACACTCAAATGATTTGGGCCCATCCGCCCGTCGCGAGTCCGTCTCAGTCAAGAAACACTCTCCGGGCGGAGAGCACTTCGTGCTTTCACCCACTTGCTACTGCTATCTATCTATGCCTTTATATACCGCTAATCCTCTACCACCGCCTATAGAATCCTATCTCTTCGGTTCTAAGTGCTAAGAAGAAGTGACCTCAAGGACATTTGCCATGGGTTAGCGCTTATTTCCGCCAATCACTGGTAAGAGACTCTTTGCTTGAATTTCTCTATACACCCTTATATATAAGTCGTATTTATGGGTTTGCTGTTTGTGAGCGCCTGAATTATCAATAACTATTCTACACGCTACTTATACGGGCTCAGGTAGGCCAATTTTACAGAGCAAGTGGCAAATCCAATTCTGCGAGGTTCATAAAAACACGCAAGCTGCTGAGAAAGAGAAAGACAGGAACCAGTAGAGCGAGACGTTACAAAGCGACAAGAATCCAGCATCAGAAACAGCACAGCCTCGATAACAGAGTCGACCAGTCAGAAGAGCAAAGCAGTTAAAGCAAGTCAAAGAATTGATTGGAAGAGGCTCTCATAGACTGATCGTTGGGTTGGACAAGATGGGAAGAGACTTTAGATCAGGAACGATGGAGGCCGGGAACTTATTGCAGAGACTATGACGGCTGTGGTCAGTGACGACGTCTTTGGTGGCTTGAGTAATGTCCGAAACAGCCTTCCTGTAAGCAGCAAGGGCATTCCGCATCTCGATACGTCGGAAGGTATAATCTTGATGCAAGTCGAATAGTGCGTTATAGTGCCGGACGCTGTTAATGAATAAGCAGGGGGTATCTGCAAGAACAAGGCGTGAAAGCCACAAACCTCTCGTCATAAATCTCTCGAAGATTATCAGCAGCTCCTTGAAGGATGGTCAGCTGACCACGATGAAGATCCTTTGAGACTACGGTGAAGCGACGTTTGGCTTTGCGAATAAGAACCTGCAGCACAATGAACTAGGCTCGGACTCCATGGTTTCGCGATATTTGACTGACCTCGCTTATTTCGTTGAAGACCTGAATTGGATGTGAATTAAATCCCAATACCAATAGAGTGAAGCAAGTAGAAAGGCTCTTACACTAGCCATCCTGGTTTCAGCGTCTACTTCTGCCTCCTGTGGTCGCATTCCAGGACGACGCTTTTGGTGCCCACCCATGTACGGCTGGCGTTCATCATCCATGACGTCCTCAAATAGCGGGTTATCTGAACGGACTATGAGTTAATGTTTACCGAATAAAAGAAATGACGCGCCGAAAGGGTTTGGATTTCGTGTTCGAGTACCTTGCTTATGGGAATGAGAGGATTTGTTTGTGTTGGGAAGACTGAAGTTGCCATTGATAACCTCCTCTAATCTCTCCGATTTCTCCGAAATACGTCGCGGGGGTGGAGAAGGCATTCGACCAGGCTGAAGGTTTACCGGTTTCAAGCGGGCGGTTGATTGCGCTATCTTGGGCTCTCTGTCCCTGACCGAAGGACGCGGTTGAATTCTGACTGCAGGCTTGGTGTCAGGAGTCCTTGATCTCGGGATCAACTGGTCGATCTTTCGTTCCTCTTTGAACTCACGGAACGGTTGCATGTTTTCGACAGATCTGACATCGGTTCCGAAATCTCGGACTTTGAGGTGAGGGGTCGAATGAAGTGGCTCTTCATCTAGACCATTGACGAGAAGAGGCGAAGGCGATCGTTCAGTTTTCCGTGATATCTTGATAGTAGAGGTTGTTTCGTTTTCTGACACATCAATATTCACCAATGGGGCTATAATCTCCGGCTTCCGAGACTTCACATTCGTCCTGTCGCCTATCTGCGCATTCTTCTCAAATGAATGAGAGGCACGAACAGAAGTTTTGGGTGGTACAGAGACCTTCGACTTTGGGACTACCACCGGGGACTCCGTAAGGTCAATCATGACGACACTAGGCTGTGGAACAGATGATGCCAGTCGACCCGGAAGTGGAAGCGAAGAACTCGCTGAGCCCTACAAAAACGTTAAATGGAGCCATGAGAGAGGCCTGGTATTTACCTTGGTAGGCTCTATAAAATCTTCGAATTTGTCTTCGAACGAAACGTTGTCCGCAACGAATGTGAGGGAAGGGTCGTCATCGAACGGAGTGACAGGATCAGAAATTTCTTCTAGCTCGTCCACAGCAACATCATTAGGCAAGTCGGAGGGCTGTACCGATATGTCCGAGGAATTTTCAATCTTCTGTGCGAAGCTATCTCTCTGCCAGGGTGCTTTACTGGGCTTTTTAGGGACTGTATCCGTCTTGTGAGCGGCACCTCCCTTTGACTTTGTTGACGCTTGGATGGTAGATTCTCTGACAGAACGGCGAGCTTCCTGCTTAATCTGCAGTGCAAGGGACTGAGTAACATAAATATATGTATAACGTTGTGACGCTTACGTTCAGTGCCTCGGCGTTGCTTATGTCTGCGACCGAGATATCAGAAGCTGGATATGTTCGTTCTTTCACTTTGGCTAGGGATGGTTGCTTCGTAGCCTTTGCTGATTTCGACTGCGCTTCCTTCTTGACAGGAATAAGTTTGATTTTCGCAGTCTCCTTCCCACCTTTGCCCTTCATGGCGCGTGCACGGGTCTTGGCAGGTTCTTTGGGAGGCGAGTCGAAGTCGACCACATCACTCGATATGGGAGTAGGGGAAGATGTCCGACCTTTCTTGCCATATTTTTTGAGAGGAACTGGTCGTGTCGGCGCCGGGAGAGACGACGGAGCATCTTCAACACGGGTCCTCTTGGAGGGTGGTGCGTCGTTCTGGGCGGGGTCTTGTGCGGATCTCTTCTTGGAAACATGACCTTCGATTGCAGGCGTAGCAGAAGATTTCTTGGATGGGTTCTTGGGAGCGGGGGGTGCAACTGCAGGCTCTGGATTGGCAGGTTGAAGTCTGCTTTTTGCAGGTTCGGTCGGTTTGGACTTCACCCGCGGCGCTGCGACAGGTTCAGAAGGGTGTTGAATCGCGTCGATGTCAATGAAAGCAGGCGCCTCCGCTTTCCTACCTGCAGCTTTCGATCTAGTTGTTCTCTTGGTGGCAGGTGGTGGAACAGTGTCGGAGGGTTTGGACTGATGGCGTCTGGTATCCGCAACGGATGGTTCACCGTCTTCGTCATCTGAGCTGATGATTTTCCTTTTGCGAGGCTTTGTGCCTCTTGTTTTCGGGTCAATATGCCCTTCATCTTGATCGGGTTCGATGCCGGCCGGGAGGTTTGGCATTTCCCCTGCAGCCATTTGTGTTCGTAAGATCGGCGGTGGTCTTTCGGATTCAGATCCAAGAACACCCTCTACTCGAGCGGTCTTAGATTGGGGAGGTTGGAAAGAAACGTTGCCGCTGGTGTCCAGAAAAACCGCTGTCGGTTGCTCATCCGAGATACGTTCTAGGTTGTCTGCCACAGCATCGACTTCGGTCGGTTGTGAAAGTAATGGAGAGGTGGGTTCAAAGTTATCACGAGGATCAGGCGAAGCCGCCGCCCATACTATCGAAGTGCGTCAGATTTACCTTTGAGAGGAACTGCAGGAGACATACATTTTTCAATCTTTGCCTGACGACAAAAAAAACGCTTCAACATGAGTGGGTTCCATTCTACGAAGGACCAACTTACCTTATGCAGCTCCTGCGAGCCTTTTGCATGATTAAGAGCTCCGAATTCGAGTGAAAGCCCATTGACTATCGACAGCTTTCTTTGTGCAGGTAAATCAACAATCTAATGAGAAGTAGGGTAAGTGTCCAAGAACCCCGTCCCAAGCAGTCACATACCACTTTACGGTGCATAAGCGCCTTTCTGAAAGCATTGAGGCCTGTTTTCTTGATCTTCCAGGAAGCTGACAGGTCTCCAGGAGCGACCGACATCGACTGATCGCCAAGGATTGGTGATTCGGAGAGTTTGAGTAGCACGTCAGCTTCGATCAAGTCCGATGCCTGGACATAGATGTTCTGCACAGTGGAGAACAGGATATGCAGCGTGTCGACTTTTCCATCCTGTACTTCGTGCATAAGAATAGACTACATCGGCAACTGGCTCCTAACTGTACCTGATCAAGATTTGCCAAAAATCCCCGCTTGTCTACATACAGCGCAGATGATACGACCAGAGATGTATCTTGAACCTTGAGGCCGGAGACGTGGAAAGGTTGAGGGCTAGAAGGGTAAGGAACGAAGCATACAATTTTTGAGGACAATAAACTCACAAGGAGAGGCTAGATTCTGCGAGAAGATGGACAATCTTGACTGATGTAACACTCCAGTCTGGACTACTGATGTTGTTCAAGCATTGCAAGATACAGCCACTATTATCGAAGATCGCTGGATCAAACACTTCTTTCAAGAACTTTGTCCGCGCGTCTTTGCCGTGCTTGAGGGGAGGGATCAGACTACCCAACAGGTCTAAAAGGGCCTCCAGCGCAAGGAAATCTATGAGAGGAAACGTCCGTTACGATAAAGCGTTCCTTCAAGCATGGACTGGAAGTACCTTTGGTAGAGGCAATCGTCAATCCTAGGCGTCGACTACCCATAAAACAACACATCAGAAGCGCATATACCTATCAGTTAGAAAACTCATACCTGCCAATAGCTTCATCTCGCAGTTTTACTGGATCTACCCCAGGCGCCTCGAGTGTTGCAAGCAGTAATTGGTAGGTCTGAGACCGTGGATGGGTGAGCGTCATAATGGAAGGTTAAAGTTCACTGACAATTGACAGAAGATAACCATCGTATGATGGTAAGGCATCAAATGGATCGGAGAAATACTGGGCGCATAAAATAGGGTAGAAAGCGGAGGCGACGCTTCGACGAGCTTCCCCTATTCGGGCCTTTCTATTAGCCCAGTGACGATCAAAACTGCAGAAAACCTACGATTGGAAGATTCTTCCAGAAAATCCTATGAAGAAACTGTTGAGAATGTTGGAAAGGGTTTGTTATATGAAGAATCCTCACCAAGACACCAGAAAGCAGCGCCACAGCTAGACCTTCCCATGAGGCAGCTGAAGGGTTGTCTTCATCACGTAGAGCGGGCAGAATTTTGGATTCGTGAATAAAAACAAGGACGGCCACAGCATAATTCAATGCTTCTGGGAGATGTATGCGATACAGAGGTTGAAGCCGGCTTCGCAGGAGTTCCTTGAGTCTCGCAAAGGTATGAATGGACGCATTTGACAATTCCTGGGATTCTCATAAGACCATTACTGGCAATATTCTGCATGATTACTCACAAAAAGCCTAAAAGTCGAAGAAAGCTGAGAAACTGCGTCTTCCATGTCCTGATGCCCACTTTTCCTCCTTGAGGCGGAGAGGCCCTCAAAGCGTTCCACTGCTACCTTGATTGATTCCATCGTCGATGCGCTGTCACCATAAATTCCTGTATTTGCTGTTCGAAACTTGCAGAGTAGGAACGTCCGAGCCGCTACTGTAAACGTCTGCGATTCGGATGACCTGAGACTCTGCCGCGAGCGATTGAGTTAGTCGCGACCCCGTGATCAAGGTTCCTAATCAGAACGCGTCAACAACGGCAAATAGACCGGTAAATTGAAGGTGATGACTTGTCGATAGATATTCCCATTCACGAGCCTAAACAGCAAACAGGTACACGAATGTCTAACCTGAAATCCGCTGATTCACATCCTCAGAGTCAGTCAGTTCAAGGTTCCCCAAACTACTCCCTCTTCTAAATGATGACATTTACAACATGGCGAAAAACCTCGATATCCAAGCCTCGACACATGATCCATATAAGTCCCGGAAGTCGTTCGAATTCCAGATGCCCACAAAACCATTAATTATCGGATTGCGGTGATGTTAGAGGGTGAGGATAATTTTAATTGGAATGAAGTTTCTCAAAAGGGTCTTTAGCTCTTTCTATTCGCGTTTCCTTCCAGATCAGAATCAAGTCTTTGAATACGCCACTCGCCTATCTGCGCATACTTATTTCACAGGTATATGCTTAAATTTGAACCCAAGATGCCCATCAAGTTTACTATCGCATACGCCGTTGTCTTTTTCTGCCTTTTACTGGTTATTCGTACGTGACGCAATATGTTTTCAAGTGGCACGCCCAATTTCTTCATAGACTCTATCGAGGTCATTTTCTTTAGCTCTATGAATAAGCATGAAAGCTATTTTACGTCTTTTCGTGGCTCTTCCGGCGGGCTGGGTCGTAGGTCAAAATGGAGTTGCTCGAGTTCCGTTGCCTTACTTCATTCAGCTCTGCGAAAACCATCGTCGATGTCTGATTGACGCTTGTTTTCGAACAAACCTGCTTTACAACGACACCCCTCTTTTACTCTGTCTGGCGATTTTATACACAAATGCGGTCCCGATACTTTCTTCTCTGTTGGTGGTTCATCAATACCATTCACACCGTTCTCTGGTCACTTCTCCGGAGGTTCTGGTTCGGCACGCTCCTAGGCGTCTCTCGTATTTACATGAACATGGAGGCACTTGGTCGTATTTCACTTCAGGATCTGTGGCGGCCACTCGTACTTGCCGTAGAGTTGACCCAACTCTCCTAACATCACCAATCGCGCTATCCTCGCCCTCGAATGGACTAAAGACACCTCCATGTTGTGCTGGATATGAACACCATCGCCGTTTGACCACTCTTTCAAGTCCTCGTACCCAATCGCAGTACTTGTACTAATCCAGATCTTCCCGTAGTTATACATCAGTTTATGTGCTCCTTGTGGGCGCTTGCTAGCGGATGCCTGTCCGATTTCCCACGCAAGGGTTTAATTCCATTATATCCTGTCAAATTCTTCGCTATGTGCTCCTGCTCACCCACTTAATCTTCGGCTAATGTTTGGGATGTTCTCGATGACTCGAAACGGCCTCAATATCCACCTAGACATCTCTAGACCGTTCGTGATTGCCGTTTTTTTAACCAAGTTATTCTCGACGCCGAAGACCACGCATCGGGTCAATTATTGCTGGTTCGCTGGCCGATATTGCAGCGCAGTTGCTTCCCGAGGATAAGGACTGGTAATGGTAATTGCAAAGAGGCTACAAGACCTGGTCCTCTACATGAATGCTCCTCGACA
>Ga0247741_1000468_pt1 | contig 23198 bp, 23 predicted proteins | sample UWRJL213509R2_FD_180945 | JGI IMG/M metagenome (GOLD analysis project Ga0247741, IMG submission 180945) | Plant litter microbial communities from Arlington Agricultural Research Station in Wisconsin, United States - UWRJ-L213-509R-2 | ecosystem: Environmental > Terrestrial > Plant litter >... | reverse complement strand
CTTCGGTAACAGATGATTTACCGATAACGCCGCTAATCGGCGCCAAAACTTTAGTGTATTTAAGATTGATGCGAGCTGCCTCAACTGAAGCTTTGGCAATGTCGAGATTGGCTTGTGCCTGTGCGAAAGCAGCGGTTGAGTCGTCTACATCTTGCTGGCTAATTACCTTGGCGCTACTGAGGTTTTGAACGCGCGAATTACGCGATTTGGCTGCCGCAAAATTCGCCTGGGCACGCGAAAGCTCAGCCATAGAACTGGTTAGTGCAGCTTCATAAGTTGCCGAATCGATTTGGTAAAGCTGTGAACCCGCTTTAACTTCTGCACCTTCGGTGAATAACCGTTTCTGAATAATGCCGCTCACTTGTGGGCGAACTTCAGCTTTGCGAAATGCCGTGGTGCGGCCAGGCAGTTCCGAATTTATTACGGCGGACGTTGCCGCGATTTTGACAACGCCCACTTCAATAATCGCTGGCGGTGCCGCTGCAGGTGTTTTAGGGCCGCAAGCTGTCAATAGCGTTAAGATTCCGATACCTAAAAATCCCGCCACGTTTACACATTTACTATTCAACATATACACCTCTACCCATCTCCAAATTCAATCTTCAGCTCAACTAACAACATGCAACTTTCTAATTTTTATACGCAACATTCTAGATATTGATTCAAAAACAACATTTATTATATACATACACTTATGAATGTTTTAATTACAACTGAAGAGGTGTTGATTTTCAACTAGCAAACGTCATCTGCGACTCGAATATCAAAATCTTTTCACAATTAGCATTTCCACTAACATTTCTTGATAAAACCTTGCAAACTCAGCATCAATAGACGTCATATAACTATGCTATTGACGTCTTTATTGTTCGATAATATAAATACACAAATGAATGTATGTGAGATATAAAACGCATGGCTCGTAAAACCAAAGAAGATGCACTTGAGACTCGCAGCCAATTGCTGGATGCAGCGGAAAAAGTGTTCTTTGAAAAAGGCTTTGGCCAAACATCTTTAATGGATATTGCCGAAGCAGCTGACCTTACGCGCGGTGCTATCTATTGGCATTTCAAAAACAAGGCAGATTTGTTCGAAGCCATGGCTGATCGCATCAGGTTGCCATTGGAATCTCTGGTAGAAGCGTGTGCTGAACCTCAGGAAACAGACCCGCTGGGTAAGCTTCGAGAATTCTGGATTCAGACACTTAGGGAAATCACTCGCAATCCTCGCAAGCGACGAGTACTCACTATCCTGTTCTTTAAATGCGAACTTAATAGCGAAGCCAAGCAGTTGGAAATTCGCCGCCAAGCGGGTCATATCGAATACATTCAACAGATTGAAAAGTGCTTGCAAAATGCCGTGGCGAAAGATCAATTGCCAAACACGATCCATATCCACCAAGCCGCCATCGCGAACCATGCACTTATCGCTGGACTAATCAGTAACTGGCTGTTTTTACCGGCCACATTTGATCTCGGTAATTACGCAGAAACCATGGTAGATAGCTATATTTTTATGCTGCAACACAGCCCGCACATGAGAGCAGGATAGGTAGACCCAAACACACGAAAATTTATAGATGAAAAATGATATTTCACTACTAAAATCTACAAAACTTTACCCGGTTCTGTTTATTTGTCCATTTTCACCACTGACGCAAAGCTTATAATTTCTTCAGTTTTGCTGAGTTACAAAACAATAAAAGCGTGTTCCAAAGTCGAACCTCAAGACGCTCACTCCGCAAACTAAAAACTGGCATTCGCCGACTTACGTAATTCAGCTTTTGCCTTTCCAACGTTCAATAATAAGAGTAGCTAATATGTCTATGAAAACGTGTGCCTTGCACAATGATGTAAAGTCTATGGCCGCCAAATATGCGAAAAGTTTTATTAAGATAGCAGCGGGTCTAACCTTACTAACACAAATGGGAAATGCCGCTGCAGCAGTAGCGCCAATTACAACCAGCGGCAACAAAGTATTATTCGGTGGCCAACAAGGCAGCATCTCTGGTAACAGCTTGTTTTGGAGCAATACTGGTTGGGGCGGCGAAAAATATTACACATCCCAAACAGTTGCCTGGCTGAAAAGCGATTGGAAATCCAACCTGATTCGCGCCTCCATGGGGGTGGATGAAGAAGGCGGTTACCTAACGGACTCCTACAATAAAACTCGCGTCACCACCGTAGTTGACGCCGCTATCGCCAATAACATGTACGCCATCATCGACTGGCACTCACACCACGCGGAACAATACCAATCACAATCCATCGCCTTCTTTAAAGAAATGGCGACCAAATATGGCAATACTAACAACGTTATTTATGAGATTTACAACGAACCATTGCAAGTTTCCTGGAGCGGCGTAATCAAGCCTTATGCTCAAGCAGTAATTGCAGCGATTCGTTCAATAGATCCAGATAACCTGATTATTGTTGGCACGCCTTCTTGGTCTCAGGATGTTGATGTTGCAGCTAATGACCCTATCACCGGATACGCGAACATCGCCTATACCCTGCACTTCTATGCCGGTACCCATGGACAATACTTGCGCGATAAAGCCAGCACTGCATTGAGCAGAGGCATTCCGTTATTTGTGACCGAATGGGGCTCCGTAGGTGCAAGCGGTGATGGCGCCGTGGCAACCAGCGAAACCAATGCCTGGGTTAGTTTTATGAAAGCCAATAACATTTCCAATGCTAACTGGGCTTTGAACGATAAAGCTGAAGGCGCATCGGCACTGGTGAGTGGCGCTAGCGCGAATGGCGGCTGGTCAAGTTCGCAACTCACAGCGTCCGGCTCATTAGCCAAAGCCATTACTTCCGGCTGGCCTGCGACCAATCAAAACACCAGCTCTGTGGCTAGCTCAAGCAGATCTTCCTCCTCCACCATTACTAGCAGTTCAAGATCCAGCGTTGCAAGCAGCAGATCGAGTTCAGTCCTAAGCAGCAGTAGATCAAGCTCTTCTAGTAGCTCAACTACTGGAGGCGCTAGCTGCAAACAAGTTGTAAGCAGCGAGTGGGGCAATGGCTTCAGTGGAAGCATTCGCATTACTAACACCAAATCTACAGCGATTAATGGCTGGAGCATCAGCTGGCAATTCAGCGACGGCACCAAAATTACCAATAGCTGGAACGCCAACGTAAGTGGAAGCAATCCCTACAGCGCAAGCAACCTCTCTTGGAACGGAACCATTCAACCCGGTCAATCTGTTGAGTTTGGTTACAACGCAACTAAAGGTGGAAGCAACGTAAACACTCCAACAATCAGTGGCTCTGTTTGTAACTAAAAATTTTGTTTGTGGTTTAAAAAAATCCGGCCAAGTGCCGGATTTTTTTTGGATTAATTTTATTTTTTCCCTATATTTTTCTTATATATTTTCTTATCTCCTTATATTTTATTATCCGCAAAAACGCCTCATTCAACGCAAGGCAATACACATCACACATAATTTTGTGAAGGCACTAGCCCGCAGATAGCGGGGAACTTCAACAGAATTCTCCTATTAAATTAAGGGCGGCACTCATTAAATTCATCAAGCAACTTAGTTATTTTATGAAATTGAAGTTTACTAGAGCAGCAGTTATAGCAATTTGCAGCAATTAGATTAACGCAACGTTTTCACCCGAATAAACTAAAACACTAAGACGAATAAGCTTACAAATAAAATTAAATTTGAGGAAAGCTTTTTTGCGGATCATAACCGCATCATGTGAATGACCGCGAAAAACACATGCTTAGCGATCTACCTAATGTGCTTGGAAATTAAATTTGCTTGCTTATGAAGCATGTCTCCAGCAAGAAATATCCTATCGATATTACAGAAAAAGAGTGATGAGCATTGAAGTAAAAAAAGTTTAATGCCTTTTCGTCAGGTAACGTTAAGACTACATTTTCATGCGGCATTAATCGGAAACTCTAAAAAAATTATTAGTCACACACGCTACGGAAAGTGTTTAACACTCACAATCTCAAAACTACTTTCATATAAGCGCATAAAAAAACGCCCGCTGTTTAGGCGGGCGTTTTTTTATTCATCCGAACCTTTTAGGCTTGGAATCATATCTCTAGCGATCTATTACTGACCCCAAAGTCTGTTTAACAGAGAAGTTTTACGTGGATCGAAACCGCTCCACTCACCCCATCTGTCGTTAGCACTTACTGGATCCCATGGAGTTAACCACCAACCAAAGGTGTCAGCTGACTCAGGGTTCATAGACCAGTAACAAGCATTGATTGACCTCTTCTTGAAGTAAGTCACTGCTGCTTCTTGCCATTGCTGATCAACATTGGTCGTAATGTGACTCCATTGATTACGTACAGCTTGGCTAGTTTTCAACGGCCAATCCATATTTCCACCGAACTCACCAATCAATAGACCATAACCAAGATCACGCAAGTAACCGAAATGCTGTTCCCAGCCTTTTTCAAGCAACTCAGAATTGATTACGATTTTACACTTGGCGGCAGCAGCTTCGTCACCTTCAAGTCCTTCACAACCAGCCTGTGTTGGATCTATATGATGTTTTTGAGTAAACACAGATGGACCATAAGTGTGTGGCGAGAACAACACGCGATCTTTAGGAATGTTGATTGGATTGTCGCCAGCTTCGTGTAGGTTTTCACCCCAGTTTGGATTAACTGCTTTATCACCATTTGGTACTTCATCTTTCGTATCTGGGGTTCCATCCTGGTTATTTGCAGAACCAGAAACACCTTCAACGATAACAAGCAAGTTAGGGTTTACAGAGTCGATAGCTTCATATGCGTGCTCAGAAAGAGTTTTCCAATCTTGCCAAGTGTAATCCCATGGCTCATTGAAAATATCGATACCAACTAGGTTATTAATTCCCAATTGCGCTGGCAAACCTGCGACTTCTTTCAATGTAGCAAGCCATTTAGCTTCGGTGTAGTCCTGAATAACTTTCACAGAACTTGGGTTACCAGTTGCAGAGCATGAGTAACCTTCACGAGTGAAATCATAGCCTGCACGAGTTGCATCAACATACGGAGGACGAGCATCTATACGACCTGCACGCCAGCCCACGAAGTTTGAGCAAGAGTGAATGTCAATGAATACTTGAATGTTTTCCGCTGCAGCTGCTTTGAGGAAATCTTCCAAGCCCTGACGCGAATTGGTTTGACGCACAGATTCATGGTTTTTCAGGTTAGGAGCTTTACCTTGTGGGTCGTTAGCATCCAAAGTCTGGGGAGAGATTGGCAGACGAAGCATAGTGATGCCTTGTGCTTTCAATTCTTTCAAACCTTGAGCAACAGTACGGCCAGAACCTTTACCGCCGTTTGTCCACCACATGTTACCAACGTACAACTCCATTGGTGCTCCACTTGGGTTAGTAGTGTCATTTGATGGCTCATGACGACCTTCCAAACCGAACCAGTTACCGCAACGTGCTGGAAGCAAGGTGCCGTCTTTAGTGATTTGACCGTCTGAATTCACACGGAACTTACCAAGTGTAGAACCTTGAACCGATGAGCTTGGCTTGCTGCTTGAAGTACTTGGTCTGCTGCTTGAAGTGCTTGGCACGCTTGAAGAACTTGGTCTGCTGCTTGAAGTACTTGGCACGCTTGAAGAACTTGGTCTGCTGCTTGAAGTACTTGGCACGCTTGAAGAACTTGGTCTGCTGCTTGAAGTGCTTGGCACGCTTGAAGAACTTGGTCTGCTGCTTGAAGCAACTGAGCAGCTACTACCACCCACTACACCAAAAGGTGAAGGTTGAGTAACACAAGTAGATTGGGTGATACAACTTCTATTATTTTCATAACCCCAACCTGATGCAGTTTGGGTACAAATAGGATAGTTGGTGCCGTACCAGTTACATTGTGAGCCAGTAGTTGCACAGTTCGAGGAAATTGAACTTGATACAACGGAAGACGACGAGCTTCTTGGTGTAGAGCTTGAACTTGAAGCAATTGAACTAGGAACTGAAGAGCTGGTGACTACACTTGAACAAACAGAACCAGTAATAGTTGGCTTTTCTGCCGAGCTATTATTGTTTTTATTGCCTTGGACACCAAAGCTAACAGATTGTCCTGGCTGAATTGTTCTGTTCCAATCAACGTTGGACGCAGAATATGGGTTACTACCTGATACGGTAGCGTTCCATGAACTGGTGATTCTGTTAGAAGAGTACTGCCAACCTACTGTCCAACCATTGATTGCAGACGAAGTATTGTTGGTGATTGTAATAGTGCCTTGGAAGCCAGTATTCCATTCATTATTGAGCGTATAAGTACAGCTTCCGCCACCGCCACCAGTGCTAGTACCTGTGCTGCTGGTACTGGTAACGGTAGATGATGCGCGTGAAGAGGTGGTTGCGGTTGAGCTGTTATTGCTCTGACCTTCACTAACTGTAAGGTCTGAACTACCACTACTTTGATAGCCTTCTGTTGCCAGAATTTGGTAGTCATGTTGACCCAATTGCAAACCTTTGCTTGCCCAGAAAGCAGCATGGTTGGCGAAAGTCACAGTACCAGAAATATTACCGAAGCCTTTTTTAGGGCTTCTCACGCTGAAGTATTGATAGAAAGTTTGAGTACCGTCAATAGATGGCTGCTGGGTGCGCGTACAACGACGAACGTTATAAGTTGCACCATCACTTTGGAAGCTGCCGTAGTCAGTACCGCCGTTACAAGTTGCCGGGTTGTACGAACCGTAGCTTTCAATCACATAGTATTCAATGAGAGGGCTTCTGGTCCAACCGTACACTGCTAAATAAGTATTTTGACTATCGCTTCCACCGTAGTTACCGGAATAGCTGATAGTTCTTGAAGAACTTCCTGGCTTCCAACCTTTACCACCTACCCAGTTGTTGGTGCCGTTGGTCCATTGTGAGGAATAACGACCAGCACCGTACAAAGTCATGGTGGCGTTACCAGAATCTTTCCAGAACGAGTAGTAAAAGCCGTTATTAAAGTCGGCTGAATTACTCGATAAGACGGTCTGCGCGTTAGCGCCTACACTAAAACCCAGACCCAGCATTACTGCCAGACCCAGGGCCTTTTTCTTATAAGATTGCATTTTAGAGATCTCCGATTTTTATCGTTGCACGCAAGAAGCGCCAGGCGCTCCCATTATTATTAGTCACCTACCTAGGAAAGGTGATCAATACCTACTCCTGTCGCCTGCCTTCATGCAAGCAGACACAGCCGTACACTGCAGTCATTGCTGTGTCTGTGGTCCAACCACATTGAATGGCGAAAAAATTACGCCTGAAGTTAAAAATGCCTCAGCGCTCAAGTAAAAAGAGGCATGCCATTTTTTGAATAGAAGTTGTAATTCGATACCCAACATTATTCTTATTATTGTGATTAGCCTGCCAATCAGGTGACAGCGCTGTCATTTTTACTCTTATTGGTGTTTCAGTTCTAGATCTAGTTAACAATTCTTCATATTTTTTTATTCTTTCTAAGAAGCTTTATATTCGAAATTTGTTTTTTTGATGCATAAGTCACGTTTTTTTGATCAAAAAAAGATCTCTTCGTCAAAATATGTAATTTTTTTCACCTATGAAATGTTTTGCATGCCAACTTATCTTAAGAATCTTTACGTGAACCTTTGCTATGTGAGCGTCCAATCACCCTCCTAGTTACCGTGATTTCTACGGTCACTGTCATAAATCTAACATCAAACCCATGTCAAATAAGCTGATCTTCATTCTTGAATGATTGCGGCCACCTTAACTGAAGTTTCAATTGAAGGACTTGATATGAACACACTAAAAGTCATTCATTTTGTGACGGGTGGATTTTCGGGGTCGACTTCAGTGGCGATAGATCTGGTGAAATCGACGCTGGAGAGCAACAAATTCGATAGCCTATTAGTTCTACGCAGAAAAAAATCTAAGCACGATGAGAAAATCCAACAGCTGCGCGAACAGGGAGTCCCGCTTGAGTTGGTTACCAGTTGGTCGAGCCTTGCTACCATAGTTGCATTAGTTAAAATCTGCAGAAACTACAAACCAGACATCATTGTCTGCCACGGTTTCAGTGAGCATCTCTGGGGAAGATATGCGGGCTTAATTGCCGGTGTTCCTCACCTTATTCATGTTGAGCACAACTCGCGTGAGCGTTACACCCCATGGCGTCTGATGCAGGCACGCTGGCTTGCGAAATATACGGATAAAATCGTGGGTTGCTCAGAGGGTGTTCGCGAGGAGTTATTGCGATTAAAATTTCCTGCAAATAAAACGCTGACCATCAATAATGGCATTGATTTATCCCCTTACGCCAATTCAGACAACATTTCACTAAAAGAACGTGCTGCGGGAATTGTTATGGCGGCACGCTTTGCCAAACAAAAAGATCACCTCACACTTATCAAAGCAGTTGCTTTACTGCGCGAAAAAAATATATTTACCCCGCTTTACCTTGCTGGCGCCGGTAGCAAGAAACACATGAAAAAAGCTAAAAAATTAGTGAAGGAACTTAAGCTTAAAGAACAAGTAAAATTTTTGGGATTTTGTACCAACGTGCCTGAGCTACTTCAGCAAAATAAAGTTTGCGCACTAACAACCCATTATGAAGGTATGCCTTTGTCGCTATGTGAAGGTATGGCATCAGGTTGCGTTGTTGTAGGTTCTGAAGTTGTGGGCGTAAAAGAAATGATCCAACATAATAAGGATGGATTATTGGTTACTCCGGACTCATCGCAATCGCTCGCGAATGCTCTGCACATCGCATTAATAGATAGCAGCTTTACCCATCAACTATCTGAAAATGCTCGTGAGCGAGCGCTGCAGCAATTCGGTAAACAGCAGATGATTAAAAATTATGAAAATTTGTTTTTATCTATCGTACGACAGCCTGAAGCTGTATTTCGCGAATCCTTGTTTTATTAATTACTGTTATTAAAGGTACTTATGAGTTCCGGCTTTTGGTTAAGCATTCTTATTCCTATTTATAATGTTGACCTTTATTTAGAAGATTGTCTTGAATCTGTTTTTTCTCAAATAGATTGTGGTGTAGAAGTTATAGTCCTGGATGATGCCTCTACAGATAATTCAATGCATATTTTAAACAACTTTATTTCAGAAAATCATATTTCAATAAACCTTATGCGGCATGAAAACAATAAAGGATTAAGCGCGGCGCGAAACTCTATGCTAGATGTCGCACAAGGAAGTTACATATGGTTTTTAGATTCCGATGATCTCTTGGAACCCGGTGCCATCGAACAATTTAAATCAATTGTCACTATACATTCGCCAGATCTAGTTCTGTGCGACTTTAGGGTTTTGCGCGAAAGCCAACAACCAAAACATAGGTTGCGTGGCGAGAATCATAGAAAAACTTTTGTCGGCAATGAAAAACTGTTGCTGGCAAACAGTGAGGATTTATTTTACGGGCTATATAAAAAGGGCGAATTACACATATGGTCAAAAATCGCCAGACGCGGATTGTGGGGTGATGACCTTAGATTCCCGGTTGGTCAAAATATGGAGGACATGGTCACCACGCCACGTTTAGCCTTACGTGCAAATACTTACTACTACCAACCTAGTGTTTGGGTTGCATACAGGCGCAGAGCTAACAGCATATTGGCAACACTCAGCGCAAAAAAAATCGAAGATGCTGCCATAGGTTGCGATAGCGTTCTGGATTTATGGCTACAAAAATATCCACAACTTTCCAGCAAATCACGCCTCGTATTTAGCCACTACTGTGCAAGAACACATTATTTTGTGATGCGTGATTTAGGCACAATAAATCCCACTCATTATCGTCAAAAAAAAACGGCATTCCGTCAGCAGCTATTAAAAAATATCCGCTGGAGTAAATTCGAACTTTGCTGGCAATACAGTAAACGAGGCTTAGTTTCACGCTTGCTAAGATTCATTGCAAAATATTAATTTATTCGCATTTTTGTAGAGAGCAAAATGAATTTCCAAAAAATAATTATTTGCATCAAATGGGGAAATAAATTCGGCCCCGAGTATGTTAATCGTCTTTACGCCATGGCGCGCCGCAACATAACCGGTGATTTTCGTATTGTATGTTTCACCGACAACACTCAAGGTTTGCGTGCGGAGGTTGAAACCCGGGAATTGCCACAACTAGGTTGTGAACATCCCGAACGCACTATTGGAAAATGGCCAAAGGTCGCACTTTGGGGGAAGGAATTAGGTGGGCTTACTGGGCCAGTGTTGTTCGTCGATTTAGACTCCGTCATTCTTAGCAATATGGACGGCTATTTTAGCTACGGCTCGCTCGATGACGTGATACTCGCACGCAACTGGGCAAAACCTTTTTCAGGCATGGGACAAACTTCGATATTTAGATTTCCAGTCGGAAAAAACCACCACATACTGGAAGATTTTCGAAAATCACCACAGGCAATTGCAGACAAATATAAATTTGAACAACACTACATTACGTCAGCAGTGCCTGGTGGAATAAAATTTTGGCCCGAAAGTTGGACGCGACATTTTCGGTTGCACTGCTTGCCGATTTTTCCAATTCGTTATTTTGTTGCAGCCAAGTTTCCTAAAAAAGCCAAAGTGGTTACATTTCCCGGCGGGCCCAATCCTGGCGATATTATTTTAGGGCGCTGGGATGAAGCTTTACACCCATTTCAAACTGCGAGTGAGCATATTACCAATGCATTTACTTACACTGCTTCTTTGAAATCGCGTTGGCAGTACATCAAACGCTACGTACGTCCTTGTCAATGGATTGAAGAACATTGGCGCGAATAAATATCTATTAAATTCATCGCTCCAAATACTTTGCAAGCCTAAATAGTTGCTGCAAAAATTAATCCGCCCCAAACCACACTCCTGTCGCCATCGCCGTGTTTAATTTCAGAGGATTGCGCTCGCAAAACATAACTTATTCGATATCCCTGTTTGAAAGCATAGGTGTAACCCGCCCAGGTTTCAGCGATTATTGGACGCAGGTCTGAATAAGAATAAGAAAAATCTGAATCGCGAAATTGACCTTGTAAAAATGCATTATAAAAACGTGCCTTCAGCGTAAAGCCCGCCCAAAAATAATGCTCATTTGTAGTAGATGCATTATTACTGTAAGTAGATTTTTCCCCGTAGCTGATTAAATCAGGATTAAAACTTGCCCATGGGCTAATAATTTTTCCACTGCGAAAACTCATACCCCAACTGGTCTCAGTAAGATAGCCTACAGATGCTTGCAATGTACTTTTTACCTCTACGGAATCTGAAAAACTGTCTAGGTAGTCCTGCCGGGCAAGAACGTAGCGCCCCGTCAATTCACCTCCATCACTAATTTGATGATTCCAACCGCGCGCGTCTTTACTGGCAGTTTGATGATGCGCAGAGTTTTGCAAGTCTCCAACCCACCCAAGCCCAAGAGCGCCAATGGTCAAGGTAGAATTCCAAGCCACATTTTTATCCAAATCGATTTGTTCATGGGAGCTGGAGAAATAAACAAGGCTCGCGTACGGCCGATCAGTTTCGTTAATTGTCTGTCGTTCCAACTCTTTAGGTGTAAAACCAAACAGTCCTAATTCAACACTGTAATTACTACGCGGGTTCGCCACTAATTTATTAACACCTAGCCAGCTATCAACAATTGCTAAAGGAGTCCTCAGAGATATGGGAGCATCAGCTGCACTCGCACCCGAATAGGTAAGATTCATTCCATAGGTGTAGTCGCGATCGCGATGCCCCGGCGCAAGTAAGTCATTATCAAATGCCATCGCCCAAGTGGCGTTTGCTTTTTTTGTGTTTGCAGGAAAATGGGGGCGCTTCTCATCATCTACCAAAACTGCCATCGCTATGGACTCAGTTCCATTGACGCCGCTAGTAAATTGGTCGGCCTGGGCTGAATAGCTGATCCCTATCAGCAAACTTATTGCAAATAACTGTATAAAAATAATTCGCATATACTCCATCCATACTACGGCGGCGGTCTCGCCCTTAGAATGTGCTGAAGCCATTTTTTGAGATGTAAAACCAGCTTGTGGCTGGTCAAAAACAATCCCAAACTCGTTGTCTATAAAGGTAAATTCGTGTGATCTTAATAAGTTGTTCATAGATGTCACCAAACAAATGACCAGTCGTCTTCTTTTTTGATCAGAAATAAAGTGGCTTTTGGCCATAACTTCTAAAAAGCAGAATGGACTAGGGTATAGGTCGTTAATAGGTAATTATTGATTACCCAGAATATTCGGTAAGGCAGAAAGGAAGGCGTCCAAGGGCTCGCGACATTTAGTCGCTTTCATGCGCATTAAAGTACCTTCCCAAGCGTTAAACAAAAACTCAGCCAGCACACTGGCCGAAATAGCGCTCTTTAGAGTTCCATCCAATTTTGCTTCCTCTAATAAATCTTCCACCATTAATGTCTTGTTGCGCATCATTTGCCGCACTTTGATACGAATAGCTTCGTTAGAGTCAGACATTTCCTGACACATATTTCCGATAAAACAGCCACCGTTAAGGTTTGACTCACAACCAGGAACACCGCTTTCAAAAAATGATTTCAGTCTTTCTAAGGGCGGAATTGTGCGGTCACCTACCAGGCGTTTACTGGACTGGATGCGTTCTTCCGCAACCATTTCCATAGCAGCAATCGCAAAATCTTCCTTGCTTTTAAAGTAGGTGTAAAAAGAACCCTTAGGCACATCCGCCGCATCTACGATGTCTTGAATACTGGTGCCGTTATAGCCACGAGTAGCCATAACTTTTATGCCAGCTTCAAGTAGATAATCTTTTTTAAGTTCGCGTTTGCTCATGACACAATAGTATGACCAGTCGTCTTGTTTTTCAAGTTTTATTTATTAAATGGACCAGTTAGGGCAAGCAGTCGGTTTTTGGAGATGGGTGTTTATTTAAAGACACAGTGCTTTGCATAGTCCTTAGCGTCATTTAATGTCCAGTCACCTTTATCCTTTGTTTCCATTTTTTCGCACCATTCGGGACTTCCAACTTTTGGAGCGCAAGAACATACACAGAGCGCGGCAACCAGGGCCAACACAACATTTCTCATAAGATTCCTCGGGATTAATGCATTCCGTAAAAATTATTTTGTTGATCTCAATTGAAGCCATTAAGCTGCTCCAACGTGGAGATACGTTTTAAATTATCGCAGCAAGCCGTAAAAAATCCGCATTTTCAATCCACACCTTAATGCAAGAGACGATACCCGCGATCATCAATGTTGTTCAAAATTAAATATAAGGGATGGGTTGCGATAAATAAAACGTCTCAAATAAAAATGCCAGAGCTAAAACTCCAGCATTTTTCACCTTCAATCGAAATGCTATTTTAAAATGCAGTGCTTGGCATAGTTTTTAGTATCATTTAAAGACCAGTCTGCCTTTGACGTATTTTTCAGTTTCGCACACCAGGCATCACTGCCTACTTTTGAAGCGCAAGAACTCATTAATACACACGCAAACAACGCAATAAAGATAGTTTTCATAATTGGCTTCCTTTACTAGTTGAAGAAAATTGAATTAACAAAGATCAATAACTAACGGCGTTGTCTCACCGCTTCAAACAATACAACACCTGTAGCAACAGATACATTCAGACTACTTACTGTGCCTGCCATGGGAATGTTAATTAAATGATCGCACGTCTCTTGCGTTAAACGTCGCAAGCCATCGCCTTCCGCCCCCATTAATATTCCTATGCTGCCCGTCAAGCTTGCTTCGTAAATTGATCCTTCTGCCTCACCAGCCGCGCCGAAAAGCCAAATGCCTTTTTCCTGCATCTTTTTTAATGTACGCGCGAGATTAGTAACAGGCACGAGGGGTAAAACTTCTGCTGCACCACACGCAACTTTGCGAGCAACGGGTGTAAGACCTACCGATTTATCTTTTGGTACTACGACTACATGTACACCAGCTGCTTCTGCGGTGCGCATGCACGCTCCAAGGTTATGGGGGTCTGTAACGCCGTCCAATATTAAAACAAATGCAGGTTCATTCAGGCCGTCAATTAATTCAAATAAAAACTTTTCATCGTGAATATCGCCTGGCGTACAAACCGCAACGACTCCTTGATGATTTTCGTCGCCAACCATGTCATCCAATTTTTTTCGTTCAACAATTTTGCAGCTAATTTGATTACTCTGCGTCAAGTTTAAAATCTTGGTGAGGCGCTGATCGTTACGACCTTGCACCATAAAAACTTCCAGAACACGTTGCGGCGCACTTTTCAGTAAAGCTTGCACCGAATGCAAACCAAAAATATTTTCATTTTTCAAAACAAATCATCCTGCGTTTTAATTTCATCACTGGGGCATAACCATGCACTAATCCGTGCTTTTAGATTTACCCAGCGCTTTTTTAACAGCAGCTTTCGCCTTACCAAGGAATGACGAATCCTCTGGTGGCGCAGATTGCTGAATTGCTGCTGGCGTCTTCGCGCGCGAAGTTTTTTGACCTTGATCGCCATTATTAGCCTCGCTGGATTTTTTTGCTTTACTTGTATTTTTGGGTGCTGTCGCAGTTGACGGTTTCGCTACGGGTTCAACCGCATTTTTCGCAGCAGCTATTTTTGCAGCTTTTAATTTTGCAGGCGTTTGCGCATTGGAATTTTTAGTGGTGAGAGATTTTCCGGATGGCGATTTAGCTGTAGGATTCTTTCCAGCTGACTTTTTGTCTGATGAAAATTTTTCACCGGATTTTTTTTCAGCTACTCTCTTTTCAGTCGATTTTTTTCCTGGCGCAGGTTTATGAGCATCAACTGCGCGCGCTTTTTTCTTTTCCGCTTTTTTTACAACAATAGGGACGATAGATTTTTTCGGTCGACGAACCGCAGTTTCTGAATCCAACTCGAAATCAATTTTGCGATTTTCCAAATCTACACGTACAACACGTACGACTAACTCATCACCCAAACCAAATACGCGACGCGTACGCTCACCTACGAGACGATGCTGCGCCGCTTCAAAGCGATAATAGTCGTGAGGTAATGCGGTGATGTGAACTAGGCCATCCACATATAGATCTTTTAACTCAACAAACAAACCGAAACCGGTAACAGCACTCACGTGGCCCGCAAATACCGCACCTACTTGATCACGTAAATATTCACATTTCAGCCAACTTACTACATCACGCGTTGCTTCATCGGCACGGCGTTCTGTTAGCGAGCACTGCTCACCAAACACGACCATGTCATTGGCGGTGTACGGATAAATTTGTGATTTGGGAATTGATTTTGCACCTTCTGCACGACGCACATGTGCTGTCTGTACTTCGCTGCGAACTACCGAACGAATTGCACGATGAACCAATAGATCAGGATAGCGACGGATAGGTGACGTGAAATGCGTGTAGGCATCGTAACCCAAACCGAAATGACCGCGATTTTCAACTTGATACATCGCTTGCCGCAAACTGCGCAACATCACGGTTTGAATCATATTTGAATCGCTGCGACCTTGAATTTGTTGCATCAGCTGTTGGTAATCGCCAGAGGTTGGCTCCGCGCCGCCCGCCAAACCCAAACCTAATTCCGATAAAAATTCGCGCAAGTTTGTGAGCTTCTGTTCAGTCGGCCCTTCATGAACACGATACAAACCAACCAGATTATGTTTTTCTATAAATTTTGCCGAACATACGTTGGCGCACAACATGCATTCTTCAATTAATTTATGAGCATCGTTGCGTTTGATAGGGACTATGCGTTCTATTTTTCGTTCATCGTTAAATTGAATCCGCGTTTCCACGGTTTCAAAATCAATTGCGCCACGTTCATCCCGCGCAACTCGCAAGCATTTATACAACTTATGCAATAATTCGAGCTGAGGAATAACCTGTTTGTATTCTTCGCGTAACGCGTTGGATTCATCATCCGACTCAGTAAGAATTTTTCCCACTTTGGTATAGGTCAAACGCGCGTGTGAATGCATCACACCTTCGTAAAATTCGTAGCCAGTAATTTTTCCAGCATCAGTAATGTTCATTTCACACACCATGCATAAACGATCAACATGTGGGTTCAACGAACATAAACCATTGCTCAATGCTTCCGGCAACATGGGCACAACATAATCGGGAAAATAAACCGAGTTGCCACGGCTGCGCGCTTCCATATCAAGCGCGTTATTTACTTTCACATAATGGGAAACATCAGCAATCGCTACATACAGTCGCCAGCCACCGCGACGGCGCTCACACAAAACCGCGTCATCAAAATCGCGCGCATCTTCACCATCAATAGTTACAAATGGAAGGTGCCGAACATCAATACGATTTAATTTGTCTGCTTCTGCAACTTCTGCCGGTAGAACAGCGGCTTCTGCAATAACATCTTGTGGCCATACCGAAGGAATTCCGTGCGCCTGAATCGCAAGTTCAATTTCCATTCCCGGCGCCATGTGATCACCGAGCACCTGAATAACACGCCCCATAGGCAAACGATTTTTATCAGGTTGCTGAGTAATTTCAGCCACTACAATTTGGCCATGTGCTGCGCCGCCATAGGAGCCGAAAGGAATCATAATGTCTTGCGTGATGCGAGCATTTTCTGGTCGCACAAATTGCACGCCATCTTCATTAAAAAAACGCCCGGCAAGCTGAGTGGTATTGCGCGAAAGCACTTCAATAATGGCTCCCTCTTCTTTACCGCGATATTGCTCGCCAGACATACGCACCAAAACTTCATCGCCGTCAAACACGCGGCGCATTTGGCGATTATGTAAATAAATATCTTCACCGCCATTAGCGGGAATTACAAATCCGTAACCATCTTTATGGCCCTGAACACGACCGCGAATAACATCAATTTTATCCAAACGTAAATAAGCGTCTTTGCGGTTACTAATTAGTTGTCCGTCGCGCGCCATGGCAATTAAACGGCGGCGCAATGCTTCTACCTGATCTTCATCGGTAAGATGTAGAATCTCGCACATTTGTGGATGGGTGATGGGTTCAGCGGCGTTATCGAGCAAATCTAAAATATATTCGCGGCTGGGGATGGGATTTTCGTACTTTTCAGCTTCGCGGGCGGCGAATGCATCTTGTGACGGGGTTTTTCTTTTGGTCAAAGGAGATATCCTATTAATAAAAATGCGCAGCAATGTGGCTGCTAAAGTATTTTTGATCATCTAAGATCTTTGTCGATTAATTATAGGGTAGTCATTATGACAAACCCACAAATATAATCAGTTGCGCGTTGACAAGCCTAAAGCTGCTATTTATAGTTCGCGGCCTTGGCGCAAGCCAAGCTGCCCAGGTGGTGAAATTGGTAGACACGCCAGCTTCAGGTGTTGGTGGCGCAAGCTGTGCCGGTTCGAGTCCGGCCCTGGGCACCATTCTCTTATTCAGCTCCTAGTGTCTTAAACAGGGGCTACATAATTAGTCGATCCAAACCCTCATAATCCTTCCCAAATTTTTCATTTAATCTTTTGCTTTAAGCCGATTAAATATTAAAACGCACTAATATCCACACTTCCTTGATACCTCGTCGCATTCCCAACCAATCCTTCCGATTGTTGCTAACTCATCGTAATTCCATGCATGCATCCATTAAGACTCACCTAACCAAGACTTTTAGGCTCTGGACGCATTATTCAACAACTTGCTCATGCTGAAAACAGGCTGAGTTAGCATCACTTAGCCTAACAATCATAATAAGTTTTTTGGTAATAAATGTACTGTACTCTACCCAGCTTTATAATTTATTTTGTGGTTTGTTTATTGCACCTTTAGATTGAAAGAAACATTTAGCAACAGCATAATCCGAGGGAAATTTACTACATCCAAATATAACTTGTGGTAATTTCTGAAATTCCACTTAAGAATCAATTTATCGATACGGAATATTTAGCTTTTACCCAAAGCCCAGCAACGGTGAAATAATTTACACACATTGCATGGTCACACGCGATAGGGACATTAAACACTCTAGAGCGATTATATGAACCGAAGCCTTTCACTCGACATCTTAAAAATAATATTGGCCCTCATGGTAGTGGGCATTCATTCAGGATTTTTATCAGACATAAGCGCACTGGGTCGGTACCTGACAACCGCCGGGCTATTTAGAATTGCCGTTCCTATATTTTTCGTCATTAATGGATTTTTCTTTTTTTCTGTACCGCCAGAAAAAATCGTAACCTGGTTTAAACGCGTCATCATCCTCTATTTATTTTGGACTCTGGTCTACATAGGTTATTGGTTCAGAGCTGAAACCATCAATCTTTTTGAAATTGTGCGTGTTATAAAAACCATTTTGGTTGGACATGAACACTTATGGTACCTACCCGCTATGGTTGGCGCCGCTTTGGTGCTACTGCCACTTAGAAAATTAACAACGCCAGCACTGCTGACGATTGCCCTTGTACTATATTTCATAGGGTTGAGTATTCAATATCTTGGAAATTATCATGTTGTCGCTAACACCTCTATCGACAAAATACTTAATAGCCACTTTGTGTATCGCAATTTTCTGTTTTTCGCATTTCCCTTTTTTGCGATTGGTTACTTATTACGAAGAGCTGAAATCTATAAAAAATTCAGTCTAGCCAGCATTGTAAGCATGACGATAATTGCGGTTACCCTGTTACTAATAGAAAACTATTTGGATTTCAAATTTCAGGTAGCATCCAAAGGCTTTGATATTTTTTTGTTTCTTATTCTGGTTTGTCCGTTGGTATTTATAACTGCCTTGAAATTGGATATACGGGGCGAGAGCAAAACCCTAGCGCTCTATTCAACCGGGATCTATTTCATACATCCTCTATTTATTTCGCTCGTAAAAACCTACGCGGACATGGGCGGAACCTTATTAACTTTAGTGGTTGCAATACTTGCAACGTTGGCTGCATGGCTTTTAATCAAAATAAATGCCAAACTTAAATTCATTCTTTAATTTAATAAGTACAAAAAATTCGACACCCTCAAGCAAGGACAACTTGAGGCTCCTATGTTATTTACCCTATTGCAAGTAGTTACAGATAGACTGGCCCAAAACCCGAGCCCTCGTATCACAACTGTAATTGCCATAAACGCAACTTTGTTACGAATAATGTGGAGATAGCGAGGAACAACATATTCATTTGGCCTTTAACTTTTCTATTAACAGCTATTAGGCACGCAGCATTCAGATCTACACACAAAAACGTAGTCGAAACGTAGGGTGATTTTTATGATTCACCATAAATAATAAAGCCCTGATGTATCTACATCAGGGCTTTCGGGGTCAACATAAAGCGTTATGAAAATCACATTAGCTCGAAATATTCATTTACATTTTTAAATGATTAAAACTCTTTACGAGAATTCTCCGCCTTTTTTGCTTTCTTTAACTCCTGTTTTTCTTTAGCGGTTTTGCTTGCAGGTTTCTTTGCTTCTTTTTTACTATCTTGGGCTTTACTCATGACCTTTCTCCTAAATAGATATTGAACCCCGTACTACAAGATACAATCTAATTCAGGAGAAAGATACTACTAAAAGATTAGACTTTTCTACGCACGAAAAGTAACAAACCGCCGACGATAATAAACGCTATTCCGGCATAGGTCGGAATGTTGACATGCTCTTTTTCGTCTACACTTAATTTCAATGAGCCAATTTCGGCCTTATGAGTTTCTTTAGTGAAACTAAATCCGCCATACGCAAGGCCGAGTGCGCCAGCTACTAATAATAAAATACCTACAATACGTGCAATATTCATGGTGTTGTCCTCTATTAAGATCAAGTTATAATGGTCAGTTATTAGTGATATTAATCATCAATACATTTAATGACGGTAACACGTAACATCATCGCAAAAACTTATTATGAGCTGCTTTTGTGAATAGCTGTTTCGAATCAACTGAGTTAGCTAAAACCTTCTTGTTGTAACTACTCGAATTAAGATGGTAACTATTGCCAACACTAGGAGGATATGAATAAAGTTACCTATAGCAATAGAGGTAATAAGCCCTAAAGCCCAAAGTAGAATGAATAATACGGCTAATGTCTCTAACATAAAATACTCCAAAATATAAACAGGTTTTGCCAACGTTATTTCTTAGAAATTCCTATATTAGCTCATTCATTTTTGCGTAAATCGATTTGTATATCCGTACGTTGCGCAACACAAAAATTGTTTTTTTACATATGAATTTCAAAATTAACTAGCGTGTTCCTGCATTAAATCTGCAAGCTCATCTGCATGCTCTTCTTCTACCGCTAAAATACCTTTTAATATTTGACTAGTGGTAGTGTCTCTATCGCCAAGGTACTGAATCATTTCACGATAACTATCAATGGCTACGCGTTCAGCGATTAAATTAGCTTTAATCATCTCTGTCAGAGTTTCACCTTTGGAATATTCAGCGTGGCTTCGCGCGGTAAGCGTGTCTGGGGAAAAATCTGGCTCACCACCTAATTGCACAATTCGCGCAGCGATCTGATCAGCGTGAGATTGTTCTTCAATTGAGTGCGCCAGGAATTCTGCAGCCACGCTTTTAGAGTTAATTCCGCGCGCCATGAAGTGGTGCAATCTGTAGCGCAAAACGCACACCAATTCGGTTGCTAAAGCTTCATTAAGTAATTTGATAACTTCAACTCGATCAGCGCTATAGCTTGGCGTAATAGCACCTTGATCTATATTTTGACGAGCATTAGCTCGCAGTGTCGCGACATCTGTTAAGGTAGTAATAGTATTCATAGCAAATGCTCGTATCTGAGAAAGGTAGACAGCACCCCTTGGCAAACTTATGCGCAAAGCAAGCACTGTAAATAATTTTTTATCATGTGCCCGAATGAAAATATTCGAGCACATGATGTGATTCTGTTACTTTATGCGTATATCATTTTTTACAGATTCAACGCCTTTGACTTCTTTAGTAACTTTAACGGCTCTTGACCTATCAGCTCCCGAGCTTACGAATCCACTTAGCTGAACCACGCCTTTATAAGTCTCTACGTTAATTTCAGAAGCCTTCAAAGAGTCATCCGCTATAATTGCTGCTTTAACACGAGTTGTAATTACGGTGTCGTCAAGATACTCACCTGCGCTTTCACGCTTTGGTTCTGAACTACAGGACACCATAAAAATTAGCGCTACAGTCATTAAAAAAACAGGAATATTTTTTAATAGTGCTTTCATAATTAATTGCTCCATTGATGGATTTTTCATGTAAGGCGAAATGGGGGATTGGTAATAGGAAGTGTTTGAAGCGGGTGCGTTAGCGGGCTGCGGATTTAATTGTTCATTAAGTGAAGAACTATCTACAGTTATCTTCATAGCACACCTTTTTCCTCTTCTTTTACTATTTTCAATATGATTTCTGTGTTTAAAAATTTTACTAGCTAAGATCTAATTCACTTACCCAATTTTAATTTCATTTAACATCTGTAACTTTTGTGACGTTGGTAAGTGCCGAGCAAGGCAATTGTCTTGCTCGGCCATTATCAAATCCGACCCAGCAATACCAACACCAGCAAGATCACTACAATCAAACCTAAACCGCCGCTAGGACCATAACCCCAACTACGGCTGTGTGGCCACGCCGGTATTGCACCGACCAACATCAAAATCAAAACTATTAATAGAATTGTTCCAAGACTCATAATTTTCTCCTTCGGCTAATGCCGAGTTATGATTAACAGCTATTGCTGATGTAAAATTTATTTATTATTTGGCAGTAACTGAATTCGCGATCACAACTTCAACGCGACGATTCATTTGACGGCCTGCATTATCATCGTTACCAGCAACAGGGAAGTTTTCACCCTTACCTACTGCAGTTAAGCGAGTAGCAGCTATGCCTTGCGATATTAAAAACTGTTGAACTGAATTCGCACGACGTTGTGATAAGCCCTGGTTATACTCTTCACTGCCAACGCTATCGGTATGGCCTTCAATAGTTACAGTGCGATCAGGATGCTGATTTAAAAAAGCTGAAAGTTTTGCGAGATTTACCGCAGCACCGCCTTTCAAATCCGCCTTGCCTGTTTCAAACAAAACGTCACCCAAGGTTACAACTAAGCCGCGGTCAGTTGCCTTGGCATTAAGCTCAGCAATTTGACGTTGTAAATCTTCAGCTTGCTTGCGCGCAGCTTCCGCATCTTGTTTCGCAGCATTTGCATCCAGTTTGGCGGCATCAGCCTCTTGAGTGCGTGCATTAAGACGAGATTTTTCGCGATCTTCTGCAAGTGTTTTGCGCTGATCTTCTAAATAGCGTGCCTGACCTTGTGCAGCGGCAATATCAATTTTCCGATCTGCAACCCACACTAAATGACTAAGCTCAGCTTTATCTTTAGGGACTTTTTCCGCAGCTCGAACTGCTTCTTCAGCTTCTCTTAAAGAAACTGGTGCGCGACTCGCTAGTTGTTGATCGGATTGTAATCTTTGAAGTTTGTTACGTACGTCAACAACTTCAGAAGGAGTTTTTGATGATGTGGCACATGCAGACATTAATACCGCACTCAACACAAAAACACTTAGATTTTTAAATACATGATTTGAGTTTTTCATTATTGAACTCCTGGAGTACGTTTAAGCTCTTCTTTTACCGCTGTAGTGCCTTTTGCAAGTTCATCGTTAACGGCTTTGGCTTTTACAGCATCTGCTTTAGCTGCTGCGAGATCTGCATCCAGTTTTGCTTGTTCAGCGTAACGGGCAGCTCTTGTCATTTCATCTTTAGCAACAGAGTCTTTGGCTGCTGCAAGTTTTTCACGTGCTTCAGATAATTCTGGTGAAGCGTAATCGGCCACTCTCGCTTGTTCAGCATGAGATATTGCGGATTCTGCCGCAGTTATTTGCTGTGTAGGAGGTTGTGGATTGGATGAGCAAGCAACAAATAGGAAGCTGGCTGCTGCTGCGACGACAGATGACTTTAATGCAGAGCGTACGCGCTCTGACTGTTTATTCTGAACCATGATAGTGTTCCTCGTTAATAATTTGTTTTTCTAAACACCTAATCTCACGCATTGGCATTTAAATAAATGTTCATGCGCCAAAGCTTTTACACACCCCAACAAGCTTTGTTTGAGTTGACAGTTTTATATTTTCAATAGCTATAGTCGGTGCGATACCACACCCTAAAGCAATTTTTATTTTTTGAATTTTTAACACTCTATTAACCCTGGAAATAAAATATTTGAGAATATTTTCTGAATTCATAACGCTGATAAATAACAATTCATTATTTTTAATTTCAGAATAGGTAGCTTTAAGCGATTCACATTTTTAAATTTATTTTTATAAATAGATATTTTTACCTATAGGGGCTAGTTAAAAATTAGCTTAAATAACTAG